>ENA-OQJV01000013-OQJV01000013.1-human-gut-metagenome-genome-assembly--contig:-NODE-13-length-33614-cov-2.347777_pt1 | contig 33614 bp, 40 predicted proteins | sample MGYA00242616_ERZ504783 | MGnify/ENA primary metagenome ERZ504783 (study PRJEB26092, sample SAMD00036360) | human gut metagenome | host: Homo sapiens | study: EMG produced TPA metagenomics assembly of...
CGAAATGGTGATTTTCTCAAGTATCGCTGGAACTTCGGAAGAATCGGTAAAGGGATGACACTGACTTTTGACAAGAATGGGTTGGTTAGTGACACAGAAAGAATAGGGACTGAATATTCAAAGGTTTATGGATGGCTACCCTTAAATCAGGGTACTAGTCCGAAATCTGGTGTTGGTGCTGCTGGAGGAGCAATGGCATTCTTACCTAAAGGAGTATCTCTGACTGGGGAGATAACATCATCACCTAATGAGAAAGTAGACGATCAGTCAGATAAAAGTAAGGATCGTATCTGGAGTGGGCAGTCGCTTTATGGCACCACAGACGATAGTTATTTCTTCTACAAAGTAGACTAATAATTAACAAGCTGAAACTGAAACGTTTCGGCTTTTTTGTTTTCGTCATAGTGACATTTATGTCACTATTTTTTATTGGCCGTATTACCTATAATAGAACCATAACTGAGAACAGCGACAGGAGTTCTTAATAAAAAGGAGTGTCGTACTATGATTGAATTTTTGATGTCAAAAAATGTGACTTATTTGGAGTTGTTTTATATCTTTTTGGGAGTAGTTCTTTCAAAGGTATACCTTGCTTTGCGTGGCCGGAAGCACGCTAAACGTGACGTATAACAAAAAGGGTAGCACTCAATGCTATCCTTTTTTGCTGTCTTCATAAGTTTTAATCATTTTCTTTTGTGGTGTGGCCATTGGGAACTGGTCGAAGTCCTCAGCCGCTACCCAGCATAACTCCTTATCGGTAGTGAGTTTGTCGTCATTGACGCTACCTTCTACCATCTCGATGGTCCATTTTTGGTGGCTGAAGGTATGTTTTACAGGTGTAAAATCATTGTTCGTCCACTCTGGATTAAGGGCATAATTTTCTTCAAAAATAGCCTTTTGAGAGACTGTCTCGAGAATACTATCATCTTTTTCAAAAAGGCTGAGTTGTTGGCCGATAAAGTCCGTTTCCATTATAGGGAAGGACCAGAAACCACCTAGCAGACGTCCCTCGATATTTTTTTCGAGCAGAAATTCACCCTTTGCATTTCTGATAATAAAAGCCTGAATTTGCATAGGTTTAGGCTTCTTCTTAGGCAATTTGATAGGGTACTTGTCATAAGTTCCGTTGAGATAGGCTGCACAGAAAAAGCGAATTGGACTTTCGTCTGGTCTTGGATTTTTAGCTGATTCGATATCGGTCCCAAGGTCCATAAGCGCCTGATTAAAGTCCCCTGGACGGTCAGGGTCAATCAAAATGTCCATAATTGCTTGGAAAATCTTACGATTTTTGGCGTCTCCGATATCGTAGTTGACCTCAAAGAGACGAGCCATGACTCGCATAACATTACCATCAACAGCGGGTTCTGGGAGTCCAAAAGCAATGCTAGAAATAGCACCAGCAGTATAGGGTCCGATGCCCTTGAGTTTGGCAATGTTTTCATAAGTATCTGGAAACTGACCATTAAAATCATTCATGATTTGTTGAGCAGCTTTTTGCATGTTTCGGACACGTGAATAGTAACCTAGCCCCTCCCAAGCTTTGAGAAGCTTCTCTTCAGGAGCCTCAGCTAAATCCTTAACTGTTGGGAACCAGTCTAAAAAGTGCTCGTAATAGGGAATGACAGTCTGAACCTGGGTTTGTTGTAGCATGATTTCACTGATCCAGATATAGTAGGGATTTTTAGTTCTTCGCCACGGTAGGTCTCGTTTCTCTCGATCGTACCAGTCCAGGAGGGTACGACGAAAAGAGGCGATTTTCTCAGCATCCCACATGACAATGCCGTATTCTTTTAAATCTAACATGTCTCTATTGTAGCAAAGAAATCTTTTTTCAAAAAATTATGCGTTTTTCTGTTAAAAAGATTGACAAAAGTAAGCGTTTACATTATACTAAGAGTGTAAAGAAGATAAGGATTCATCAAGGAGGTAAAAGCCATGGTGAGAGTCAATATTTCAAGGTACAAAAACGGAGACTGAGATCTCTAAACAAAACAGTAGGCAAAACAAATAACTTTATCAATCATCTCTGAGGAGCGTGACCGCATGACAGTAGGACGTTACAAGAACGGAGATTAATTCAGTCGCATAAAATAGCTACAAGGGAGTGATACCACCAGAAATCGAAAGCTAAACTCAAGATTAACGTCAAAAAGTGAGGTAAAGCTCATGAGAAATGTTAGTAGGTATAAAAATGGAGACACTTAAGCTGTTGCGTAAAATAGCTTAAGGAGTGATACCGATGCCAAATGAGTAAACTATCGACAAAAGTTAAATGCTTAAATCTTGTAACAAAGTACCGAGGTGACGCTTATGTTGATGTTTGATGTAAGTCGTTATAAGAACGGCGACAAGTAAATCTCATTGAGTGGTCAATGGGGAGATAGGTCTCAAATCATACGAATCAGAGGTGATTACTATGATGATGAATTTAGGACGTTATAAAAATGGAGACACTTCAAGTTATTGCATAAAATAGCTTAGGGAGTGATACCAATGTAATAGAAAATTTACAATACATAAAAGTTATTTGTAAGTTGATGGAGGTAATCTATGATTGCTAGGTATAAAAATGGTGACACACAATGACTCCTCCTTATGAAAATATTTTTTACAAAATTCCAAAAGGATGTTCTAATGACAATTGAAGAATCTTAAAAGCTCATTCTAGCGTGTAAGAATGAGCTTTTTGATATGTTGAATTTTGCTGAAAGTTACTTAATCCTTATTGTTTAACTGGACCTTTCGTAGGAGAGCCAGTCTTTTTTGTTCTTCGACTAGAGCCATAAAGATTTGGTATTGATTTTTAAGATGCGGCAGGAAGCTCTTAGGAATCTTGCTATCAAAGCTTAGGTTGTTCAGAAATATGGGGGCGCTACTGTCTCTATAGATTTGTCCTTGGAAGAAGTAGTTGTCGGTCACGATATCAATTGAGATACGTGATGAGCGCCATCGACGTTTGCGCATGTACTTGGGTTTCCAACGAATCTTAAGTTGTTGGTCCTTGATATACCACCCCATGATGTCTATTTTAGCGGTCTGTTTCGTTTTGTCATCACAGTAGGTTACTGGGACGCTTAAAACCTGCTGGCTTCTTGGTGAGGTTAAGAAGGGATGAAAATCAGGAATGAAGTCGTAGTCCTTGCTAGACACTTCCGATAGACCGTCTTCTTCTCGTACTTTGCCTCGACTGGTGTACTTGAAGAAGTCAAAACTCTTACCTTGTCTTTCTAGTCGATCAGCCTCTAATTGATATCTTGTCACCTGATCACCGATATTTTTAGTCGTCTTGAGGTAACGCATGATTTCTGCATCCTTGTAGTAAAGAGCGACGAGATTTTTTAGACGCTGACTAGGGTCCAGAGAGTGTAACTTGTCTGGAAAAGACAAGATTTGTATGCTATGAACAGAGGCCAAAGGGACAGCAGCGATGCCTGATAAGACCTTGTCTTGTTCAAAGAGGGAGACGGTATCAAAATGACTGGTATGTCCAAGCGAATGTCTTATGTCAACAACAAAGAGGTTATTGTCCTGTTTAAAAGTGATAATATAGGTATCACTCGGACCTAAGTTTTTAAGGTTATATTCTAGGGAAGTAATAGGAATATTATAGTAGTGGTTAAAGGTTGGAAGTCCTAGTTTTTCTCCTAATTCTTTTTATGATAAAGCATTCTCTTATTTTAGCATGAAGTTTGACCGGAGAAAAGATGACGCATAGGGCTTAATTTTTTATGAGGGAAAATTTCTAACTCTTTACTTTTTCCTTGCATTATCCCTCAAACTTTGGTAGAATTATATCTTGTGAGTGCACCTCACTTACTCGTGGCGAAAGACCATGAGTCATTAGACCAAAAGAGGAGGAAAATATCAATGGCTAAATACGAAATTCTTTATATCATTCGTCCAAACATTGAAGAAGAAGCTAAAAACGCTTTGGTAGCACGTTTCGATTCTATCTTGACTGACAACGGTGCAACTGTTGTTGAATCAAAAGATTGGGAAAAACGTCGTCTTGCATACGAAATCCAAGATTTCCGTGAAGGACTTTACCACGTTGTTAACGTTGAATCTGATAACGATTTTGCTCTTAACGAGTTTGACCGTCTTTCAAAAATCAACGGTGACATTCTTCGTCACATGATCGTTAAACTTGACGCGTAAGAAGGTAAATTATGATTAATAATGTCGTACTCGTTGGTCGCATGACCCGTGATGCGGAACTTCGTTATACACCAAGTAACGTTGCTGTTGCAACATTCAGCCTTGCGGTTAACCGTAACTTCAAGGGTGCTAATGGTGAACGTGAAACTGACTTTATTAACTGTGTTATCTGGCGCCAGCAAGCTGAAAATTTGGCTAACTGGGCTAAGAAAGGCGCATTGATTGGAATTACAGGTCGTATTCAGACTCGTAACTATGAAAATCAACAAGGTCAACGTGTTTACGTAACTGAAGTTGTCGCTGATAATTTCCAAATGTTGGAAAGCCGTGCGGCACGTGAAGGTCACAGTGGTGGTTCTTACAACGCTGGAGGATTTGATAATTCAAATTCATTCGGTGGAGGAGCTTCAACTGGTGGTTCATTTGGTGGATCACAACCTGCACAATCTACACCAAACTTCGGTCGTGACGAGAGTCCATTTGGTAATTCAAATCCAATGGATATTTCAGATGACGATCTCCCATTCTAAGAATGGACAAAACGAATTAAATATATAAAGGAGAAATAAACATGGCTCAACAACGTCGTGGCGGATTCAAACGCCGTAAAAAAGTTGATTACATCGCAGCTAACAAAATCGAATATGTTGATTACAAAGATACTGAGCTTCTTAGCCGTTTCGTTTCAGAACGTGGTAAAATTCTTCCACGTCGTGTAACAGGAACTTCAGCTAAAAACCAACGTAAAGTAACAACAGCGATTAAACGCGCTCGCGTTATGGCACTTATGCCTTACGTAAACGAAGACTAAAAATAATGCCCTCGACTGAGGGTGTTTTTTTCTGGCTTGATTTTATGGGCTTTTTTCTTTTTAGGCTTGTGTGTTGAGTGTTATTTTATACTTTAGGGAAAAAGAAAAACCAACTGGTCTTCTCATTTATCTTGAGGAGCTAGTTGGTTGTTTTGTGGTATATAGAGTGTGTTTTCTAAGAAATCATCAAATTTTTGGTCGTTAACGAGGATATCGACATTATCTTTGAAGACCTTGAAGCGGTTTGATAACCAATGTGTTTTGATATCTGCCCAATTATTGAAGCGGCTCCACCTATAAGGAAGTGTTGGGTCCTGTTTTTCAAAGACATAGATACTGCCATCTTTTTCGTAAGTTATAGCCGTGTGGAAATTGCTGACATCACCAGGGCTATTTTGAAAGACTGAGAGGAGTTTAACCTTTTCTGGAAACTTGAGTCCAGCTTTTTTCCAAGCTTTAAGGAGGTCATCCGTAGACTGGTAGCTGATATTATCTCCAAAGAGGAGACTATAGAGAGCTTGATCCTTGGAAGTTAGCTCTTTGTGGCGTGACTTAAGATCTATAAATTCGTTTTGAGAGGGGAGGTCCAATTTGGTGAGGTCCTCTGAGCTTGTAATAAGGTCATGAAGAAGGAGGAACGATGTTCGTCGGCAGTTTAAGTCATCAGTAAAATGTGATTTGTTATCTTCGAAAGTTTTTTCATTAAGGAAGGTGACGAATTGATTTTGATCCTTGCCGATTTTACTTTGGGTCCATTTTTTGACAACAGGTTGGAGATTTGTATTTTCCTGATTGTAACGACTAATATAAGGGGCTAGATTGTCCCAGTCTTTTGTCGGAATACCCTTGCTTTTTAAGGCTTTTGCTAGCTGTTTTTCCTGAGTGGAAGTCGTCACATTGTTAAAACTATAGTAAGCTTGATAGTTTTTCTGAGTATTCTTGTGGCCACAAGCCATAAGTAGTAGGCAGCAAGCAATGATTAGTAGAGGGAATTTGATACGCATCTATTGGAATTCTTTCTTTTGTCTATTAACTTTAACATTTTAGTATAGAACAGCCAACTGTGTCAAGATTTCTGACGTAAAAAAGCACCCTTATGGGTGCTTGGGGTGAGATTGATTAAGATGCAGGTGCGTAAGTGCTTTGGACGTTGTAGTGACGTTTGAAGAAGTATTTGGCAACACCAGCGATGACACCAATGATAAGGATCACAATTGGTGAAAGACCAGGGTTGAGGTAGCTTGGAAGAAGGGCTGTAAGACTAAAGAGAGCAAACCATGCAATAAAAGAGAGTGTGATGACGGTCATGCTGAACCACCATTTTGGACGTTCTTCTTTTGGTTTGTTATTGTGACGGTAGATGTAGTGATAAGGGGTATACATAGCAAGGCCTCCAATGAATGACACTGAAAGAAGGGTTGTGAGGCCGTAGCTAGTTTGTGTACCTGAGAAACCAAAGATAGCGTTCATGATAGCAACGATGGCTAGAAGGAAGAGTGAGGTATCAAGCCACATCTTCCAAGGAGTTTTATCTGTTTCTGGCACTTCTTTGTTAGGCTTACCAGTTTCAGGTTTTTGGTGTTTTTCAGGAGAGAAACTAGCTGCCCAAACAGTTGGAGCACCAAGGAGTCCACGTCCTGTAATTTCCTTTTTCTGTATTTTCGATAAGTTCAGGAATGACATTGCCAAGAATGTCTTTGATTTCTTGGTCTGATTTACCATCTTTGATGAGTTGGTTAGTTGCGATGTGGATAAATTCTTGGTTTTTCTTGGTGAGTTTTTGGATGTCCATGAGATGACCTTTCGATAAATAGTATTATTTTTTTAGTTTGTAGTTTAGGGAAAAGAAGAGGCTCTATGTTAGAACCATTTTTTCCTGATAAAGTAGATAAACAACGCAGGATGACCCGAAGGCTGCCATGAAGAAGATGACCCAAAAAGGCGTTATCTAAAATCGTTTAGAGGCATAGAATTGTTTTAAAGTTCATACCGTAGGCGGAGAAGATAACGGTTGGGATGTCCAGAGCCATAGTCATGAGAGCGAGTGTCTTCATGATAGTGTTCTGGTTATTGCCGATGATAGAAGCAGCGGTTTCAGCCATGGCATTCAAGACATTTTCATAGATGCCTGCCATCTCAATGGCCTGTTGGGTTTCGACCAGTGTATCTTCCAAGAGATCCTCGTCCTCGATATATTTCTTCAAGCTAGAGGCGTTACCTGTTAGCTTTTTGACAATTCGCTCATTCATCTTAAGTGAGGCTTTTTAGGTAGACAATGGATTTTTCCAATTCCATCATGTCAATCAAGTGCTCGTTTTTAGTCGCATTTTCCAACTGAGCTTCCAATTTATCGCTCTGGCGGTCGATAGAACGTAGGGCGGTTAGGTAAAGTTGAGCGTTGCGATAGAGAATCTGAAAGACAAAACGGGTCTTCATGAAGGTGTAGAAGTTACGCACACGGTGGTTGAGGAAGTTATCCATAAGGCTGATGTCCTCAAGACAGGTAGTAACGACTACCTCATCGGTAACGATGATACCTAATGGGATAGTGACGTAGTAACTTTTGTTATTACGCTCTTCTTGGGTTGGAACGTCGACCAGAATCAGGGTGTAGTCATCTTCGACATCGATACGTGAAGTTTCTTCCACGTCCAGAGGGGCGCGGAGGTCTTGAATATCAATGTTAAACCGTTCTGCGACCTTCATGGCTTCTTCTTGGGAAGGGTTCACCAAATGAATCCAAGCACCAGGCTCGAATGTTTCAATTTCTTTGAATTCTTTTCCGGTGGATAAGAACATTTGTTTCAATGGGAACCCCTCCTTTGTCATTAAGTAAGCGCTGGCATCTTGATTATAAAAGGATTTTTACAATCGCTTTTAAGTCTAATTAACACTGCTCTTAGCTTTTTTAGTGCTGTCAAAAGAGGCTTGGGATGATGTTCCTTGCCTTTTTTAGACACTCCACCATTATACTACATTTGAAACATTTTTGGGCTGGATAAATTGAAATTTTGTTATAATTATGAGAGAAAGTCGGGATGGATTTTCCATCCGTCTGTAGAAAGGAGCGGCAGTAGCTTTTGGGCTAGGGCCTCTTAAAAAAATGCAAGATAAGTTAGTGATTCATGGAGCAAGAGCTCACAATTTAAAAAATATCGATGTGGAGATTCCGCGTGATAAACTGGTGGTGGTGACGGGCTTGTCAGGTTCTGGTAAGTCTTCTTTGGCCTTTGATACCATCTATGCAGAGGGGCAACGTCGTTATGTTGAAAGTCTCTCGGCTTATGCCCGCCAGTTTTTGGGAAATATGGAGAAACCTGATGTGGACTCGATTGATGGTTTGAGTCCTGCTATCTCCATTGACCAGAAAACAACAAGCAAAAACCCTCGTTCGACGGTCGGAACGGCAACAGAGATTAATGACTATCTTCGTCTTCTGTATGCGCGTGTGGGTGTCCCTTATTGTCCTAATGGTCATGGAGCCATTCAGTCGTCCTCTGTGGAACAGATTGTGGACGAGGTTCTAGCTCTTCCTGAGCGTACACGTATGCAAATTTTAGCGCCGATTGTTCGTCGTAGAAAAGGGCAACACAAGGCCGTTTTTGAGCGTGTACAAAAGGACGGTTATGTTCGTGTTCGTGTAGATGGTGAGATTTACGATGTCACAGAAGTGCCAGAGTTGTCTAAGTCTAAGATGCATAATATCGAAGTGGTTGTGGACCGCTTGGTGAATAAGGATGGTATCCGTAGTCGTCTCTTTGATTCGGTTGAGGCGGCCCTACGTTTAGCAGATGGCTACTTGATTGTGGATACTATGGATGATAATGAGCTGCTTTACTCAGAACATTATTCTTGTCCGGTTTGTGGCTTCACAGTGCCAGAGTTGGAGCCTCGTCTCTTTTCATTCAATGCGCCATTTGGCTCTTGTCCGACCTGTGATGGTTTGGGTAATAAACTAGAAGTTGATATGGATTTGGTTATCCCTGATGCTAGTAAGACCTTACGTGAACGGTGCCTCTGGCGCCTTGGAATCCTATTTCGTCCAACTATTATCCAGCCATGCTTGAGCAGGCTATGGAGCAGTTCGGCGTGGATATGGATACGCCATTTGAAGATCTTAAAAAGAAGAACAAGATTTGATTCTCTACGGATCTGGGGATCGTGAATTCCATTTCCATTATGTTAATGATTTTGGTGGGGTGCGTGATATTGACATTCCTTTTGAAGGGGTTGTGACTAATATCAATCGTCGCTATCACGAGACCAATAGTGATTTCACTCGCAATGTCATGCGAGGTTATATGAATGAGCTGTCATGTCCAACTTGTCATGGCTATCGTCTTAACGAAGCAGCACTCTCAGTTCGTGTTGGTGGTGAGAATGGTCTCAATATTGGTCAAATCTCTGATTTGTCTATTTCAGATCATCTTAAGGAAATCGATAACCTTGAATTAGGTGAAAACGAGGGAGTGATCGCTCGTCCAATTGTTAAGGAAATCAAGGATCGCTTGACTTTCTTAAATAATGTCGGCCTTAATTATTTGACTCTCTCTCGTATGGCTGGAACTCTTTCAGGTGGTGAGAGTCAGCGTATCCGTTTGGCGACACAGATTGGCTCTAACCTTTCTGGAGTCCTATATGTTTTGGATGAGCCTTCTATTGGGCTTCATCAGCGTGACAATGATCGCTTGATTTCAAGTCTTAAAAAGATGCGTGACCTGGGCAACACCTTGATTGTGGTGGAGCATGATGAAGATACCATGCGTGAGGCTGACTGGCTTATCGATGTGGGACCTGGTGCTGGTGCCTTTGGTGGTCAAATCATGGCCTCTGGAACCCCAGAGGAAGTGGCTAAGAACAAGAAATCAATCACCGGGCAATATTTGTCAGGTGCTAAATCAATTCCTGTACCGACGGAACGTCGTGTGGGTAATGGTCGTTTTATCGAGGTTACAGGAGCTAGCGAGAATAACCTGAAGAATGTATCTGTCAAGTTTCCACTTGGAAAGTTGATTGCAGTCACAGGTGTTTCTGGTTCAGGAAAATCAACTTTGGTTAACGGAATTCTCAAGAAAAAAATTGCCCAAGAGCTCAATCGTAATAGTGAGAAACCTGGTAAACACAAATCAGTGACAGGCATTGAACATATCGAGCGATTGATTGATATTGACCAAAGTCCAATTGGGCGTACACCTCGTTCTAATCCAGCGACTTACACAGGCGTCTTTGACGATATTCGTGATCTTTTTGCCCAAACCAATGAAGCCAAGATTCGAGGTTACAAGAAGGGGCGTTTCTCTTTCAATGTCAAGGGTGGCCGTTGTGAAGCCTGCTCTGGTGATGGTATTATCAAGATTGAGATGCACTTTTTGCCTGATGTTTATGTCCCTTGTGAGGTTTGTCATGGCACACGCTATAATTCTGAGACCCTAGAGGTTCGTTATAAAGGGAAAAATATCGCGGAGATTCTGGATATGACAGTTGATGACGCAGTTGACTTCTTTGCGGCTATTCCTAAGATTGCTCGTAAGGTGCAGACGATCAAGGATGTGGGGGCTTGGGTATGTGACCTTGGGACAACCAGCAACAACCCTCTCAGGTGGTGAAGCACAACGTATGAAACTGGCTAGTGAGTTGCACAAACGCTCTACTGGGAAGTCCTTCTACATTCTGGATGAACCGACGACTGGTCTCCATACAGATGACATTGCACGTCTTTTGAAGGTGCTTCAGCGTTTTTGCGGGATGATGGCAACACTGTTCTCGTGATTGAGCACAATCTGGATGTTATCAAGACCGCAGACCATATCATTGATTTGGGTCCTGAAGGCGGTGTCGGTGGAGGTACCATCGTAGCTACAGGGACTCCAGAAGAGGTAGCAGCTGTTCCAGAAAGCTACACAGGACAATATCTGAAAGAAAAATTGATATAAAGGAAAAAGGCTCTTTGAGTCTTTTTTTTGCTTTAGGCTGGTTTAAGTTGAGTTTGGTATTCTCTTGTTAAGAAAAAAACATACAGGAGTCAGACTATGGTTAAAAAGCGTTTTTTTATAGGCTTCAATGGTATTCTTCTAGCCCTATTTCTAGATGTTTGTCTTTTGATTGGCATCCGTACAGTGGATCATCACGGCCATTTTCAATCAGCAACAGATAAATGGGAAACTTTGCTTTATGTTTTAGGAATTTATTTTAGTTTTCTCCTTTTTGAAGTGATTTTTTATCTTATTCTGAAACACCGTAGAAATAAACAAGTTTTGGAACAGGTCTTATAGAGGCCTGGATTTTTGTGTTCAGTGATAGTGACATTTATGTCACTATTTTTTTGAAAAGAGAGAACTTATAATGGCCTTATACCCAAACCCACTAGGTTACCAAGACGACTAGTTTTTTGAATAGTCCAAGTGGTTATTGCTGTATTTATTTTTGAAAAGAAAGGAGAAATAAGAATGCGAACTAAGGTATATGGCGAAGAGCTCACTGCTGAAACGTTAGAAAATGTCACAGGGGGTGATTTTGTATCTAGACCTCAAACCTTACCTGAACGATTGGGTTGGAACAGATGGTGGTTGAAAAGAAAATACCCTTATGGTGATTAGAAGTTACCATGAGTACCAAATATGGGAAAGAGTAATATGGATAAACAGAAGAATAATCTTATTAGAAGTTTAAGCATTGTTATCGTGATCGTCTGGCTATTTATTGTGATGATAAATGCTACGTTAAGTTTCACCGAAGGCGTTGCCTTTATTGACCATTGTCTCGTCTGGTCAACACTTTCGCTAGCTTTTTCTTTGTTTGCGCTTAGAGTAGCGAGTAAGGATAAGGAGAAATGATTTTCTCTGTTGATTACTATAGTCTTAGGTTGAGTTTATTGCTTAGCCTTTCTTTTTGTCTTTAATCTTATGGAATGGTGACATTTATGTCACTATTTTTTATTTCGTTTAAGCTCTTATAATGAAGTCATAGCTTGGACTTAGTGGCTAAAATATTAATATAAATAGAAAAAGGAGAGGAACATGGTAATTAGTGTCATGGTACCATTGCTTTTGTTAATTGGTAAAAAGTAAGATGTCACACAGTAAACAAATAAGGAGAACACATGAAGAAAATACAATTTATTTTGATGGCGAGTTTTGTTTTAGGTACTTGCCAGTTAGCAGTGCTTAGTGGAGCAGCGGACGAGTTAGATGTTAAGGAATCTACAATCGAATTATCCAATAATTTTGTTGAGAATAGTCAGGTAGATAATGTACAGAATTCTTCCGAAACAGCCTCCGAACAAGTGGTTGAGAAGGCTGAATCTAATAGTGAGGCAAAGGAAAATTATCTTCTTCCGTCATCACAGACAGGAGTGGCTGAGACAGAAGTGAGGTCCGAAGAGGTTTCGGTTGAAACTTATGAAAAGAATCTTGAAAACCTGAAGCCAGTCTCTTATAGTGATGTCACAAATATGTTGACTGAAGATGGCGGAGACCATATCCTTTATGTTGGCCGGCCAACCTGCTACTATTGTCGTCAAAATTCTCCAGTTTTGAAGGATTTCAATACCCTGATTGATGGTCAGCTTCTTTATTACAATACAGATTCGGATCAGTTGGACCGTGAGTCTCGTAAAATACTATTTGATAAGCTAGGTATTCCAGGGACTCCAAGTGTGATTCGTCTCAAAAATGGTCAATTGGTTTCAGGCTATCTTGGCAGTGCCCCGGATGCCCAAGCTATTTATCAGGCTGTTTTCAAGGAAGAAACTGAGAAAACAGAGACACCAGAGGGAACAGAGGTAGTAGAGAAGGCGGAAAATCCCTTACCTGAATCCCCCTCTGAGGATACTATCAAGGATGGTGGCGAGAATACAGTTAATCATACAGACCAGTCTGTTAATAGCCTAATGTTTCAAATTAAGCAAGTTTTTAGGAATCTAACAGACCTGCTTATAAGTCTTTTAGGGAAATTTATCTAACAGACTACTTTCTACGTCGAGAAATAAAAGAATTTATCAAATATGATTACCAACTATCTACGAAAAGCGAGCCTTTGTATAATGCTAATAAAGTCAGAGTTTCATCTGGCTTTTTCTTTATGACATCAAAAAAACACTCTAAAATGTCAATTTAATCCTTTAAAGTCTGAAAATTTGGTATAATTAACCTAAAATACCAAAGGAGTAATTCATAATGCAACGTAGACTTGAACGATTTGATGCCAAACTTGCCCAATCAGGCCTTGATGCCTTGTTGGTGACAGGACAAAAAAATATCTATTATTTAACAGATTTCTGGGGGACAAATGCGACTGTCTTCATTACTAAGAATCGTCGCCTCTTCTTAACGGATTCACGTTATACCCTCATTGCCAAACAATCTGTGCATGGCTTTGATATTATCGAAAGTAAGGATCCACTTAAGGATATTGTTAAAATTATCGAGGCTGATAACCTTGAAACAATCGGTTTTGATAATCAGGTGTCATTTGCTTACTACCAAGGTCTTCAAGCGATTTTTGAAGGCTACACTTTGTCACCACAAAGCAACTTCATGGAAGAGTTGCGTATGATCAAGGACGAAAAAGAATTGGCAACTATCCGTAAGGCTTGTTCTATCTCAGACCGTGCCTTTACAGATGTGCTTGATTTCATTAAACCAGGTCAAACAACAGAGCTACAAGTGGCAAACTTCCTAGATTTCCGTATGCGTGAGTACGGAGCTTCAGGGATTTCCTTTGAGTCTATCATTGCTTCAGGTTACCGTTCAGCTATGCCTCACGGGGTTGCTTCAGAAAAGGTTATCCAATCTGGTGAGACCTTGACTATGGACTTTGGATGCTACTACAACCACTACGTTAGCGATATGACTCGTACTATCCATATTGGTGACACTACTGATGAGGAGCGTGAAATTTATGATATCGTTCTACGTTCTAATCAGGCTTTGATTGATGCGGCTAAGGCTGGCATGACACGTCGTGACTATGATAAGGTTGCGCGTGATGTTATTGTCGAAGCGGGGTACGGTGACTACTTTACACATGGTATTGGACATGGTATCGGTCTTGACATTCACGAGATTCCTTACTTTGGTAACTCTGATGAGACTATCGAAGCTGGTATGGTCTTGACGGACGAGCCAGGTGTTTATTTGGCTGATAAATACGGTGTTCGTATCGAAGATGACATCATTATCACAGAAAATGGTTGTGAATTGATTACCCTTGCGCCTAAGGAATTGATTGTTCTCTAAGATTTGGAGGAATACTTTATGCCAAACCGTTTATCTTGGCAAGATTATTTTATGGCTAATGCAGAGCTGATTTCTAAGCGTTCTACGTGTGATCGTGCCTTTGTTGGAGCTGTTTTAGTCAAGGACAAGCGTATTATCGCTACAGGTTATAACGGCGGCGTTTCTGAGACTGATAACTGTAACGAAGTAGGTCACTACATGGAAGATGGTCATTGTATTCGTACGGTACACGCAGAGATGAATGCCCTTATCCAATGTGCCAAAGAGGGGATTTCTACCAAAAATACAGAGATTTATGTGACTCATTTTCCTTGTATCAACTGCACCAAAGCCCTCTTGCAAGCTGGTATCGTAAAGATTACTTACAAGGCCAATTATAGACCGCACCCATTTGCGATTGAGTTGATGGAACAAAAGGGTGTTTCTTATTTGCAACATGATGTTCCAGAGGTTCACTTAGGAATGAATGACTAGCTTGTTCTTTGAAAAAAGCTTGAGGATTGGGCTTGAATCTATAAAACATTTGAGCCATGCTGTCATTTATGGTAGAATAAACTGATAATAATTTTTTACAAAGAGGTATTTAATAATGATTGAAGCAAGTAAACTCCGTGCGGGTATGACTTTCGTAACTAACGATGGCAAATTGATCAAAGTTCTTGAAGCTAGCCACCACAAACCTGGTAAAGGTAACACAATCATGCGTATGAAATTGCGTGATGTTCGCTCAGGTTCAACTTTTGATACTAGCTACCGTCCAGAAGAAAAATTTGAACAAGCAATCATCGAAACAGTACCAGCACAATACTTGTACCAAATGGATGATACTGCATACTTCATGAACACTGAAACATATGACCAATATGAAATCCCAGTAGCCAACGTTCAAGAAGAATTGAAATTTATCCTTGAAAACTCAGAAGTAAAAATCCAATTCTACGGAACAGAAGTTATCGGTGTGCAAGTACCAACAACTGTTGAATTGACTGTTACTGAAACACAACCATCAATCAAAGGTGCAACAGTTACAGGTTCAGGTAAACCTGCAACACTTGAAACTGGTCTTGTGGTTAACGTTCCAGACTTTATCGAAGCTGGTCAAAAATTGGTTATCAACACAGCTGAAGGTACTTACGTATCACGTGCCTAAGCCCAACTAAGTCTTTCAAACCACTGGTTTGAAGGCTTTATTTTCCAAACTAACGGAAAGGAAACATGCGATGACTACAGAAAATATCGGTGAAATTGTAATTGCCCCTCGCGTGCTCGAAGTGATTACAGGTATCGCTGCAACTAAAGTGGAAGGTGTTTACGCCCTTCAAAATAAAAATGTTACGGATAGTCTCAGCAAAACAAGCTTGGGACGTGGTGTTTACCTCCGAACAGAAGAAGATGGTACTGTAAATGCTGATATCTACGTTTCACTTCAGTATGGGGTTAACGTACCAGCGGTTTCAATTGAAATTCAAAAAGCTGTTAAAGCAGCTGTCTATGATATGGCAGAAGTGGCAATTTCAGAAGTCAACGTTCACGTTGAATCTATTGTTACTGAAAAGTCACAAAAACCAGACTTGGCTGAATTGTTTAACGAGGATTTTTTGAATGACTAATATCTTTAAAGATTCACGTCGTGACCTTCGTGAGCGTGCTTTTCAAACGCTTTTTGCCCTTGAATTTGGTGGTGAAGCTCTGGAACAAGCACATTTCGCTTACACTTATGACAAGCCAATTGACGAAGAAACTGAAGTTGATGTACCAGCCTTTCTCCTTAGTCTAGTAACAGGCGTCCGTGAAGAGTTGGCTCAACTTGATAGTCAAATTGAAGAAAAATTGAAAGAAGGTTGGAGTCTCTCACGTTTGATTGTGACAGATCGTACCCTCCTTCGTTTAGGACTTTATGAAATCACGTCATTTGAAGAAACACCAGGACGTGTGGCTATCAACGAAATCATTGAAATCGCTAAAAAATATTCTGATGAAACATCTGCTAAGTTCATTAACGGTGTACTTAGTCAGTTCGTGACAGATGAAGCATAAGCAAAAGAAGTTGAACACTATTTCAACTTCTTTTTTCTACAAATTTAACAAGAAAAAAAGTCGCAAGCGGAGATTTCTTGCGACTTTTATTTATATACTACCACCGGCAATCAAATTTACTGGAAGCACGTAATCACGATTAACTGTTTTGCCTTTAATTTTCTTGAGAAGAATTTCGACACAAAGCTTAGCAATTTCATCCAAAGGTTGTTGGATAGTTGCTAACTCTGGGTAGAAGTGACGGATAAAGGCGGTACCGTCATAACCGATGATTTTTAGGTCATCTGGGATAGAAAGTCCCAATTGTCTAGCTATCTTCATAACCAAGATAGCTGTTAAATCGTCCGAAACAAAGATGCCGTCTGGTTTTTCACGAGAGATAATAGATTTGATTTCTAATTCTCGTCGCATGAGAGACAAATCGTTTGGAACAGGACAAATAATACCTTCCTTGTCCAATTCATAATTAAAACCTAGTTGACGAAGTCCTGTTGGAGAATCCGAATTATCATAGCCTGTAATCATGACAATGCGTTGACAGCCAGCCTTGACCATAGCTCTTGCGGCTAACTTGCCACCTTCAAAGTTGTCAGACGAAACAATAGGAATCTTTGGGGCGAGATTACGGTCGAAGGCAACGATGGGAGCTTCAACCTTCTCATAATCCTCAATACCAAGATTGTGACTAGATGAGATGATGCCGTCACATTGGTTGGCGGCAAGCATTTCCAAATAGTCCCTCTCCTTGTTAGGATCATGCTCACTGTTACAAATAATGGTTTTATAGCCTTGCTTAAAGAGTTCATCCTCAAGACGTTCAATAAGTTCGGCATAAAATACATTGGAAATATTTGGGAAAATCAAGCCAACGAGTTTGGCCGACTTTCCTTGAAGACCTCGAGCTAAATTATTAGGTTTATAGTTGAGTTCTTGCATAGCAGCGTGAACTTTGTCAATGGTCTTCTGTGAGAGGTAGCCCTTTTTGTTTATGACGCGAGAAACTGTGGTTGGGCTCACACCAGCCAGTTCGGCAACGTCAGTAAGCTTTGCGACCATAAATCACCTTAGTATTTCAAGTCGAAGTAGTGTCCAGAAACGTTTCCTGACGTTACTTTGATACCAGTTTGTTCTGCACTTGGGAAAACACGACTAGTGAAGACTTTCTCACCTTTGTTGAAGTAAATTTCAACGATTGAGTTATCTACAAAGATGTTTGCTGTTGCAGCTTGACCGGCATCAAGTGTACATTCACGACTTGTTCCAAAGTCAGTAGCATATTGTTCACCAGCTTTAGAACGGTTCAAGGATAACTTTCCGTTTTCAGTATCAACTGTAAGTGACAAGCCATTCCCTTCTTGGTCTGCGAAGAGGACAAGTTCTGTTTGAGTGTTAGCTTCAAAGTTAAGTTCAAGCTCGTAAGTGTTAGTTGTTGCCGTTTTTTCAGAGAAATCTTCTTGGCTAGCACGTAAGCTTGTAATGGCTTCGACTGGATATTGGTAGAGTTTGCCATCTTTAATAGACAATTCTTTAACCAAGCTCATAGCCCCTTGGTAGTCGTATTTGTCAGTTGGATAGTCCACATCTGGAAGACCGATCCAGCTGACAATAAGGGCACGACCATCTGGAGTATTAAAGCCTTGAGTTGCATATGCTTCAAATCCGTAGTCCAAGTTGATAATTGGTGTGCCATCAACGAGGGCAGGTTTTTCTGTGTCGAAATCTTGGAAAATCTTATAAGTGTTAGGGTAGATGTTACCGTAGTCAAGTTCAGCTTTATCGAGACCTTGTGGGCTATAAAGAAGAACAGGTTTGCCATCTACAAAGACAAGGTTAGGACACTCAATCATGTACTCTGACCCAGTGCCACCAAAGTCAAGATTACCAACCTCAACCCAGTTTTCGACATCATTGTCTACTGCCTTGTAAAGTTTGATATAACCTTGTTTATCGTGGTTTTGAGCACCTACGATAGCGTAGAATTGTCCCTTGTAATCGAAGATTTGAGGGTCACGGAAGTGCCCAGTAGCGTCAGCAGGTTGTTTGATAAGAACCTTGTCGAATTTTTCGATTTTGCCGTCTTTATCCATCCAAGCGCCGATTTGACGTGGGTCACGAATCCAGTTTTCATCACGAACGTTCCCAGTATAGAAGATAAAGAGTTTATCACCGATTTGATAAGCAGAACCTGAGTAGGCACCGTGGCTATCATTTTCATGGTCTGGCAAGAGTTTGACACCAGTTTCTGTAAAGTGAACCAAATCTTCAGTTTCAGTATGCACCCATTGTTTCAAACCATGAGCAGCTCCAAATGGCCAACTTTGGTAGAAAAGTTGGAACTTACCATTAAAGTAAGAAAAACCGTTTGGATCATTAAGAAGCCCTGTTTCTGGTTCGATATGGTAACTTGCACGCCAAGGTGATTTAGCGACATTTTCTCTAATCTTTGTTTTTTCTTCGTCTGTCCAATCTGCGTATGGACGGTAACGAACTTCTGTTGGTAGATTCATATTTAGTAATCTCCTAATCTATTTGTTAATAATATAGTAAACGTTTTACCTAGAAAAATCAACGATTTATCATAAAAAAACAAAAAATTATGCTAAACGGTTGACATATGGCAGAAAGATGCTAAAATAGTTATCGTAAAGAAAAGCTAAACGCTTTCATACCAAATTTTATTAAGGAGAATTTTGCAAATGGATAACAAACAAATTGCAAAAGAAGTCATCGATGCCCTCGGTGGACGTGAAAACGTCAACAGTGTTGCTCACTGTGCGACTCGTCTACGTGTGATGGTCAAAGATGAAAACAAAATCAATAAAGAAAAGGCTGAGAACATTGAAAAAGTTCAAGGTGCTTTCTTTAACTCAGGTCAATACCAAATGATTTTTGGTACAGGTACTGTTAACAAGATTTACGACGAAGTCGTTGCTCAAGGTCTTCCAACAGCATCTAAAGACGAGCAAAAAGCAGAAGCTGCTAAGCAAGGGAACTGGTTCCAACGTGCTATCCGTTCATTCGGTGACGTTTTCGTTCCATTGCTTCCAGCTATCGTAGCGACTGGTCTTTTCATGGGTATCCGTGGAGCAATCAATAACGATACAGTTCTTGGTTTGTTCGGTACAACATCAAAAGCTTTTGCTGCTACTGATTTCTATACTTACACAGTTGTATTGACAGATACAGCCTTCGCTTTCTTCCCAGCTTTGATTTGTTGGTCAGCCTTTAACGTCTTTGGTGGTTCACCACTTCTTGGTTTGGTTCTTGGTTTGATGATGGTTAATAACGCCCTTCCAAATGCTTGGGACGTTGCATCAGGTGCAGCTAAACCAATCTACTTCTTTGATTTTATTCCTGTAGTAGGTTACCAAAACTCAGTCCTTCCAGCCTTCTTCGTAGGTTTGCTAGGTGCTAAGTTTGAGCAATGGGTTCGTAAATGGGTTCCAGACGTTCTTGACCTACTCTTGCGTCCACTTATCGTCTTCGCTGTAATGTCAGCTTTGGCCCTCTTTATTATTGGTCCTGTCTTCCATACTGTTGAAAGCTATGTTCTTGCTGCTACAGAATGGATTCTTAACTTGCCATTTGGTCTTGCTGGTCTTGTTATTGGTGGTGTTCACCAAGTTATCGTCGTTACAGGGGTTCACCACGTCTTCAACTTGCTTGAAGCTAACCTTATTGCAAATACTGGTAAAGACCCACTTAACGCAATCATCACAGCTGCTATGACTGCACAAGCTGGTGCGACACTTGCAGTTGGTGTAAAAACTAAAGATGCTAAATTGAAAGCACTTGCTTTCCCTGCAACTCTTTCAGCGGTACTTGGTATCACTGAACCAGCTATCTTTGGGGTTAACCTTCGTTTCGGTAAACCATTTATCATGGGTCTTATCGCCGGTGCTGCTGGTGGTTGGTTGGCATCAATCCTTAACCTTGCTGGTACAGGATTTGGTGTAACAATCGTTCCTGGTACACTTCTTTACCTTAACGGTCAAGTACTTAAATATGTTCTTATGGTACTTGTAACACTTGCTCTTGGTTTCGCTCTTACTTGGATCTTCGGTTACAAAGAGGAAGAAGTTGAAGCTCAAAAAGAAGTTGTTGCTGAAGATATTGCATCTGCAGAATCAGCTCCAGTTGCATTGCAAGCTGAAACAATCGCTGCACCACTTAAAGGTGAAGTTGTAGCTTTGGAAAATGTTAATGACCCAGTCTTCTCTTCAGGAGCTATGGGTAAGGGTGCCGCTATCAAACCTTCAGGTAACCAAGTAGTCGCACCATTTGATGGTGAAGTGCAAATCGCCTTCCCAACAGGTCACGCTTACGGTCTTAAATCTGATAAAGGTGCTGAAGTGCTTATCCACATCGGTATCGACACTGTCTCACTTGACGGTAAAGGATTTGATGCTAAAGTTCAAGCAAATCAACGCAATTAAAAAAGGTGATGTCTTGGCTACCTTCGATAGCTCAGTAATCACTGAAGCAGGTCTTGACGATACAACTATGGTTATCGTTACAAACACTGCAGACTTCGAAGATGTTTCATCAGTAGCGACTGGTTCAGTTGCTGAAGGTGCAAACTTCATCGCAGTTAAATAATAAGCTAAAAAAGTCGAAGCCAATTCGGCTTTTTTAGTTAAATGGCTCATAAAGATAAGTGTGAAGCAGAGCAGTCTGTGCCTCCTTAAACAAGGTCTCATTTAGATTGTCTTTTGCCTAGCTTTTCTTTATAATAGTATAAAATAGTTATTTATTGATTACAAAAGGAGATAGCTTTACCTATGGCTAAACTTTACGGAAGCTTGGAAGCTGGTGGTACAAAATTTGTTTGTGCTGTCGGTGATGAGAAATTCCAAGTCGTTGAAAAAACTCAATTCCCAACAACTACACCTTATGAAACAATTGATCGTACGATCGAATTTTTCAAACGTTATGAAGACCAATTGGCTGGAATTGCTATTGGTTCATTCGGTCCAATTGATGTTGATCCAAACTCTGAAACATATGGTTTTGTGACTTCAACACCAAAACCACATTGGTCAAATGTCGACCTTCTTGGTTTGATTGCTAAAGAGTTTATTGTGCCTTTCTACTTTACGACTGATGTTAACTCATCTGCTTATGGTGAGACACTTGTTCGTAAAGGTGTTAAGAGCCTTGTTTACTACACTATCGGAACAGGTATCGGAGCTGGAGCTATTCAAAATGGTGAATTCATTGGTGGTATGGGTCATACTGAAGCTGGTCACGTATATGTACCGCTTCACCCAAATGATGTTTCCAATGAATTTAACGGTACTTGTCCATTCCACCGTGGATGTTTGGAAGGTTTGGCTGCTGGACCATCGCTTGAAGCCCGTACAGGTATTCGTGGTGAATTGATTGATCAGCACTCTGAAGTTTGGGATGTTCAAGCTTACTACATTGCTCAAGCGGCTGTCCAAGCAACAGTCCTTTACCGTCCTGAAGTTATCGTCTTTGGTGGCGGTGTTATGGGGCAAGAACACATGCTTCGTCGTGTTCGTGAAAAAATTCACAGCTCTTTTGAATGGTTACCTTCCAGTACCAGATGTAAATGAATATATTGTGACACCTGCTGTTTCAGGTAATGGCTCTGCGACGCTTGGTAACTTCGCACTTGCTAAAGATGTAGCTGACAAGCATGCAAACAAATAAACAAAATATGTAAAATCGCTTTAAGAGATAATCTTAAGGCGTTTTGCTCTATACAGGAGGAAGTAATGGAACCTTTATTTTTAGATTCACCAATGCATGAGAAAATCTGGGGAGGTAATCGCCTCAAGACAGAGTTTGGTTACGATATTCCCAGTGAACACACTGGTGAATATTGGGCAATTTCTGCCCATCCTAATGGTGTATCCTATGTCAAAAATGGAAAATATGCTGGTTTCCACCTGGCAGAGCTTTACAAGGATAATCCAGAACTTTTTGGGAACCCCAAGACTAGTGTTTTTCCTTTGTTGACCAAGATTTTGGATGCTAATGACTGGCTTTCAGTGCAGGTACACCCTGATGATGCCTATGGGCTAGAGCACGAAGGTGAGCTAGGAAAGACAGAATGTTGGTATATTATTGATGCTGAAGAGGGTGCAGAGATTATTTATGGTCACAAGGCTAAGACAAAGGAAGAATTGGCATCCTTAATTGAAGCAGGTGATTGGGACGGACTTTTGTCGAAAACTCCTGTTAAAAAAGGTGACTTTTTCTTTGTACCAAGTGGTACCATGCATGCTATTGGTCCAGGTATCCTTATCTTAGAAACTCAACAATCTAGCGATACCACTTACCGTGTCTATGATTTTGATCGTAGGGATGATCAGGGCAATAAACGTGAGCTTCATATTCAACAGTCTCTTGATGTCTTGAATTTAGGGGACCCAGAAAATAGCGTCCCAGCAACTGTTAAGACCTTGCAATTAGAGTCGACTTGTTTGACATCAAACTCCTTTTTCACTGTGTATAAATGGAAACTCAGTGGCTTGGTTGACTTCAAGCAAGCAGCTCCCTATTTGCTTTGTTCCGTACTTTCTGGCAATGGGACTATGACTATCGATTCACGCATTTATTGTCTAAAGAAAGGTGATCACTTCATTCTTCCAAATGATGTGACAGATTGGGAAATTGATGGACAATTGGAGATGATTGTCAGTCACCCTAACGAGGCTTAAGTATGAGTAATGAAAAAGTTTTAGCTGCACTATTTGAGCGTATTGAGATCGGCAAATCCTATTATTTTGAGGGAGCTTACTATCGTCTAAAAGACTATGGAGATCACATTTATGGCTTACAACGGGCCATTCCTGGGATGTGCGGTGAAAAAACGGCTTCCCCTAGCATCAAATTTTACTGGAAAAATGGTGTCTTGGACTATCAATTCTACGTTGATTTTGAAGCTAGCCCTATGATAATGAAGGCCTATAGTAGCACCGACCATGCCTTCTTTGAGCAGGCTTTTGAAAATCTCTTGCATGATTTTGAGGATATCCTAGAGAGCCAAGAGAACTCTAAGAAGTAGTTTTAAAGCATTATTGTCGATATTTTCAGTGAATCTAATAAAAAAGTTTTCGTTTATTTGCAAATCCATTGTGAAAGCCCTTAAACTAGGGCTTTTTTCTTTGTCAATCCTTGAGTGATTTCTTGTTTAAAGGGGGCTTTTGTGGTAAAATATGGAGATAAAGACTGTCGAAGGAAAAAAAGATGGCAAATATATTACGCAAAGTCATTGAAAATGATAAAGGCGAAATTAAGAAACTGAAAAAACTGCCAAGAAAGTCGAGAGCTATGCTGATGCAATGGCGGCTCTTTCAGATGAAGAACTTCAGGCAAAAACAGAAGAATTTAAAAAACGATATCAAAACGGAGAAAGCCTAGACCAACTCTTGCCAGAGGCATTTGCAGTTGTTCGTGAAGGGGCAAAACGTGTCCTTAGACTTTTCCCATATCGTGTGCAAATCATGGGTGGTATCGTTCTTCACCATGGTGACGTCCCAGAGATGCGTACAGGGGAAGGGAAAACCCTGACTGCGACAATGCCTGTTTACCTAAATGCTATTTCAGGTGAAGGTGTACACGTTATCACCGTTAACGAATACCTTTCAGAGCGTGATGCGACTGAAATGGGTGAGCTTTATAGTTGGCTTGGTTTGTCAGTAGGGATTAACCTTTCAGCCAAATCACCAGCTGAAAAACGTGAAGCTTATAACTGTGACATCACTTACTCAACCAACTCAGAGGTAGGTTTCGACTATCTTCGTGATAACATGGTTGTTCGTAAGGAAAACATGGTACAACGTCCATTGAACTATGCCTTGGTCGATGAGGTAGACTCGGTTCTTATCGATGAAGCTCGTACGCCATTGATTGTATCAGGTCCTGTAAGTTCAGAAACTAACCAGTTGTATCATCGTGCAGATGCCTTTGTTAAGACCTTGACAGAGGATGATTATGCCATTGATATTCCAACAAAAACAATTGGTTTGAATGACTCAGGTATTGACAAGGCTGAAGAATTCTTCAACTTGGACAACTTGTATGATATTGACAATGTTGCCTTGACTCACTATATTGACAATGCCCTTCGTGCCAACTACATCATGTTGCATGATATCGACTATGTGGTAAGTCCTGAGCAAGAAATTCTTATCGTCGACCAATTTACAGGTCGTACCATGGAAGGTCGTCGTTTCTCAGATGGACTCCACCAAGCCATTGAAGCAAAAGAAGGTGTACCGGTTCAAGAAGAAACGAAGACATCTGCCTCAATCACTTACCAAAATATGTTCCGTATGTACAAGAAATTGTCAGGGATGACTGGTACTGGTAAGACTGAGGAAGATGAATTCCGTGAAATCTATAACATGCGAATCATTCCCGATTCCAACTAACCGTCCAATTCAACGTATTGACCACGATGACCTTCTTTACCCAACCTTGGATGCTAAATTCCGCGCTGTGGTACAAGATGTTAAACGTCGTTATGAAAAGGGCAGCCAGTCCTTGTTGGTACGGTTGCCGTTGAAACATCTGACTTGATTTCTAAGATGTTGGTTGAAGCAGGTATTCCTCATGAAGTACTTAATGCTAAGAACCACGAAAAAGAAGCGCATATTATCATGAATGCGGGTCAACGTGGTGCCGTTACGATTGCGACCAACATGGCCGGTCGTGGTACCGATATCAAACTTGGTGAAGGTGTTCTTGAACTTGGTGGACTTTGTGTTATTGGTACAGAGCGTCACGAAAGCCGTCGTATCGATAACCAGTTACGTGGTCGTGCGGGACGTCAAGGGGACCCAGGGGAATCTCAATTCTACCTTTCACTTGAAGATGAATTGATGCGTCGTTTCGGTTCTGATCGTATCAAGCAAGTCTTGGAACGTTTGAATGCTGATGATGAAGATATCGTTATCAAATCACGTATGTTGACACGCCAAGTGGAAGCGGCTCAAAAACGTGTCGAAGGAAATAACTACGATACTCGTAAACAAGTCCTTCAGTACGATGACGTTATGCGTGAACAACGTGAAATCATCTACGCTGAGCGTTATGATGTTATCACAGCGGAACGTGACCTTGAACCTGAGATTAAGGCTATGATTAAGCGTACGATTAACCGTACGGTAGATGGTCACAGCCGCAATGATCAAGAGGAAGCTCTTAAAGGTATCTTGAACTTTGCTCGTCAGGCCTTGGTTCCTGAGAATGCCATCTCACTTGAAGATTTACGAGAAGTGGGAGAGGTAACGAAACGTAGTGTTAATTATGACGCTATTAAAGTTTACTTGAATGAGTTAGCAGCTGATGTTTATGATCGTCAAATCAAGAAATTGCGTTCAGAGGAAGCTATCCGTGAATTCCAAAAAGTCTTGATTTTGATGGTTGTTGACAACAAGTGGACGGATCACATCGATGCCCTTGATCAATTACGTAATGCCGTTGGTTTGCGTGGTTATGCCCAAAACAACCCAATCGTTGAGTATCAATCTGAAGGGTTCAAGATGTTCCAAGATATGATTGGGGCAATTGAATATGATGTGACACGTACAATGATGAAAGCACAAATTCATGAACAATCTCGTGAAAATGTGAATGAACGTGTTTCAACAACAGCAACAGGCAATATCCAGGCTCACCAAGCAGATGCTAATGGTCAAGAAATTGACTTTAGTAAGGTTGGTCGTAATGACTTCTGTCCATGTGGCTCTGGTAAGAAATTTAAAAATTAGTCACGGTCGTAAACAATTTTAGGTAAAAAAGAAATAAGGTAATTATTATGGTTTTTAAAGTCAGTAAGTGAAAAAATTGATTTTGATGCAGTCAAAGAATCAACTACATTGACAGGTGAAGCCCTTGCCAAGAAACAAGCTCGTGATAAAGAGCTTGAAGCAATCATGAAGGGTGAAGATGACCGTACGCTTTTGGTTATTGGTCCATGTTCATCTGATAATGAGGATGCAGTTCTTGATTATGCTCGCCGTTTGGCTAAACTTCAAGAAGAAGTGAAAGATAAAGTCTTTATGGTTATGCGTGTTTATACAGCTAAACCTCGTAACAAATGGTGATGGTTATAAAGGACTTGTCCACCAACCTGATGCTGAAGGGAAACCAAACCTAATCAATGGTATCAAGGCTGTTCGTAATCTTCACTACCGTGTTATCACTGAAACTGGTATCACAACTGCTGATGAAATGCTTTACCCAGAAAACCTTACCTTTGGTAGATGACCTTGTGTCATATATTGCCATCGGTGCACGTTCTGTAGAAGACCAACAACACCGTTTTGTTGCATCAGGTATTGATGTTCCAACTGGTATGAAGAACCCAACATCAGGGAACCTTAACGTCATGTTTAATGGTATCTACGCTGCACAAAATAAACAAAACTTCCTCTTTAACGGTGAAGAAGTTGAAACTTCAGGTAACCCATTGGCACACGTTATTCTTCGTGGTTCAACGAATGAATATGGTAAAAACGTGCCTAACTTCTACTATGATGATGTTCTTGAAACCATCGAACACTATGAAAAAATGGGTCTTGAAAATCCATTCATCGTTATTGATACAAACCATGATAACTCAGGTAAACGTTACTTGGAACAAATCCGTATCGTTCGTCAAACCTTGATTAACCGTGACTGGAATGAGAAAATCAACAAAGTTGCACGTGGTTTCATGATTGAATCTTACCTTGAAGATGGCCGTCAAGATGCGCCAGATGTCTATGGTAAATCAATCACTGACCCATGTCTTGGTTGGGATAAGACAGAAGAATTGATTCGTGAAATCCACGATACTTTGTCAAAATAATAAGGTAACAGAAACCATGTATGGGGAGTGAACCGTTTGGATGACCAAGCGGTTCGCTCTCTTTTCACAAAGAGAGGGAAATAAATGGGAATTCATCAAAATAGTCCGCTGATTGATGTAGCGGAAGTAAGGAAATTACATGCTCTTACGGGAGATGCACTAGTAACTAAACAGGCTAATGATGAGGCTTTGGCAAAAATTATCAAGGGTGAGGACAAACGTATTCTCTTGGTTATTGGTCCATGTTCATCTGATAATGAAGAAGCCGTTCTTGACTATGCTCACCGTTTGGCCAAACTTCAGGAAGATGTGAAAGATAAAATCTTTATTGTTATGCGTGTTTATACAGCTAAACCACGTACTAATGGAGATGGTTATAAGGGGCTTATCCACCAACCAGATGCAGAGGGTGATGTAGACCTTCTTGCTGGAGTTAAGGCGGTTCGCCACCTTCAGTCACGTATTATTACTGAAACAGGCCTTCCAATCGCTGACGAGATGCTTTATCCGTCAAATCTTTCCTTCTTTGATGACCTACTTAGCTACCACGCTGTTGGAGCACGTTCGGTTGAGGACCAAGAACACCGCTTTGTAGCTTCAGGTATTGATGTGCCAATTGGCTTGAAGAACCCAACGTCAGGAAATTTGAATGTCATGTTTAATGGTATCTATGCTGCGCAGAACCAACAGCATTTCCTTTACAATGGTGCTGAAGTTAAAACAGATGGTAACCCACTCGCTCACGCTATCCTGCGTGGTGCCAACAATGAAAATGGTCAGAACATTGTCAACTACCATTACGAGGACTTGGTTAAGGCTTTGGACAAGTATAGTGCACTTAATCTGGAAAATCCATTTATCCTTGTTGATACTAACCATGACAACTCAGGTAAAAAACTTCATGGAGCAAGTTCGTATTGTGCGTGAAGTCCTTCTTAACCGTGAGTGGGATGAGCGTATCGCGGATACCGTGCGTGGCTTTATGATTGAGTCTTACCTTGAGGATGGTCGTCAAGACACACCTGAAGTTTATGGTAAATCAATCACAGATCCATGTCTTGGTTGGGATAAGACAGATAGCCTTATTCGTGAAATCCACAATCGACTTTCGTTATAATTATGATTTTTGGACATGGTATAGACTTGCAGGAAATTTCAGCTGTAAAAAAGGCTTATGACCGTAATCCACGCTTTGCAAAAAAGGTATTGACACCAAAAGAGTGGGAGCGTTTTGAATCCCTTTCTGGTAATCGTCAGATGTCCTATTTAGCAGGGCGTTGGGCCGGTAAGGAAGCATTTTCAAAGGCCTGGGGTACTGGTATTGGAGCAGTCGGCTTTAAGGATATTGAAATATTGACCAATGACAAGGGAGCTCCAGTGGTGACCCAATCACCTTTTGAAGGCAAGGTTTTATCTCGATTTCCCATAGCGGTGATTTTGTTCAGGCAAGTGTCATTTAGAAAAAAACTAAGAGATAGATGTTGGAAGAGGATAGCTTATGATTTCAAGTTTACATCGACCAACCTTGGCAAAGGTTGATCTATCAGCAATTTCAGAAAATATTGAACAAGTGGTTAGTCACATCCCTAAACAGGTAAAGACTTTTGCAGTTGTTAAGGCCAATGCTTATGGTCATGGCACTGTCGAAGTGGCCAAGCATGTATCTAAGCAGGTGGATGGTTTTTGTGTTTCCAACCTAGACGAGGCGCTTGAACTTCGTCAAGCTGGCTTGGAGCAACCGATACTCATTTTAGGAGTCGTCTTGCCAGACGAGGTTCCTTTGGCTATTCAAGAAAACATCACTCTGACGGTAGCTTCGCTTGAGTGGTTGAAAATGGCTAAGGATCAAGGGCTTGATTTGACTGGTTTGACCTGTCATATTAAGATTGATTCAGGCATGGGACGCATTGGGGTGCGTAGCCAAGGAGATGCAGATAGTTTGATTGCTGGTCTGAAGGCACTTGGTGCGGATGTCGAAGGTATTTTTACACATTTTGCAACAGCTGATGAAGCAGATGATAGTAAATTCAAGCGTCAATTGGCCTTCTTCACGGATTTGGTTAATAACTTGGTGGACCGCCCTCGCTTGGTACATGCTAGCAACTCTGCGACAAGTATCTGGCATGCAGAAACAGTCTTTAATGCGGTACGTCTGGGTGTCGTCATCTATGGTCTCAATCCTAGTGGCAGTGTTTTAGACCTTCCATATAACATTCGTCCTGCTTTAAGTTTGGAGACAGCACTTGTTCATGTTAAGACTCTGCCAGCAGGTCAAGATGTGGGTTATGGTGCAACGTATACGACGACAGCTGATGAGGTTATTGGAACCATTCCGATTGGCTATGCGGATGGTTGGACCAGAGATTTACAAGGTTTCCACGTTATTGTGGATGGACAGCTTTGTCCAATTGTTGGGCGTGTGTCTATGGACCAGATCACTGTTCGCCTTCCTAAGGTTTATCCCCTAGGAACTCCTGTTACTCTTATGGGTGAAAATGGAGGAGCAAGCATCACTGCGACAGAGGTGGCTGAAAAACGTGGTACTATCAACTACGAAGTTCTTTGTTTGCTTAGTGATCGTGTACCTCGTAGCTATGATTAATATAAATAAAAAGAGAAATCCAGTTTGATACTGGATTTTTTGATTTTAGTGAAGACCATTTTCATGTGTTATAATAGCTGATAAGGCTTCCTCTTTCACGAGGAGAAGAACACGATAGAAATGATAGAGGATATGATTCAACTAGATTCACCGATTGCGGATTTGAAAGGCTTTGGTCCTAAGTCCGCTGAAAAATTTACCAAATTAGATTTGCACACGGTTGGGGACCTCTTGCTTTATTTTCCTTTCCGATATGAAGATTTTAAGAGTAAGTCTATCTTTGAACTGATGGATGGCGAAAAGGCTGTTATTACGGGAACGGTGGTGACCCCTGCCAATGTGCAATATTATGGCTTTAAACGTAATCGTCTGAGTTTTAAAATCAAGCAAGGAGAGGCAGTGATTGCCATTAGTTTCTTCAACCAGCCTTATCTTGTGGACAAGATTGAGATGGGGGCAGAAGTGGCTATTTTTGGCAAATGGGACCAGAAGAAGTCGGCTGTGACTGGTATGAAAGTATTGGCTCAAGTTGAGGACGATATGCAGCCAGTCTATCATGTGGCCCAGGGCGTTAGTCAAGCCCAGCTGATAAAGGCTATAAGGGCAGCTTTTGATAGTGGGGCCTTGAATTTGTTGGAGGAGAGTCTCCCACAGGTGCTTATGGACAAGTATCGTCTCATGGGACGCCAAGAGGCTGTGCGTGCTATGCATTTTCCGAAAGATTTGGCTGAATATAAGCAGGCTCTACGTAGGACAAAGTTTGAGGAGCTCTTTTATTTCCAGATGAATTTACAGGTACTGAAGGCTGAGAATAAGTCCGAAACCAATGGTCTAGCAATTGCTTACGATGAAGCTAAAATCAAAGACAAAATTGCAGAATTACCATTTCCCTTGACAGAAGCCCAACAGCGCAGTTTATCGGAAATCCTAGCTGATATGAAATCTGGGGCTCATATGAACCGTCTCTTACAAGGAGATGTGGGCTCAGGGAAAACAGTTATCGCTAGCCTTGCCATGTATGGAGCCTATACGGCAGGCTTGCAGTCTGCCCTCATGGTACCGACGGAAATCTTAGCAGAGCAGCATTATCAGAGTTTGCAGGGGCTTTTTCCTGAGCTAGAGGTAGTGCTCCTAACTTCTGGGATGAAGGCGGCGGACAAAAAAGTAGCTCTTTCCAAAATCGAATCTGGGGAGGCTCAGATGATCGTGGGGACTCACTCACTGATTCAGGATGCTGTGACTTATCACAGGCTTGGGCTAGTAATTACTGATGAACAGCACCGTTTTGGGGTTAATCAACGTCGTATTTTCCGTGAGAAAGGTGATAATCCTGATGTCCTTATGATGACAGCGACCCCTATTCCTAGGACCTTGGCGATCACTGCCTTTGGGGAGATGGATGTGTCAATCATTGACCAGATGCCAGCAGGACGTAAGCCCATTATTACCCGTTGGGTTAAACATGAGCAACTAGATACCGTACTGACTTGGATCAAGGGAGAGTTGGAAAAAGATGCTCAGGTCTATTTTATTTCACCTTTGATTGAAGAGTCTGAGGCTCTCGATTTGAAAAATGCGGTGGCCCTTCATCAGGAACTCACAGATTTCTTTGGGGATTCAGCTACAGTGGCTCTGATGCACGGTCGCATGAAAAATGATGAAAAAGACCAGATTATGCAAGATTTCAAGGATAAAAAATCTCAAATTTTAGTATCAACCACAGTTATCGAAGTGGGGGTTAACGTGCCAAATGCTACGGTTATGGTCATTATGGATGCCGACCGCTTTGGACTTAGCCAGCTTCACCAACTTCGTGGACGTGTAGGTCGTGGCCATAAGCAGTCCTACTGTGTTTTAGTGGCTAATCCTAAAAATGATACCGGGAAAAAACGCATGCAGGCCATGTGTGAGACTACGGATGGTTTTGTTCTAGCAGAAGAGGACCTTAAAATGCGTGGTTCAGGAGAAATCTTTGGAACACGTCAGTCAGGAATTCCTGAATTTCAAGTGGCTGATATTGTGGAAGACTATAATATCCTAGAAGAAGCAAGGCGTGTGGCCAGCCAAATTGTATCTGACCCTAACTGGCGCGAGAATCCTGATTGGCAGGTGCTAGGAGCTCATTTGAGAAGCCAAGGCGAGTTTGATTGAGGAGGGAACCCATGAAAAAGAAACGGTTAAAAATCGATTTTTTTGCTATCTTGCATCCCTTATTTCTTATGATGTTAGGTCTCCTGTTTTATTTTTTTCGCCTTCATCTTGATTTGGTTTATTACCGAATTGGCAAAGCTGATAGAAGGAAAGACGGACTTTCATACCCTATATTTTTATTCACTTCTTATCTCTCTAGCTTGTTCGATATTACTGATTATGTACGTCGCGGGTTTTATAGCTCAGCTGATTATACATATACAGCATCAAAAGGAAAGGACGCTTTTGCCGGTCTGGTGTATGCTTACGGCTGTACTGATGCTTGTGCCCCTATTCGAAGATTTTAGTATCTTAGGCTCGTCCTGGAATTTTAAAGGGTATTTTCTTTCCATAGTTGCTTACATTGCCTATCTCTTTACAAAGCTACCCAAGGTTATTGAAAGTTACCGCTATCATGCGACAATTCGCTATGCTGTTTGGGTGGCTCTAGTCCTGGGAATTATTTTATCCATGCTTTAGACAGAAAAACTCTCAGTAAACTTACTGAGAGTTTTAAGTTTCCTTCAAGCTTATTACAAGCTTTCTTTAAGTTAGGTAACCTATAATAAAACCATCAAAACGAGATAGGTTTTGATAATAAAACGTTTTGGCTAAGCCAAACCATTCCTAAAAAGGAGGACAAAACAATGACAGTAAAAATCAAAGTAACCTACAACCGAAATTTCCAGAAGCATCCTCAAGACTTTAAGGTTTATCAAAACTAGTATTGATGCTAGGAAGAGGCTAAATTTACCCATATTCTACAACTTTCATCCCTCATTTTCCAAAATCCCTTTTTTCCTTTTTTTCTATAACGTAGAATCCCTCTTCTTAAACTCATAAAAAGTCTAGACGGAAGCATGACCAGTCTAGGCGATTAACATAAGTAAGCTAACCAGTTGAGATTTTCTTGACTGGTTTTTATTTTTTGAATTTTAGATAAAAAATATCGAAAAACGATAAAAATGTGTTGACAAGGAGAAATAAAGAGTGTAATATATAATTATCGATAAACGATAATAAGTTTTCGATAAAGACAATCTTATTCGCGAAAAAGAGAAATGATAGTGTAAAATAAGTTGTGTAAACACAAAAAGGAATAAATCCGTTATAGTAGAGTTGCAACACATTACTAGAAAGAGATTTATTCCTATGACTCAGTTTAGCACAGAACTGCTTAACTTCCTAGCCCAAAAGCAAGATATTGATGAATTTTTCCAGCAATCTCTTTAATTGCTTACATTATTATAGGGCTATTTTTAAAAGGTTCTAGTGTCTGGACTAGTTTTATTCAAAAAAATACAATAACAAGTGGAGAAATGTATATCAAGATAAATAATAGTTTAATTGAGCCTTCTCAAATTGTATTTGTAGCCTTACTTTATTTCTTGGTAGAGTATATTAGTATAAAAGTTATGGAACGTATGGTGAAGAAAAATGGCAATAATTGAAGTTAAAGGGTTAGGAAAAAAATATAAGGGTAATGCTTTTTATTCTTTAGAAAATGCTACTTTTACGATTGAAGAGGGAGATATTATAGGTTTAGTAGGTAAAAATGGTTCAGGGAAGAGTACTTTGCTCAAAAATATTAGCAAAAATCTCAAAAATCCTACAGAAGGGAATGTTTTTTTTAAATGGTAGGGACATTTTTAAAGAAGATAATATTCTTAAAGATTTTGGAATCATGATAGAACCTGTATTCTTTCCACAAATTAGTGTTGAAGAAAAACTTAAAGTTATATCTTAAAAATT
>ENA-OQJV01000014-OQJV01000014.1-human-gut-metagenome-genome-assembly--contig:-NODE-14-length-33526-cov-5.397227_pt1 | contig 33526 bp, 45 predicted proteins | sample MGYA00242616_ERZ504783 | MGnify/ENA primary metagenome ERZ504783 (study PRJEB26092, sample SAMD00036360) | human gut metagenome | host: Homo sapiens | study: EMG produced TPA metagenomics assembly of...
GAAAGGCGGCGGGGAGGCGGCACCGGGGAAGTGACTTCGGGCCAACATGACCGAAGCTAACGCATAAGAAACGCAAAAGCGCCCGGGCGGCATGAAGCCACACGGACGCATGAAATGACATAATAATTAAGGTTCCAACAAATTTCGCATACATAGCCGGAATAACCCGGAGGCGGAGCTATGCTTTTTTTAACTTGATGTAGGTCATGGGTGCTATGAAAAAAGGCAAAAATAGACACGGCGGCAATCCTCCTATATGCCGCCGTGGATTTACACGGTGTTAGGTCGTCGTTGGTTTAGGATAGACGAAAAGAAACGGCGGCTCTGATTTTCTCAAAACCGCCGTATCAGTCGATGATACAGAAAAGCGCACGAAATCCTCTGCCCGTCAGCGGTTTTTTTCTTTTCCCCGCTGTGGAGGCAGATGTTTTGATATGTAGGTATGTTTCATGCCGCAAAGGTCAAAACATACCATGTTAGTCAGTCAATTTGAATTAGAGTTCAATTCTTGCTTTCGATGGCTTATCTTCACAATAGATAACTTTAATCGTTGTTCCCTTGTCAGGGACTTTGTTTCCTGCGCCAATCCATTTTCGGCAGATGTAATCTTTGCCGTCTATCGTATATTTGACCTTGATAGTATGAGGAAAGGCTGCGCCATCCATCGCATGAACGCGGGCAGGTTTACGATTCACTTTTAACCACCATTGTTTTATAACTGAAATTACAGTTCCCATTGTTTCTTTTTCCATAAGTTATACCTCCAATGATATTTTTGATTGATGATACCTATTTTCTATTCAGCCTTTTCTTTGTTTGTAGTAAAAGCGGAACGCTGCTGCGCCGGTGGCCGCCAACTGTACCAGAATCAGCACAGCAAACAGACCGAAGCTCTCATAGTAGAACAGTTCATCCCAAAAATATAGTCTGTTCAAATGATGCCATTTATTGTATTCTAAATTTGTAGGTAAGCTGAACGGGTAACTTACCAAGGGATAGCGGCAACAGATGTCTATCTAACCATACTACCATTGAGATCGAAAAGTATGAATTGAAGAGTACAATAATAGGGTTGATTGAGGATCAACTTTTATTTTTTGCACCTTCATGTTAGAAGCCGTTGTGGACTATTACCTAAAAATAATAGATATAACACAAAGAGAATTATTCAATCTGTCCAAGCATAACAGGAAGGAAAAGATTGAAATTCCATAGGTAGTGGCTTCGTTGACGCGACTAAGTTCAATACGGAAAAATCGGTCTGCAGGTGTGTCAAACAGAAGACACTATTTTTTTATATCTGAGACCGATTGTTTCCGATACAATTTATGGAACATTCAGCACATCATGGACAAACCAAGTCTGAGCCGTGACCATAATGGCAAATGTGCAAATAGCAAAGAGAAGTACTTCAGCCACAGCATTGACACGGCTGGATTGAAGTTGCTTTTTCAGATTGGCAGGCAAGATTCTTGACAGCAGACAATAAACTAAAAATCCAATACAGGCTCCAGCGGTATTTGTCATCAAGTCATTGATGTCGGAAGAACCCCAGCCAAACATCTGGACAATTTCAACAGCCAAAGAAAACAGAAAGCCAGTCAATGCAACCGTCTTCATGTGATGATATTTCTTGTACAGCAGCGGCAGGAAAAAATCCCAACGGGACAAACAGAATAATATTCAGAATGGTATCAATTGGCCCAGTTATCATACCGATAAATGGAGTCCAAGAAATGTTCGGGCGAAAGGTCATTGTGCTTGTAAAGCCGATGCCTGTGACGGTCAAAAGTCCGAATAAATAATAACCAAAAACAAACACTGCAGCGGTATGGAGAAAACTTTGTGTTCTCCCCAATTTTTTGAGCCACAAGAAATACAGTACGAAGACTGGAACCATAAACACATACCCACTAATTGAGCGGATGAGAATATCAGAAATTGGTATCATTATTATCTCCTTGTCAAATTCAAATTTATTGCCCATTCCAGCATTGAGCATTTTCTCATAAAGCAAACAGAATACTGTCATTAGTAACGACGGTATTCCCATAATGCTAATCGTAAGTCTAATTGTTCAATGTCGATTAGACATTCACTTTTACATTTTGGACAAAAGAGAGGAAAATTTTTAAGTACGGTATCTTCCCGAATTTTGTCGCGTGTTTTATTCCCGCAGACTGGGCAGCGGATGAACTCTGTTTTCTCCATATTGTTCACTCCGAATTGCGATCATTCTTTTTCTTATCCCGATATTTCCGTATGAGTTTATTACGGATAGGAACGCCAACACCAATCAAAAGCACAACTGCCAAAATTGTGAAATCCATACAATCACCTCACATTTCCTTATTCTTCATAACCCGAATGGACAAGAAGATTGAAACCGCATACATCACGACAATAGCAAAAACCGCAAGGAAAACGAGAAGTATCGGAGAAGATTCAACGACTGAAATAATTGTGTTCCCGATAGCTGGCATTTTAGAGAGAAGAAGTAAAGTCACCAAAAAACCGGCCACTGGAATATACATAAATACCCGTCCTTTGATTGAGCCGTACTTGTAATATCCCGGAATCTGGAACACGGTATAGAGTGCAAATAAGAATACTCCTGCAATAGCGGCAGTTACAATATCAAATACGCCAACTGTTTCACCCAGTACTTTCAAGACAAGCGGCTGTGCAATCAAAGAAATAATCAAGGAAAGAAGCCCCATTGCAAGGACAAAAACATAGCGTCCGATCACAAGCTCGCTTTTACGAACAGGTAAAATACCAAACAGACGATCCATGCTGTTTTTTTCTGTGATGGAAAAGGTATATCCCGTCGTCATGGCAATAAAGCACATAGCAAATGATACCCCTGTCAGCAAAGAACGATTGATTGCGGCAAACACAATCGGCAGGAGCAGGGTAAAGCAAATCGTCTTAAAATATGGTTTTACCAATGCAATATCTAATTTTGTGGATTTCAAAATATTACTCATAATCGTCACCTTTCTTACTTGTAAACACTACAATTTCATCAATGGTGGCAGGATCAACGGTCAGGTTAGGGAAACCGCTAATATCTTCGGTTTTCATCAGAGCCTCAAATCCCGTAGGGAATGTACGAATACCAGCCGCCTTATTTTTCAGATCATCGGACAGTTCCTCAATTCCACCTTTTACAATGCGGAACATATCTACAAAATCATCTTTGCTGCCAGTAAAGAACAACTCGCCATAACTGATGTAGGTAATATAATCGGCTGCACGCTCCAAATCGCCTGTGATATGGGTGGAGAACAAAACACTATGCTCACCATCTTCAATATACTCTGAAAGAATTTTCAAAAGTTCATCTCTGGAAACCGGGTCAAGTCCACTGGTCGGTTCGTCGAGGATCAGCAGTTTGGCGTCGTATGAAAACGCACAGGCAAGCATTAACTTCATCTGCATACCTTTGGAAAGTTCTTTTACCTTTTTGGTTGGTGCAATGTGAAATTTCCGTAACATATCCGCAAATTTCTGGCTGTCCCAATTTGGATAAAATACCGAAATGGATTTTTCAACCTGCGACACTTTCCAATCATCACTGAAATAATTTGTATCGAAAACAACGCCCAGCTCTGATTTTACTTTTTGTTCTTCTGCGATATTATCCAGCCCCATCACTTTGACTGTGCCGCCGGTGCGCTTGAGCATATTCAAAATCAGTTTGATTGTCGTTGTTTTGCCAGAACCATTCGGGCCGATCAAGCCCATAATATATCCCTTTGGCAAAGTAAAGCTGATATTATGAAGTTGAAAAGAATCAAAAGATTTTGAAAGATTCGTTACCTCTAAATAATTAGTCATCTGTTTTTACCTCCGTTAAAATGTCCAAAAGGCGATGTAATTCCTCTGTGGATAGATTTGCCATTCTTGCAGCTTTTATTGCTTCGGTGAGATTGTTTTCTACTTTGCAAATAAGCTGCTCCTTAATCAGTTCTGAACCAGACCCCATTACGAAACATCCACGCCCCTGCACATTTTTAACAAAGCCCTCTTGCTCTAATTCTGTGTATGCCTTTGTCACTGTTAAGACGCTGATCTTTAAGTCTTTGGCAAGTGTTCTAAGGGAGGGCAAAGTTTCTTCGGCTTGAAGCTCGCCAGATAAAATAGCCGCCTTGATCTGCTGTTTAATCTGCTCGTATATGGGGACGCCAGATACATTTGAAATAATCAGTTTCATTTCTGCATCCTCCGTGTGTTTTAACTGTTATGCTATTGTGTATAACAGTATAACACAGAGAAAAAATAATGTCAATGAATGAATGGATGTTTGTGTTTTCAAGGTTCAAGAAAACATAGCGGAAATGAAATACCACCTTACATCATATTTCATTACATTTTCATAATCCAACCCGAAATGTACAATGATATAGGGTGATATGAGAATGAACCAAGAAGAAAGAAGGTTTGACTTTCACGGCCTCGGGGCGGCTCTCAAACGAGCCAGAGAAGAAAAGGGATGGACACAAGCCTACGTTGCGGAATTAGTAGACCGTGACTCCCGTACCATTATGAATATTGAGAACAAAGGTCAGTATCCCAGCTTCGACCTTTTTGTTAAACTCATTACCATGTTTGACGTTTCAGTTGACCAGTTTATTCATGCGGACGGAGGGGCAAGGTCAAGTTCTTGCAGAAAGCACATTGATGTGCTCCTAAATTCTATGAATGAAAAAGAGCTTGTCGTGATAGAAGCCACAGCCGAGGGCATTAAGAAAGCCAGAGAAACGGAGGTTCCAGAATAAGGGCCTCTGTTTTTTTGCGCCATTTTAGGGGCTGCCGCTAAGTGGCAAGCAATGCCTCTGTGGCCACAAGTGGCACAAAGGCGGCTTGTTGGGGCTCGCCCCAAACCCGTATCTTCGGGCCAACATGACCCGAAGTGTCAGCGTCGCTTTGCTCCTTATTTTCATAACCTTAACGCTCCTTTTCCTGCTTTCGTCCCGGCTCTGCGTAGCCCATCAGAGTGTCAATGTTCGCCTTGATTGTGACGATCTCCTGCATATCCCGTCGTGCCTTCTGGTATTCTCCATAGAGCTGTTTTTTCTTTGCTGTGAGCTTACGGCCTTCTTCCTTCAGCACATCCATTTTGGGGAGCTTCGCCCCGCCCAGCAGAGAGCGCATTTCCGCTTGTGCAGCCCGGTACAGTTCAAGGTCGGCCTCATGCTCCGCAAGGAATTTCCGGCTGTACTTCGTCGCCTTATACTGCTCAAAGACTGGACGGGTTTTGGCATACTGAACCGTTGCGGCCTTTAGCCCGGCATTGGTTTTCATGGCCTGTTCCGTCTGCTTGATCTGCTCGGAAATGGTATGAAAACGGTCTGCTGCCTCGGTGGCTTTCTGTGCCAACTGCTCATAATCGGTCAGGCCATTGTCCTGTATATAAGCAAGAGCGGCGGCCATCTGCTTAATGTTAAATACCTTCGCCCAGCGTTCATATCCCGGCCCCTTACCGGCAGCCAGCTTTGCTTGAATATCCACCGCCAGACTGATTTTCCGCTCCGAGCGCCCGGGGCGTTTTTCTTTGCCCTCAATGGCGGACAGAACATCTTGCAAGTCGTAGCCGTCCCCCAGCGTGGAGGCACGCAGACGGGTGAAGCGTTCCTGTCCCTGCCCGGTCAGCCGGAAGCTGATACCGCCGCCCCGAACCGTCTTGACCTCATACCCGGCCCGCTTCATCAAATTGAGAAATTCGTCCAAATCAGCGGGGCGTTCCGCCAACGCAGTATCAATGGCAAGGCGCAGCCTGTCCTGATAGGAAAGCGGCCCTTTCCGGTCTTTCTGCCACTCTCCATAGTTCCGATACTTGCCCTTGCTCCGGGGCTTCGGGTTCTCCACGATGGATAGCCCGTTTTCAAGGCACAGCCTGTCAGAGAGCCGCCGAAGGCGAAGCTGGAGCCCCAAAAATTTCGGAATTTCCGGGTGCAGTCAAGGGTGGTGGAGTTGTAATAAATGTGACAATGGATGTGCTGCTTATCGGTGTGCGTGGTAACGATAAAAGCGTGCCGCCCCTTTGTCCAGCGCATAGCCAGCTCATAGCCGATACGGTTCGCCTCCTTCGGGGTGATCTCGCCCGGATAGAAGGATTGTCGTATCTGATAGCACAGCACATTATTTTCTTTCTTCTGTTCCCGGCCCGTCATAGCGGCATAGCTGGCCTTTGCCAAAAGGACTCGTCCGCCACGGTGGCCGGATCACATTCATAAGCGGAGATATACTTTCCGCTTTCTGTTTTCTCCGGGTCCTTGCCATAGTCCAGACAATCCCGGATAGCCTCAGCAATCGTTTCGCCTTCGCCCGCATGGCGCTGTAACAAAGTTGTGGTAGCCAAAAATCATTCCTCCTTTCCATGAGAAAGGGGCGGCCCATTCAGACCGCCCCGACTTCGGGCCAGTATGGCCCGAGGCTGCTTAACTTGCCAGAAACCGGTACAGAGCGGATTTGCCTCCGTCCAGCGCCCAAAGAAGGGAGCCCGCCGCCGCTTGCAGTCCATACGGCGAAAGAAGGAAGGCAAGAAACAGAAATACAATCCCGCCTATGGGCGTCGGCGTGAAAAAGAGAGCGACACCCAGAACCGCCAGGATCACAGAGGCAATCGTCAGCAGGACGGCACAAATCTCAAACAGAAACACCAGCAGAGCCGCCAGAAGGGACAGCGCCAAAGCAAAGGGAGCAACCAATATTTTCAGCAGTATCTTCATCTTTAAAACCTCCTTTATCTATCCTTCCTACCTCTATTTTATCATGCTTGCCCGGGGACATAAATGTTGCGAAAGATTAGTAAATCCTGTCCCAAACTTTTGGGTCATACTGGCCCGAAGTGGTAAAAAAAGAGCAGGGCGGCAAGCCCCGCAACGGAAGCCTGCCGCCCTCGTCTTACTTTGCCACCAGCTCGGAAAGCTCCCGCAGCACCTTTGACACCTCGCCCCACAGCTTTTCATAGTCCCGCTTCAATCCGTCGATTTCCTCCGGGTACACGCCATAGGTGTGTGCGTGTACGGCGACCTGATTGAGATTGTTGGAACAGCGCCGTTGCAGAGAGATCAGCTCTTTTACGGGCGTAAGGTCGATGTGCAGGATATACCCGTTCAGAGCCATTTTCCGTACATAAGCCCCGGCGTTGGAAATGCCCGCCTCGGCCATCCGCTCATGGATGGCCGCCAGCTCGTCCGGTGTTACCATGACGTGCAGATGGACATTCCGCTTGCGGTTCTCCATCAGCGTTCCAGCTCCCGGCCTTTCCGGCGTTCTTTGGGCTCCTTTACCTTATCCAGCGGTTTTGCGTCCAACTCCGGGGGCGTGGGCGGGATGGGCGTGTTGTTGGGTACGCCGTCGATCATGTTGCAGTTCTGCTCTGTGGAGAGCTCGGCGGTTTTCAGATAGTTGTCTTTTTCGTGCATGGCGATCCTCCTTTATCGTTCCTCATGGTTTTTATGGTTTCGCTTCTGGCCGGGTTCCTTCGGGGGTTCCTGCCCTCTGGTTTCATCTTTGAGCCGGGCAGTAATGGATGGGCGCACCCGGTCAGGATTGCCCGGTGCTGGTTTCAGTTCATAATCCTCCATCTGCTTTTCGGTCAGCGGCTTTGCGTAGGTCAGTTCGCCCCATGCCATCAGCCTGCCGTCTGCCACAGGACGCCGCCTGTCATCATCGTAGTTGACGATGGAAAGAGGCTGGTTATCCGGCGGCTTCGGGTAGGTGCCTATGTCCACGGGTCGCTGGGTGGAATAATAGCGGTAAACGCCCTCCGGTCCCAGCTCGGTATGCTTGACCGCCGCATGGTAAAGCTGCTGATAGTCGTCCACCCGGCGGTCAAAGTCCCGCTGCGCCCACGCCTGACTGGTTCCATAGCGGCCCCAGTAGTAATCCCGATGGCCGTTTTCCCCCTCGGTAAACTGCCAGGTCACAAAGGGGCTCGGCGCTCCCGGATTATGCCCCAGCGCAAAGCCGTGTCCGGTTTCAAAGGTGGCAGCTTTCAAAATCACATATCCTTGTACTGTCTCCAAGAGATCCCTCCTTTCTGTGCCTCGGGTCAACATGACCCGAAGTGCTGGATGTTACGAAATAAGAGGGCAGACCGGGGAGGAATGTAATAAGATATTCCCACCCCGGAAACACCCTCAAAAAAGCCCGAAATGTCAAGCCTTTGGAGGCGGCAAATCGTAACAGCCGCCCGGCCTTTTCTCCCGCATTTTTCTCATGCGATCCCGGCTTTTCCGGCGGTTTCCTTCGGCCTTGCAAGCGTCGGAACAGTAAGCTTGACGCCCCTCGGGCAGAAATGACTTTCCGCAGACCGCACAGGCCCGCAACTCCGGGGAGATGCCTTCCGTTGTCAGCGCCGCTTGAAGCTCCGGGTTAAGGGGCAGGACAGCCTCACGGAAGTAACGGCAGTACGCCCCTGTCCAGCACTTGTGCAGCATATAGCAGGCACAGTCAAGAGGAAGGCACAGGCCGCTTTCCCGGTCATAGTTGGCGCACATCCCCGTGACCAGAGTGCGGATTTTCTTCTTCTCGTCACGGGTCAGCTCCCGGGCGTCCATTTATGACTTCGGGCCACGATGGCCCGAAGGGCGGGGCTCCACGATCAGCGCCCGGAACTTCTTCCGGCACTGTTTTTTCTTTCCTTTGCACTCCTTGTAATAACGGCATCCCTTACAAGGGTCGTCATTGTCCCAGCCGGGGTGCGGTACTTCCTTCATCATTCGTTCAAAAGGGCTGCTTGTAAAATTCATTCTCATTCCTCCGTATCTTCCTCCCATGGCGGGGTATCTTCGTCCTCGGGTTCCTCTGCGATCTCCTCCAGCTCCCCGTCCTCATATTCGCAGTAATCATCTTCCAAATCCGGGGCTTCATGCTTCGGCTTGTAAATCTTGAAATAGTAACCAATTCCACCGCCGGCCAGCACCACCGCACCGATCAGGAGCAGAGAGAGAAGGGGGCTGTCCTTTTTCTCCGGCTTGGGTTCCGGTACTTCCTCCACCGGTTCGGTGGGCTTTGGCTCTGGCTCAGGGATCACTTCTTTGGGCGGTTCCTTACCCTGTTCAGCAAGAGGCAGAAGGTCGTCTGTGGTAACGGTATTGAGGAAATAGACGTTCTCGCTGGTTTTCTGTTTGTCGATCACCAGATAAAACACGCTCTCGTCTGCTGTGGTGATGGTGTAGAACTCCTTTCCATCCTCGTCGGTGGCGTTGTCCACCACGGTTCCCGTCCCGTCCGGGGTAAAGGGGTTCTGGGTTTCCGGCTCTGCTTCGGTTTCTGCCGGGGAGGGAGCTGTCTCCGGCTGCGGCTCGCTGCTCTGTGCATAAGCCGGGACTGTAAAGATCAGGCAACACAAAAGGCTGGCAGCCATCGCCGCCAGCCTGCGAAATTTAGTTTTCTTCATGGGCCGTGTTCTCCTTTTCGGGTGCCTCCGGCTTCGGGTCAGTATGGCCCGAAGCGGTAAGGCTGTTTTTGGGGTCATTCAGAAAAGCCATAAGCTGGGCGGGCGTCAGTTTGAGGGAACGCACCGCCTGCACGATCTGGCTGTTTTCTTCCTCCTGTTTCTGCTTTTCCAGCTCCCGGATTTTGGCCTGCCATTCGGCGGCCTTCTCTCGGGCTTTTTCCAGTTCCTTATCGAGCTTGTCGATTTTGTTCATGCAAGGACTCCTTTCCTCTGGCTCACAAACGCCCGAAGGCATAGAAATGTGTCTGCCAGTAGCTTGAATTGATGTTTGCGTATTGGATGGGCGAACCACAATGGAGCATCATCCCGTCGCCCACATAAATCCCCACATGGGATACAGGGCCGGGGCTGTCATAGGTTCCCGTGAAAAAGATAATGTCGCCGGGCTTTGCCTCGGAGGGAGAAATGATAGCACACTGGTTGTAAATGCCCTGCGCCGTGGTACGGGGCAGGTTGTGGACGCCGCTGGCCGTGTACACCCAGCAGACAAAGCCCGAACAGTCAAAGGAGGTGGACGGGCTGGAGCCGCCCCACACATAGGGCCAGCCGATGTACTTTGTGGCTTCTTCCATGAGCGCCGCAAAAGCCGGGTCATCCAGCGCCTCGCCGGGTATCTCATAGCTGGGGCCGGTATCTTCGCCACCGTTGTAAATCCCTTCCCACAGATAGGGTTTGTTGCCTTTGAGCTGCTGCATAACGGTGTAGATTTCCCGCTGCTGTTCGTTAAGCCTCGGCAGGATCACGGCAGGCAGCGTCTTGTTTGTGAGGGTCACATTGAGAATGTAATACTCATAGGGGACTTCCTCGGTGGTGGATTCCCCGGTCTCCGGGTCAGTGCTGGTTTCGGTGCGGTAGCGTATCTCAACTTCCTCCGTCAAGGTCAGTTCATACTGTGCCTCAAAGATTTCTCGCAGTTCGTCCTGCACCTGTTCCCGGAAATAGACATGGTACTTTGCCGAGAGATAGGACGCCAGCTCATAGGGGTTATGGCCGATCTCGTCCACCGAATAGCGGTACTCGTCATAGCCGGGATGGGTGCTTTCGATGTTTGCCACCGTCTGCGCCAGCTCGTTTTCCAACGCTGTGTAGTCCTCGTCCACCCCCAGCAGGTCCGTATCCTCCGAGGCGTAGGAGGTGCCGGATAACGCATTGGCAAGGCCGCTGCCAAGCGTGGGAAAGATGGAGCTTACCGCCGACACAAGAAAACAGAGCAGCAACAGCAGGAGCAGGACCAGCACCGCCACGGGATGACGGGTCACAAACTGCGCCGCCCGACGGGTCGCAGTTCCCGAAGCGGCAGCGGTTTTCTTTGCGGCCTTTGCACCCTGTTTTGCAGCCGCCTTTGCCTCTTTGGAATACCGGCGTTTCAGTTTCCATTTCTGCTGCACACGGGAAAGCGGATTGCTGGTAAGCTCCGGGTGCTCGGAGGCCATCTTCTGAAAATCCACATTGGCCCGGGCTTTTATGTCCTTCCGTTCCCACTTTGCCACCGTCCGGGCCGGGTGTTCCTGCCAGCGGCGTTTGGCATAGCGGGTCAGTTTCCGGGTTCCGGCCTCTGCGGCCAGCTCGGATTTATGGGCTCCTTCCACACCCACATTTTCATGCTCGACCTCGTGTATCTTGTTGTGGACATAGAACCATGCTTCTGTACGGGCTCCCCGGACTGCCTTTTTTGCAAGCCCCGGCGGCTTCTTCGCTGCCCGTTTTGCCTCGGTCTTGTCCAGTTTCTCCCGGGCCTTTCCCAGCTTTCCCCCGGCGTGTTCCGCTTTTGCCTGTGCTTTCTGGTACTTGTCCTTTTTGCTCCCGGCCTTCTCGGCGGAGCCCTCCGGCTCCTGTGCCTTGCCGGTATCCTGCGGCCCGCCCGCTTCATCTTCCTGCCTCATGCGGTCAGAGGGACGGCTTTTCCGGCTGTCCTCTTGAAACTTGCCGCTTTTGGACTTCGGGCCATCATGGCTCGAAGGGCTGTCCTGTCCGGTATCCTCGTCCTCAAACCGCAGACGTCGGGATGGTGCGGGGGAAGGTCTTTCCCGTTCAGCCGGTCCGGGGCGATTGCCCCCGGTATCCTCCGTCGGCCCCGGCCTTTGAAAATTCCGTTTGTCCGGTTTCTTTCCGATGATGTATCCCTCCTTTCCAAACCTCGGGCCATCATGGCCCGAAGTGTGTTATGCCCGGTTCATTTCCTGTTTTTTGTCCTCCGGGCGGGTGGTCATAATGGCGTACAGCTCTGTGTTCTGCGGGAAGCGGTCAACAAACGGGATGGTGGTGTTCCCGAAGAACAGCAGCCCTTCGCCGGAATTGGTATGGGTCACATAGGAAAGCTGGTGGGGGCTGATCCCAAGCTGTTTGGCTAAAATCTGCCGGTCCCCCTGTGCCTGCGAGAGCAGCACAAGGAAGTCCGAGTTTTCAAAGATGTTCTCAATCTCCGGGCTTGCCAGAAAATCCTTTACGTTCTGCGTTAAAGCACTGGGAACGCACCCTTTTTTTCGCAGCATTTTCCAGATCGCCACACAATAGCTTGCCGTCAGCCGGTCGCGGAGCAGCACATGGAACTCGTCGAAGTAGCACCATGTAGCGATACCGCGCAGGAAATTCATGGACACCTGCGAGTTTACCAAGTCCTGCATAATGAGCATGGCAATCGTCCGAAGTCCGGCCCCAGCTTTTTTAAGCAAGGCATACCAGGACGGCGGTTCAGGTCCACATTGGTTTCATGGTTGAACACGTTAAGGGAACCCGACACATAAATTTCAAGGGCCGTTGCCAACCGCACCGCCTCGCCCTCCGGCTGGGAACAGAGCAGGTCATACAGGGTTTGGAGGGTCGGCATTTTGCTTGTTTCCGGGTCCTGCAAGTGTTCCCGGTACATCTGGCGCACACAGCGGTCAATGACGGTACGCTCAACCGGCTGCAAGCCGTCCTTGCCGCCGACGATCAGCTCCATCAGTGACAGGATAAAGTCGGCTTTCAGCGCCATCGGGTTTTCCTCGTCGAAGCTCAAATCAATGTCCATCGGATTGATGTGGTGGGGGCTGTCCGGGGCGATCTCGATGACCTGACCGCCCAGCCGCTTGATAAGGGGCGAATATTCGCCCATCGGGTCAACCACAATGATCCGGTCACGGGTGGCAAGGAACACGTTCACAAGCTCCCGCTTTGCGGCAAAGGATTTGCCGGAGCCCGGCACGCCGAGGAACAGGCCGTTGGGGTTTTTGAGCTTTTTCCGGTTTGCCATGATGACGTTATGGGAAAGTGCGTTGAGCCCGTAATAGACGGCTTCGCCATCCATGCGGAGCTCCTGCGTCATAAAGGGAACGAAAATGGCCGTGGAGCTGGTCGTCATGCCACGCTTGATCTCAATGCCGTTATGACCCAGCGGAAGGCTGGAAAGAAAACCGTCCTCCTGCTGGAAGTCCAGCCGCTTCAAGGTACAGTTGTATTTCTGGACGATACCCGACACCGTGAACAGGTCATTGTCCAGCTCCCGGCGGGTCGGGGCCATGTTTACCACAAGGAAGGTCAGCAGGAACATTCTTTCATTCCGGCTCTGTAAATCTTCCAGAAGGGTCTTTGCGTCGTTGCTGTACGTTACAAGGTCGGGCGGAAGTATGTCCATGTCGTACCCTGACCGGGCTGCCTTCTTTTGTTCCTCCACCTTCATCTTGTCAATGTCGGAGACTTTGGCCTTGATAGATTTTACGGCGGCGGCCTGATCGACGGTTTGGATATGGAGAGTGATGGTCATTTCCGCATCCATTTCCAAAAGCTCCGCCAGCAGCTTGTCCGAGAGCTCTGAGGCCAAAATCTGCAAGTAGGAGGCAGCGCCCCAAGTCGTCCCCACCCGGAACAGACGGCTGAAACGAAAATCGAAACTGTCCGGGGCGATAAAGTCTTTGGTGGAAAGCCCGGTTTTGGGGATCATATCCCATGAAAACCGGAAGGGGGAGCCGCTGCCGGGGTGGAGCTGCCCGTGAAGAAGCTCCAGCCGTTCCAGCCCCGAAAGGGAGCGGCACTTGACGCCCAGCTTTTTGAAGTTCCCGCAAATGTCCGCCTCTACCACGTTCCAGCCTTGCCCTGGCGGTGGAAAGGTCGTCCACATTCACGCCGAAGGTCAGGAGCTTTGTGCGGACAATGCCGTTGTTGCTTTTGGCAATCTGGTTTTCCAGCATTTCCACATACTCACACCGGACGCTGTTGTAATCATCGTTCTGCATGAGGATGTTCACGCTGTACCGGCTGCCTGGGCGGCTCCGGTGGTTGAGGAAGGAAAGCTGGAACGGAAGGCTGCTGTCAAAGTAGTTGAGGCAGGAGCTCCACCCGTCAAAGATGGCCGCCTGATCCTCGGACTGTGCGAGCTGATAGTTGATGTCCTCGTATTCAATGGTTTTGGTGTAATAGCGGTCCGCTACCCGGCACACCCCGTCCCGGTACATTTCCCGGTAAGGGAGGGTCTGCTGGGCGGTGGTGGGAATGTTCTTTCCTTTCGTGAACAGGCCGGTAAGGCCCTGCTTTTCAGGCTTTCTGCCTGCGGGCTTTCCGGCCCTTCTGCTGTTTCGCAATCGGCTGCGCCTCCTTTCTGGCGCTAAGCAGCGCATAGAAGTTTTCGGTTTTGTAAGGCCGCACACGGGGATAGAGGAACCGTGTGCGGATGATGTTTTTCAGCACTTTTTCCAGCGGCAGACCGTCTCGTTCATACATAGCCAGAAAGAAGAACGGGAGCATGAGGCCGATCATCAGGAACATGGCGGCACTGTTCCCGATACTGCCACGGGAAAACAGGTAAGCCGGGAGGCCCACCGCCGCCGCGCTGGAAAAACAAACAAGCTGGCGCTTCGTTAGGTTGAAGGCCAGCTTTGTCTTGATTTTGGAAAGGTCTTTTGGTACTGGCACATAGGCCATTTTGGTACACCTCCTTTATTGCTTCGGGCCAGCATGGCCCGAGGTTATCTTGCGGCCTCTTTGGCCGGGGCTGTGCTGCGGGCAGCTTCGGCGGCCTCTCGTCCGCTCTGCCTTGCCCGCCAGTATTCGGGGTGATACTGCCGGATGGACTGATTGAGTTTTTCTTCAAACTGTCCTTTGTCCTTAATGCGGTCAGGGATTTTCCACAGCTTTTTGTCCAGCAGCTCCCGGAGCACTACGCTTTCCTGTGCGTCCTCCTCATAGCAAATATAGCCCTTGTCCTTGAAGCCGCATTTTTTGGCCGCTGGGGAGAGAACGGCGGCTACCTCGTTTGCCACCATCGTTCCGCCGTGGCTGGCGGTAGATACCAAAAACACCCCCGGACAGAGGGTTTCACAATTCTGCACCTCGCCCCACGGGGAGCTTTTCGGCGCATGGAACATTCCGCCCGTCCGTCTCCGGTCTGCCTGCATGAGTGCTGCCTTTTCTAAGATGGCTTTCAGTTCCGGGGAAAAATAGGCATATTCCCGAAGGACACGGGCGGCCTCCCCGCCGCAGGCGTTCATCAACAGGGTATAGGCGTCGCTGTCCGCTTTGGTACAGCGGCCCAGCAGTTTTCCGTCGTAATAGCAGGCCGCGTCATAGCCCGTCCGTTTGCGTGGCGTGGTTCCCGCCTCCTTTCTGCTTCGTGCCAGCATGGCCCGAGGTCAACGCTCTGCACTGCGGCTGGGCTTTTCCTTCGGAGACCGCTCTGCCTTTGCCTGTTCGGCAGCCGCTTTTCCGGCTTTGAGTTGGTCGCTAATGGACGCACGCCCCACAGAGCCGCGCTCCGCCATCTGTTCCAGCTTTGCCTCATAGGCTTGCAGAACAGCAGTATTGAGCTGTTCCCGGAACTCCTTTGTGACAGGGTAGGCCATATCCCGATAGCCGCCTTTGCCGTCCGGCTGGCTGGGCATCCCAAGAAAGAGGCCCTTGCTGCCCTGTACGATTTTCAGATTTTCCACCACAAAGCAGTCATTGAATTTCACGCTGGCAAAGCCCATGAGGTTTTTCACAGGTTCGATGACCCGCACGCTTACATCCAGCTTTATAGGGGCGGCTGGTGTTCCGCCCGCTAGTTTTTTCCTGCATGGATTTCTCCTTTCCGCTTCGGGTCAGCATGGCCCGAAGTCTCTTAATGGCAGCCGAAGATGGATTTTGCAAGACTGCCTGTTTTGAATAAGGTAAAACACAGCAGCACCGTATATCCCACACAGCCCCAGATCGCCCCGATGGGGTCGCCGTCGGTGGCGATACTCTGGATCAGCACCGCATAGATGGCGACACAGACTAAGATCAATAGGCCTTGAAAGCCCACCGCAAAGAGGGAACGGAAATAGTTCTGCCCCATGTGCCCGGTTTCCCTGTTGGGGACGGTGGCAAACGGGATAGGCGCTAAACTTGTGAGTAAATAAATTTCAATCATACGGCCATATACGATGACGAAGATCACGATATTAAGGGCAATCATGGTAAGCTGGATCAGGAAGGACTGGAGCCAGAGCCCGAACAGAGGGCCTAACTCCATTGCCTCAAGCTCTGTCCGCAGACTGTCCAGCATATCCGGCGTGATCTCTGTCCCGCCCTGGATAATGCCCGCTGACTGCTGGATCACATGCTGGCTCACATCAAAGACCGCCAGCACGATATTGAAGGTATTCGTCAGGATCATCACAGCCACAAAGGTTTTGAACACCCACTTAAAAAACATCCATGTGTCAACTTCATGTAGGTTGTTGCGTTCTATGAGCATCTGTATCAGCTCATAAGTCATTACAAAAGTGAGGATGACCCCGGCGATTGGAAGGATGGCAGTTTCGGAGATCTGTCGTATCATGGAAAAGACCCCGGCGTTCCAGTCCGCCGGGGTCGTGCCTACCTGTGTGGCAATCTCGCCAACGCTCTGATTGACGTTATCGAAAAGGCCGTCCAGATTTCCCATGATACCATCGACGAGCAGACCTTTCAGCCATTCAACGATTGCGTCGATGATAAAGTCCATACATCAGCTCCTTTTCTGGAAAAAGGGACAACGGGTGACATTTAGCTGAACAGCCCGGACAGCAGAGGGATAAGCTGAAGGCCGATCAGAACGACACCGCCGCCCGCCATGAGCTGCTTAATGCCCTGGCTTTTTGCCGCAGGGTTGTCCGACCCGTAACCTTCCAGAAGGTTGATGACGCCCCATACCGCCAGACCAGCGCCAAGAGCCATGACCAGAATTTTAAGAATGTCGATTGCCTGATTGAAAAATTCCATATACGTTCCTCCATTTTGTTTGTTTGATGGTTTTGGGTACAAAAAAAGCCGCCCACATCGGCGGCGCTTCGGGTCATCATGGCCCGAAGTTACACAAACTCGTCGCTGTCCAGATCATCGAAATTCAACAGGTCAGCTTCTTCGTCCGTGTCGGAGCCGTCCACTTCGTACACCGTGTATTCGTCCTCCGGCTTTAGTCTCAATGGCCGGTGGCGGAACAGGCTTTCCAAGCGGAAGGCGTTTTTCTTTTTATCAAATTCGGCTGTGTACTTGTAATTCGGGTGCTTTTTCAAGTCATACTTCGGGGACAGGAAGGGCGGGAGCCCCCGAAGCTGCAAGATACATTTATCCCCGGGCATGGTGGTGATCTCGCTGGTGGTCATCAGTTCCCGGCCAAGCCGCTGCATATTCTGGCTGTAACTTTCAGACTGTCCCCGGCTTCGGCCCTCGGTCTGCATGGAGATGGTGGCCTTGCCCAGCCAGTTTTCCGAAATATCCTTTAGGGTGGAAGCCTCCCGGCCTCCGAGGAATACGATACTGTCCATGTTGCCCATGATGGTTTCGGAATGGTCTTTGTACAATGCCTTGCACTGGCTCATTGCCTGATAAAAAAGCGTCAGGCTGATCTCACGGGAGCGGATGACGGCCACAATCTTTTCCAGCCCCCGGCACCTGCCCGGTGTTGGCAGCCTCGTCCCACAGCACCCGCACATGATAGGGCAGACGCCCGCCATAGGTGTTGTCAGCCCGTTCACACAGAAGGTTGAACATCTGCGAAAAAGCGAGGGCAACCAAAAAGTTGTAGGTGGTGTCCGTGTCGCTGATAAGAAAGAACAGCGCTGATTTTTCATCCCCCAGCTTATCCAGCTCCAGTTCGTCATAAGACATGATCTCCCGAAGTTGGGGAATATCAAAGGGAGCCAGTCTTGCACCGCAGGAAATCAAAATGCTTTTGGCTGTCTTGCCGCTGGCGAGCTTGTATTTCTTATACTGCCTCACGGCGAAGTGCTGGGGGCTGCGGCGTTCCAGCCCGTCAAACATATAGTCCACCGCGTTTTTGAAGGTTTCGTCATCCTCCCGGACTTCCATGCTGTTTATCATTTCCACCAGCGTATTCATGTTGCGTTCTTCCTCCGGCCCCTCAAAGACGATGTAGGACACAAGGGCGCAGTACAAGAGGGTTTCTGCTTTTGTCCAGAACTCGTCGCCCTCCTTGCCGTCGCCTTTGGTGTTGGCAATCAGGGCGGTAACAAATTTCAAAACATCGCTTTCTGTCTTGATATAGGCCAGCGGATTGTAGTGCATGGATTTTGAAAAGTCGATACTGTTGAACACCCGCACCCTGTATTTCTCCCGTTGCAGAAACCGCCCGCACTGGTCGAGAGTGCCGCCCTTCGGGTCTACCACCACATACGAGGAATGGGCTTGAAGGAGCTGCGGGGTCAACCAGAACCTTGTCTTTCCCGAGCCGGACGATCCGATGACACAGGCGTTTAGGTTCCGGGCATTGGCGGGTATCTTCGGACGGGTGTTCATGGTAAGGAACTCCGTCCCGGTCAGAATGACATTGTTCTGAAATTTAGGGTCAACAAATGGCTTTATATCTTCCTTTGTTCCAAAGCGGGCGGTGCCGTACTCCGCATCCCGCCGGAATTTTTTCGCCTGCCTGATCTTTGACTGTATCAGCAGATACATCCCAGCCGCACCGGCAAGGCCCACCAGCAGGTCAATACCTCCCAGCCCCGGCCAGTAGGTTTCAAAGGCTTTGGGGAAGGTATCAAGCATCCCCATGAGCTTTGTCCCGAAGTCTGTGCCGGGGGCGATCCGGTAGGCCGTCCCGATTTTGGAGAAAAACCAGAACACAAAGAGGTACGGCAGGTTTGGGAGCACATATTTTCTGATCTTGTCACTCAACGTCCGTCCTTCACCGCCTCTCTGGTCCGCTGCTTTTCCTTTGCCTGCGTCCTGATTTGCTCCGTGAATTTCCGAAGCTGACCGAGGATGGAAGCCTTGTCCTGCTCTTTGTTCAGCACCTTTGCGCTGTACTTCTGGAAGGCCGCCGTGATAGCGTCCGCCTGATTGGCTTTGAAAAACAGCAGGTAATGACCGGGGCTCACTTTATGGAAAGCGTAGTCCACATGGAACTCCTTCGCGATCCGGTCAAAATCCTTTGGAGCTCCCACATAGGGCATGGCACTTTTGCCGCCATAGTGGTTCATCAGCTTTTTCACGCTCTGGCGTCCCTGCGGGGTCAGCACCTTCTGGTGGTGCTTTTGCAGCGCCCGAACCACCTTGCCAAGAGCGGCAGCCAGCACTTTTCCTGTGAGCTTCGTTGTCCTGATCGAAAGGGCAACCGTTTTTTGGTTTACTTCTTCCTGCATAAAACCTCCTTTCCGTCGGGGTTCCCGCTATCCGGGAGGCCCCCGTACAATCTCGGGGAACAGAAAACCTCGGGCCAATGTGGCCCGAGGCTTACCGCTCGGCATCTCTGCCGGACGGAGCTTTCTTTTCCGGCTCCGTCTGGACTTTTTCGTCCTGTTCCCGCATGGTCTGCAAGATAGAGGGCTTCTTTTGAAGTTGGGAGAGCTTTTCGCCGGACAGCGGCTTGATACATTCCAGACGGTCAGCCGCCCGGATGGCGTTGTCCGTGAGCTGCCTCTGCCATGCGCCCACGCTGGGAGCCCAACGAAAGCCGCTGCTTTTCAGCTCGGCCCGGGTGTCCGCGTCAGGCTTTCCGTCAAAGAACACCTGCAAGCGGTTGTCCTCCCGGTTCATTTCCACACGACCCCCATCGAACTCCCAGCCGGAAAATTCCTGCTGTGCCTGTTTGGAAAGCTGTTCGATACGGGCCTTTACCCGGCGGATCTCCGCATTGTTGTTGGTTAGCTGGTAACTTTCAAAGGGCCTCGGGTCGCTTCGCCAACTTGACGCCATGCTTGCTTTCAGCTTTTCAATCTGGTCCGGCGACAGCAGCGCACAGCCGTCCAGCTTGCCATGCTTGCGGTAATAGGCGTTGACCTCCTTCATAATGAGCTGGGAGCGTTCCAGCCCGTCCAGCTTCTTCTGGAGCTTTTCAATCGCTGCCGGGTCATCGGCGCTGATCCCGCCCATGCCGGTGCTGCGTATCTTATCCAGCAGCCCTTGAATATGCCGCCATTCCTCCATGTTGCTGTCCCGCGCCCGGTTCTGTTTTTCCTTCTTTCCCACCGGGAAATTGGAAGGCCCGGCGATCAGCACAGAGGGAACCCTCGCGTCAATGGCAAAGCCTTGGTTCATGTTTTCGGCCAGCTTGCGGGCGTAGGTGTCTAACAGATGGTCGATCTTCTCATGGTACATGGGGTCCACCCGGGATTTCTGCTTTTCCGCTATGGCGGCGGCCTTGTCCACCATTGCCCGGTATTCCGCCGTTGCGCTCCCTTCCTTGTAGTCGGAAAAGCTGTTCATTTCTTTTGCCCGGCGGGCGGCTCCTTCATTGATAGGGTAATAGTTGATGGTATGCACCTCCTTTATGCTTCGGGCCATGCTGGCCCGAAGTCTTACCGTTCTTCATGAGAAGGCCCCGCCTTGTCCTTTTTCGGAGCGGGTGGGGCTTCTTGAAACCGTTTGAGTGCAGCGAGAATGGAGTGGACAGGCTCGGCCTTTTCAGGATAGGCAAATATCCGGTGTTCCGGCGGAATGTCCTGCGGCCCGTGGTAATACTCCTTGAAGCCCTCCGGGACTGCCGACACATAGCCACCGGGAGCGAATACGCCGCCCTCGTTGATACGCACATCCCGCCCGTATGCCTCATAATCGAAGTAGTTCTGAATGTGCTCCGGTATGTCGATAGTCCCAAGCTCGTCGGCGTAAAGACGGCCCAGCCCTTCATCATCGGAAATATCCGGGTAAAAGCGGTAAAGGTCAAGGTTCTGCGTCAGGTTTATCAAATCCTTCACGCTCCTTGTGTGGTTTCCCAAGACAAGAGCGGCTTCAAAGGTTTCCAGTCCGCCCTTATCCCGTACTTCCAGCAGGGCGTGGCCCAGCTCGTTCAGCTCGTCGATGTTCTCACATTCGTAGAGATAATCGTAGAGCCCCAGCACATCACTGTCAAAGCTGGTAAAGAACACTTCGCTGTACCGTTTCCCGTCTATCCCGATTTTGGCAAGGGCGGCCTGCAACTCCTGTGTCGTCATGGGGAAATGTACCGTTGTCCCTACCTCGATCCCCATTAAGGGGTACAGGGCTGTATTGGTTATATAGGCTTCAAACATGGGCTTATTCCTCCTTTCCGGCCTGGTCAGCCAGTACCTCATAGATCCCGGCCATAATGTAATCGGCACAAGGGAGGGCAATCGCATTTCCCAGCGCCTTGTAGCGTTGCAGAGGCCGGATCTCTATGCCGTCCGCCCCGTACTTTGTCCAGCCCTCCGGCAGCCCCATCAGCCGTTCACTTTCCGTTTCCGTTAAGAAGCGGATACAGCCGCCCGCCGGGTCGCCCTCATACCAGAAGGCAAAGGGCGTTACATCACTGGCTAAAAGAGTGGGAAAAGGGTCAGTTGGTAATCCGAAGCTGTTTCGGAAGGCCGTTTCTTCCTGCCTTTTTGCCGCTCCCCGCATACGGAAGCACTGAAAGGGGTGGATGACTGGTATCTGCCGCCCTGTTTCAAAAGAAGCTGTTCGATCTCCTTCGGCGGCGGCCCGCCCGCCCTCTCCGCAAGGCGGAGGAAGTGGGAGCATTGGACGGGGCTTAAATAGTATGTCTGCGGCACGTCTGCCTCCAAAATCCGCCACGACGAAAATCCGCTGCCTTCGTGCCAGCCTTCGGGTGCCTGCCCAATACTGGGCGTCCATGAGCCGCCAGCACACATCAGGCGTTCCCCCTCGCACCATTCCGGCGTTTCCCCATCTTCCCGAAGGAGGCATTGGAACTTCGGTGTCCGAGAAGGCGGATAAGACGGCTCTAAAGTCCATCCGGTCATTTGTAGAAAACGCTCCCATGACGTTTTCCCAAACAGCGATAGCTGGATATAGGTTATCAGTAGCATCCCTCATTTCCTGTATGATACGAAACGCCTGATAGAACAGGCTTGATTTTGCCCCGGCAAGGCCGGAGCGGTTGCCGATCAGAGAAAGGTTCTGACAGGGAGAGCCGAAGGTTATCACATGGACCGGCGGGATTTTCCCGCCGTCCACCTTCGTAATATCTCCCAAATGCGCCATATCGGGAAAGTGCCTTTTGGTTATGGAGATGGGCGCTTTTTCAATCTCGCTGGCCCATACCGGACGGATACCGCACCGGGAAGCAGCCAGAGGGAACACGCCGATCCCGTCAAAAAGGCTCCCCAGCTTAATGTCCGGCATGGCCCGGGGTGCCGTGTCCCTTCACGGCAAGCACCCCTTCCAGCGTTGTCGCCGCAATGCCCAGCCGTCCGGCAATCGCAATATCATTTTTTACATCCTCGTCCACAGCGCCGCCGCAGACGATCAGGGTGTGGGAGCGCCGCAGCATATCCCGGCGCATATCAATCCCGGCCTTGTGTTCCTCGGGAACGCTGTCATTCAAAAACAGCGGCAGATACAAGAGCGGGCAGATTGGGGAAAAGCCCGCCTCATAAGCAAGACGGCAGTAGTGGGCCGCCAGCTCCATATCAACATCCGGCTCGCCGCTCCATGCGGCGGTCAGGTATGCTAAGGGTCGTTTCATTGGTTGAGCCTCCATTTCTGTTTTGGTTTAGGGAAAAGCAAGAGTTCGCCCAACCCCTCCGCCCCTTCCCCCGGGAAGGGGAACGGCTCTGGAGAATTTATATCCCCGTCGCTTGACCGGGAAAAAGCATAACCGGGAGAAATCCGTCAAGGGTGCCTCTGGCACCGCCTGCGGCGGCGCTGCCCTTGACTGATTTTTCCGGCTATGCTACGGAATAACTGGCGACGGGGAATCATTTATATCTCCAGAGCTTCGGGGCGCGGGGCAGAGCCCCGCAATCCTCGGGCCATGCTGACCCGAAGTTTTAGCTTACTTTTCCTGTTCGGTTTTCTTCTCCGGTTTTTCGTGTTCCTTCTGCTGGCCCTTCCAGTCGTCCAGCAGCTTGATGATCTGATCCTTCATTTCCCTCGGCGTAGTTTCCTTGCCGAAATACTTGCTCAGTTCCGCACCTGTCAAAATCACTTTGTCTACCTCCTTTTTGTCCTCCATCATAATGCCGTCGATCACATCCCCGTTGAGCAGCTTCTTTTCGTCCAGCTCACGCATACGCTTTGCCTGCGCCTGTGAAGGTGAGGACTGCTGGCTGTCAATGGCGACGGCGATATAGTTCTGGTTCTTCTTGCCGATATAGGAAAGCTCCACCGCCGTAGTAAAGCCCAGCTTTTTTTCATCCATCAGCTTCATCAGGTCTGGAACCAGCTCATTGAGCCGGATATACCGCTGCACCTGTTTGACGGCCATCTTATTGCGCTCGGCCACGATCTCGTTGGAGCGTTTGCCAGCGTCCTTCGGGTCAATCTGGCCCGAAGTGCGGGAGCCCTGGTGCTTGATAGCCTCAAGCTGCATTTTCAAGGCTTTGGCCCGCTCACTGGGGAGGATTTCTTCACGCTGGTTCAGATTGTCCTCGACCATCTGGGTGATGGCTTCATCATCCGTCAGGTTTCGGACGATACAGGGCATATCCGCATATCCGGCAAGCTCGCTGGCTTTCTGGCGGCGGTGGCCGGACACGATCTCATAGCCGCCATCCTCACGGGGACGGACGATAGCGGGCTGGGTCACGCCCTTGTCCTTGACGCTGGCCACCATAGCCCGCATTTCTTCATCGTCCCGGACTTCAAAGGGATGGTTCTTGAAGGCGTGGAGCTCGTTCAGCTTGATATAGACGATCTGCTCCTTGCCCCGGCGTGGTGCATCCTTCGGCTTCTCGGGTTCCTTCGGAGCGGAAGCGGCCTGTACCGTTGGAGCTGCTTTTTTCTCCGGTTCCTTTTTGACCGCCTTTTCCGGTTTCTGTGCGGGAGCTTTGGACTTCGGGGCTGCGGCCTTGTCCTTATCTGCTTTCGGGGGACGGCCCCGGCGCTTCGGCTGTTCCGGCTCTTTGGGTTTTTCCTCCGCTTTCTTCGGAGCCTCCGGCTGCTTTTCCGGTTTTTCCGTTTTTGCCGGGGCAGGCTTTTCCCCGCTGGGAGCTGCCGCCCGTTCCTCGACCTTCTTTTCCTTCATAATTTCAGCGAAGTTATAGACGGAAACCTGCGGGTTCTTTACCTCCGGTTCCGTCTTTTTTTCCGGCTCCGGAGAAACGGAAACCTTCTCCGGCTCTTTTGGGGGAGCGGGAGGCGTTTCCTTGCCCGGCCCGCTATCCGTTACCGGCTGTTCCGGCGTTTTTGTGGTTTTATCATCTGCCATAAGCATTTACCTCCTGTTTTTTGGCATGAAAAAAGAGGCTCAACTTTTCAGTCAAGCCCCCGTGGGAAGTTCCTCCTTTCTCCGCCATGATACAAAAATACCGCCCGTAGTCTCGTTTGGGCGGTACTTTGTGTAAGATTGGCAGTCCATTATTAAGTTTTTTATTATGTTCCCTTTGTACACCGTTGCAATCAACAGCTTAGAAAATAAAATACCGGCTATAATTCCGGATACTATTGCTGCGAGTGCTACGGTAAGTGTCTCAATTATCAAAACTCTCGCGATATGACGTTTTTCCATGCCAAGAATATTGTATATTCCTACCTCTTTCTTGCGCCTTTTGATGATAAAGCTGTTTGTATAAAACAAAAATATATATGAAAAAATCGCTATTATTCCGCATCCAAGCCCCATTATATCCACCAATATCTCCGCACCCGGCACCTTGCCAAGTCCCTTTGAGTTGTTTAGAAACATCATCACATAAAACATGGCTATCATGACCATTCCCGATATAATGTAAGGCATATAGAGAGTCTTATTATTTTTTATATTTGTAAATGCCAGCCTGCTATATATTTTATTCATGCTTCTCACCACCTGTCGTAATCAGCATAAGTGCGTCCTGAATCTTCACATAGAGCTCGTCATTTGTAAGATTGCCACGGTAAATCTGATGAAACACCTGACCGTCCTTTATGAAAAGCACCCTGTTGGCATGACTTGCAGCCTTTGTGCTGTGTGTCACCATGAGAATGGTCTGTCCGTCCTCGTTTATCCTGTTGAACAGCCTAAGCAGACTGTCTGTTGCCTTTGAATCCAGTGCTCCTGTTGGCTCATCAGCCAAAATTAATTCGGGATTTGTTATTATCGCACGTGCCACTGCTGCCCTTTGCTTCTGTCCTCCTGACACCTCGTATGGATATTTATTAAGCAGCTTTTCAATTCCAAGCAGCGAAGCTATAGGTGCAAGCCTTTTTTCCATATCCCTATAGTCCACACCTGACAGCACAAGTGGTAAAAAGATATTGTCCTTCAGTGAAAAATTGTCAAGCAGATTAAAATCCTGAAATACGAAGCCCAGATGCTCACGTCTGAAGGCAGATATCTCCTTTTCCTTCAATGAGACAAGGTTCTTTCCATTTAAGAGTACCTCTCCCGCTGTCGGCTTATCAAGTGCCGCGAGAATATTTAAAAGTGTCGTCTTTCCTGAGCCGGACTCTCCCATGATTGCCACATACTCACCTTCCTCTACAGAGAAATTGATGTTTTTCAATGCCTGTACCTGATTGCCACCAAATCTGGTGGTATATATTTTTTTGAGGTTACTTACTTCTAAGATTGCCATTTCAATGCTCCTTCGCGATTATTTCTACAATGTTATTTAAGCTTATATTTTTGTTACCTTTATTTTTAATATGACGTCATAATCGGCTTCACAACTTACATTGTTGATGCTTCATGTAATTATAATAACAAAAGACCGGAATGTATGCTATCGAATCAGCTTACATTTCGACCTCGTATCTTACATTTTTGTAAGAAATTAATTTGTAGTTGACAAATAACCTCACATGTATTATTGTATTAATCAAATAATACAGCAGTACAAAAGCAGGTGAAATGATGGAATGGAATTTTAACAACGAAACACCCCTATACCTACAGATCATAGACCGGTTCAAGATGGATATTGCAAACGGCAGCCTAAAGCCAGGTAACAAAGTTCCATCCGTAAGAGAGCTGGCATTGTCAGCCGGTGTAAATCCAAACACCATGCAAAAGGCTCTATCTGAGCTTGAGCGTGACGGGTATCTGGAGTCGAGACGTACCTCAGGCAGATTTGTCGCAGACATGGGAAATCAGGCTGACTCACTAAAAAATGATCTGGCACATAAGCTGTGCAGTGAGTTTTGTGAAGGGATGTCAAAGGTTGGTTTTACACCTGAACAGTCCCTTACGGTGTATGAAAATTATCTTAAAAGTTTAAAAAAGGAGTGATGTAAATGGCAGAACGTATTGAAATCAAAAGTCTAAGCAAAAACTATAAGAGCCATAAAGTTATCGAAAATATGAATGTGACTTTTCCCGGTGGAAAGATTATCGGCATCCTTGGTCCTAACGGCAGTGGTAAAAGTACACTGATAAAGATGCTTGCCGGAGTATTGCAGCCAAACACGGGGCAGATACTGATAGACGGTGAGCCTGTCGGAGTAAAGAGCAAGGCTATGGTATCATATCTTCCTGAGCGGACATATCTTAATCCGTCAAAAAAAGGTGAGTGATATCATTGCATTTTTCAAGGATTTCTATGCTGATTTCTCACCTGAGCGTGCAAATACCATGCTTGAGAAATTCGGAGTTGATCCACAGGCAAAGATCAAAAACCTCTCAAAAGGTATGCGTGAAAAAGTACAGATCGTGCTTGTAATGAGCAGGGATGCAAAGCTTTATCTGCTCGATGAACCTATGGGCGGTGTCGATCCTGCCGCAAGAGACTATATTTTACGCACAATAATCGAAAACTATAATGAAGATTCAACAATTCTTATCACAACTCATCTTATAAGTGATATAGAAAAAGTACTCGATGATGTGGTATTTATCAGAGATGGCGGTATTTTCCTAAACGATTCCGTAGACAATATCCGCACTAATTACAAGAAAAGTGTTGATGAGCTTTTCAGGGAGGTGTTCGCATGCTGTTAAAATTAATTAAATATGATTTCAGGGAGCAATTCAGGGAGCATATCGGACTTTATGCACTGGTGTTTGTGTCAGCCCTGACAGAAATAATTTTGGATAGCTTTGAATTTGATCTTGTATCAGTATTTTTCTGGGCACTGCATAGCCTATCAGTAATCGCCATGCTGATCTGCAGCTTTGTGATCATAGTTCTTTACTTCAGACGCAATCTGTTAAAAGACGAAGGCTACCTCATGAATACGCTGCCTGTCGAGCCATGGAAGCTGTATGTGTCAAAATTCCTGACAGCTTTTGTACTTTTTATACTCGATCTGATAATTGCTGTTTTAACATTTTCTATAATGAACCATGGCTTTGCATGGATTAAAGATATTATAGGAAGTATGTCTGATGAGTTTGCCAATGCCGGATTTACAATGAGTCCTGTTGTAATGTTTGGCAGTATTGCAGTAATATCCCTGCTCTACACGATCTCTATATTGTTTTTCAGCCTTACTACCGGCTACAGGGCAAATGGAAGCAAAGATGCTAACTCTGTGCTTACTTTCATCATACTTTATGTGATCGGTCAGGTCGCAAATATTATAGTGATGATTTTTACATTTTTTATTCCGCTGTCATCAAAGGGATCTATCACTTACATTTTAAATGTATTAAACCATCAGGAGGTTGCAGGTCTTATGAACAGAGTAGTCATCGGTGCACTTGCCGTATCGCTGCTTCTCACAGTGGTGTATGTCGCAGGCTCGATATACAATATGACAAAGAAACTTAATCTGGAGTAGCAAAAAGAGGATTGGCACAGATGTGCTGATCCTCCTTTTATCTACAGATTTTTAATTACCTCGACTCTTGTGACAACGCCCTGCTTCACATTATCAACTCTGAGCGCACAATCCTGGTAATACACACAGGCTCCGATTGACACATTTTTACCCTCATCCTGCAATTTTTCGCTTATCACATCTCTAAGCAGCTTTGTCTTTTCCTCCGGTATATTTGTTCCGGAAATAAAATTTGCCCTCGCTACCGTCTGGCTGCCACGGCATATCATGTGGTCTGCCTCATCAAAGCTGCAGAAAAGGAATTTTCTGATGGCAAAAAGCGCCGCTATCGCACCTATTCCGACAAGTGTCTCATATACATTGAGATGCTCCACGATCATCTGCCTGGCTGTCGCAAACAAAAGCACCTCTATGATCGTGCCCGGCTTATGAGTACAGAGCATTTTCACAAACTCCACGCCGATTGCAAGCGACATGATATATTCCATGTAATACTCCAGTTTAATTTTATCATGCCATATATCAAAAAAGCACTGCCCTATAAGCTTTATAATAAGCACCACTATCACAAACACCAGTACTGCCGACAGAAAAAGTTCCACGTAGGCTGCTACATTTTTCATTGTTTTTCTCAGGAATTGCTTCATTATCATTTATTCCTCTCTTTTTTAGTTACCGGCAATAATCTTTTTTATTGCAGTAATTTATTTTAATATCCTATGGAAATGATTATCATACTATTCTAATTTCATATATCTAAAAGCTCCCACATAATAGTCAAATTATGTGAGAGCCTTTGCGCGAAAAATTATATTTTTTTATGTTTTCTCCCGCATTCTGCGGGTATATATTTTGCCAGAATACTTTCATGGCAATTGGGTTCTAAATAAATTTGATACCAGGCTCCGGCAACTATTTGATGAATCCTATCTGCTTGCAGATTTCCTCTGTTGCTGCATCTTTTTTCTTGTTGAACTCAACTTTCTGCTGCTCGAACCAGTTGTTACCCTCTGCATCTATAGATACGATAAGTGGGCCAAACTCTTTCACACGGCAGTTCCAGAGTGTCTCAGGCATTCCGAGATCTCTCCACTCTGCGCGGACGATTTCCTCAACCTCTGTTGCGGCTACTACTGCATTTCCTGCCGGGAATACGCAGTGAATGGCACCGAACTCTTTACATGCACGCTCTGTATTCTCTTTCATACCACCTTTTCCGATGATAACACGTACGCCGGTCTCTTTTACGAACTCGTACTCGAATTTCTCCATACGCATACTTGTTGTCGGTCCAACAGATACCATCTCAAATTTGTCATTCTCGAGTGGACGGATGATCGGTCCTGCATGGAAAATAGCATTGTTTCTTACGTCTACCGGAAGTTCTCTTCCCTCCTCAACGAGACGTCTGTGTGCTACGTCACGGCATGTTGTCATGCTTCCATTTAAGTATACAATATCTCCGATTTTTATTCCTTTAAGATCCTCTGCTGAGATTGGTGTTGTTAAAATTGTTTTTCCATTAATTCTCTCTACCATTATAATTCCACCCCCGAATGTGTTGTGATTGTATAGTTAAGGTCCTTATCAAAAACAATGTGTCCGCGTCTGTGGCTCCAGCAGCCTACGTTTACGGCTACACCGATTGTAGATGGATGACGGGCTGTGTTCTCGATATTTACACCCATTACTGAGTATTTTCCGCCCATTCCCTGAGGTCCAAGGCCGATAGCATTGATACCATCCTCGAGAAGTTTTTCCATCTTTGCGGCTCTCTCGTTCTCATTGTGAGATCCGATTGGACGCATGAGTGCTTTCTTTGATAAAAGTGCTGCTGTCTCAACAGATGTTGCTACACCTACACCTACCAGGAGAGGTGGGCATGCATTTAAACCATAAGTAGTCATAACATCCATTACGAATTTTGTAACTCCTTCATAGCCCTCTCCAGGCATAAGTACCATAGCTTTTCCCGGAAGTGTACATCCACCTCCTGCCATGTATGTGTAGATCTCACATTTGTCACTGTTTGGCACGATATCCCAGAATACTGTAGGTGTTCCTTTTCCAACGTTCTTGCCTGTGTTGTACTCATCGAAAGTCTCAACACTGTTGTGACGAAGAGGAGCCTCAAATGTAGCTTTTACAACTGCCTCTTTTAAAAGTCCCTCAAGCTCATCAATAAGTGGGAATTTTGTTCCACATTTAACCCAGAACTGAAGTACTCCTGTATCCTGGCAGCTTGGGCGGTTAAGTTTTACCGCAAGCTCCTGATTTCTAAACATTGTATCATAGATTGTTTTTGAAAGAGGACTGTCCTCTTTGTCACGGAGTTCTGTCAGTTTTGCAATGACATCATCCGGTAATTTTTTTGCTATATGAGCGATAAAATTTGCCATATAGGTGGTAAGCTGTTCTACCTGTTTCTCGTTTGACATAGTTTTTCCTCCTAATATAAATCTTGTAAATAATTAAATATTAATTTATTGTTTACCCACTCCCATCCGTTCTTATGGGAAGAACGGATAGAAAATCGGCAGTAAGACCATACTTACAATGGTCGCCACTACTATAAGTGGAATACCGGCCTTTGCATAATCCTTGAAGGTGTATCCTCCGGCTGTAATGACCATTGTGTTGGCAGGCATACCGATAGGTGTGGCGTATGCACATGAACCACCGATAACACATGCCATAAGTACTGCACTCGGGTCAGCTCCAATCTCTGTGGCAATTGATACGCAGATTGGAACCAAAAGTGCTGTGGTGGCGGTATTTGACATAAAGTTCGTAAGTACACAGCAAAGCATGAACACTACGAATGTGAGAACGTATGGTGATGGATTTTTGCCAAGTATACCGATAACCGCTGTTGCGATTTCTTCGCCTGCCCCGGTCTCCTGAAGCGCCGCTGCAAGTGAAAGAGTTCCACCAAATAAGAAAATGGTTTTCAAATCTATTGATTTAAGTGCGTTTTTCTCACTAATAACGCCTGTAATGATAAGGGCAAGTGCTCCGACACAGCCGATGACACAAAGCTTTATGCCAATCTTGTCCTCGAAAATCATTCCCAAAAGTGTAAGGATTAAGATAATCAATGACATCATCTGTTTCCATTTAGGCACATTTGAAAAATCCTTCTGCTCATCATATGAGCTTTCCGTACTGCCCTGCTTTTCAGGCAGGAATTTGTATCCTATAAATGCAAAGTACAGAATACCTGCTATAAGTATCGGAAGTCCTACCTTTGCATACTCGAAAAATCCAAAGCTAAGTCCAATCTCTCCCATAGCTGATTGTGCTATGAGATTTCCCGGTGCACCGATGAGAGATAAATTTCCACCCATGGCTGCTGCAAAAACAAGTGGCATAAGAAGTCTCGATCTCGAGTATCCTGATTTTGCTGCAATTCCGATAACTACCGGAATGAGAACTGCTGCAGTTCCTGTGTTTGAAAGTACTCCGCTCATCAGTCCCACAATCACCATGATTGCTATGATAAGCTGCCTCTCTGTTTTGGCGAAGTGTGTGACCACTCCTCCAATTTTGTTTGCCATACCGGTTTCAAACAATGCTCCTCCGACGATAAACATCGCTACGAAAAGAATTACGTTGCTGTCGATAAATCCCGAAAAGGCTGTTTTCCAATCAAGTACTCCTGTGACAACAAGACCGACACATACTATCATGGATGTAACCCCAAGTGGAATCTTTTCCCACACGAACATCACAACGGCAAACAATAAGAATAAAAGTGTTATTGTTGCTGGACTCATATCATTTTCCTCCTCCGTTTATTATTTGATATTTGATATTGTATCCAATTTCTAAGTTTAAGATATAACAAAAAACCGAAATCGTCAATACCTTTTTGACAATTTTGGCAATTTATATATATTCCACCTATTCAATTTGTGCATCTATTACAAGTAATGTGTTAAATTAATAACTTACATCTACACATAATATGTCAGCATATCATCACGACTACGCATGATATGCTCATACATCCTCCGCTGTGCAAGCTGCACATCATGAGCCTTGATTGCTTCGTATATAGCCTCATGCTCCTTTATAGAAATGCCCGCATATTCCTCCTCTGTGACCATGCTGCCCATTGAAAGTCCGTTCCACAGTTCTGCGATCATATTTTGCATCTTTTTGTTGCCGGATGCTGCCCAGATTTCACTATGAAACTCACGGTTTAAATCCGCATATCTGCTATAATCTCCGGAAGCCGTCATCTCCCTTGCATCCAGGTATGACTGCTCTATCTTGCTGATATCGATATCAGGTGAAGCAGCAAAACCTGCACATGCGCCCTCGAGTATGCCTCTAATCTGATAGTGCTCCCTTATGTACGTCTCTGTAATTCCAAGTACTATTGCTCCCTTATTCGGTCTTAGCTTGATAAGTCCGTCATGCGCTAATATCTGAAAAGCCTCACGCACGGGAGTTATAGATACATTAAGCTGCTGCGCTACACTTTCCAGTGTAAGATTTTCTCCCTCTTTTAGCTGTTTTGACAAAATTGCCTTGCGCAGCTCCGATGCTACACGCTCCTTCGCTGACGGAATCTTTATCGGTTTAAGTCCTATCATAATTACTTTTTCCTCTTGTTATCTTTTAATTTTATATGCTTCCGAATCATCTGTCATTATTCAGTATAAAATAAGTCACCAATTACCTGCTGCTTTCTTCCCTCTCTGCTATAACAGCCTCACAAAGACTTCCAAAATATTCTCCCAAAAGTTCTCTGACAATATTTATATCCTTATCCGAATATGCCTCTGCTATTTTCGATAACAGCTCAAGTCTTCGCGCATTTTCCCTGCCTGCTGCCGTCTCTTCAACCGCAAACCTGATATAGCACCAGAGACCATTTTCAAGAATATGTGTAAAATACTCGTTATGACTATTGGATATAATTGTCTCATGAAACTGCAGCTCTGCAGACAATTTTTCATTTATAGCAGATGGCTCATGTACGCAATTGGGCTGCTCACTGTTATCACTGACCACTTTATCCCACAAACATATACCAGACTGCAGCATGCCCTTTAGCAGTTTTATCTCCACATCTGAAAGCAGCTCATAGATTTCCGTTATCACCTCGTCCGAAAAATCAGCCACCACCACATGCCTTGTTGCCAGTCGCTTTGCCAATCCCTGCGACTCAAGTATCTGCAATGCCTCCCTGATTGGTATTCTCGAATAACCGAGACTATCCGCAAGCTCTTCCTGTCGCAATGGCACTCCTGATGACATACGTCCTGATAAAATTTCATTCTGAATAGCTTCCGCTATATAATCACATACTCTTTTATTTCTCATAATATATTATTATATCTGATTTTGGATACAATTTCCAGTCAAACTTATTACACCGATTTATCCTAATCTCTCGTATCTGCATAATCCAGATCAAACCCTATCCACACCTTAGTTCCTTTTCCAATCTCTGACTCCATGCGGATTGTATGCCCCAGCTTGTCTGCCATCTGCCTGCACAGATAAAGCCCAATTCCTGTAGCCTTCTTATCGGCATGACCATTGTAGCCTGTGTAGCCCTTTTCAAAAACGCGTGGCAGATCCTCGGCTTTGATTCCTATTCCGGTATCCTTTATTGTAATAAAAAACCGGTCTTTTTCCTCTGCAGTTTCTATTGTAACAACCCCCTGCGGTGTATATTTTATGGCATTTGAAAGTATCTGTTCCAGCATAAATGCAATCCATTTTCCGTCAGTATATACCACCTGCCCGGTTCCTGAATAATTTATCCCAATATGCCTTCGTATCATAATTTTTGCATATTTTTTAATGGTATCACGTATGACACCATCCACACTGACTTTTTCAAGCACAAAAATCATTTTCTGTGCTGCTCACACGCTGATACTGCAAAGCCATACTGACATATTCCTCTATGCGGAACAATTCGTCCTCTAACGAGTCCATGTTATCTGACAGCTCTGTGAGTACAGCCTGTGTTTCAAAGTC
>ENA-OQJV01000016-OQJV01000016.1-human-gut-metagenome-genome-assembly--contig:-NODE-16-length-28643-cov-3.860114_pt1 | contig 28643 bp, 39 predicted proteins | sample MGYA00242616_ERZ504783 | MGnify/ENA primary metagenome ERZ504783 (study PRJEB26092, sample SAMD00036360) | human gut metagenome | host: Homo sapiens | study: EMG produced TPA metagenomics assembly of...
TTATCTGTAAAAATTACTTATCTCTCCAGATAATTCTGCCCTTTGTAAGGTCGTATGGTGACATCTCAATTGTTACCTTATCTCCCGGTAAAATTCTGATGAAATTCATACGAAGCTTTCCACTGATTGTAGCTAAAAATTTGGTGTCCGTTCTCAAGCTCTACCTTAAAAAACGCATTTGGTAACTTCTCAACTACAACACCTTCAACTTCGATAACGTCTGCTTTTGACATTTTGATTCCTCCTGTAAATAAATCCTTGGGTTTCGTTATGATTATTATTAGATTAGCTCCAGAAATCCGGCTGCTTTTTCATCCTCTGTCAGAGAAAGTATCTCCGGCTTTCCTTTTGTAATAAGTATGGTATTTTCATAGTGTGCCGACAACGATAAATCCTCAGTAACCACTGTCCATTCGTCATCCATCCACACAACATGCGGTGAACCTGCATTAATCATTGGCTCAACCGCCAGTGTCATGCCCGGCTTAAGTCTGAGCCCTTTTCTAAAGCCCTGTGGTCTGAAGTTCGGCACCTCAGGATCCTCATGTAAATGGCTTCCTATGCCATGACCAACAAGGTCATATACAACTCCGTATCCAAACGACTCGGCAAGCTGCTGTATGGCTCCTGAAATATCATACAGTCTGTTTCCCGCAACTGCATTCTTTATTCCTGCAAAAAAACTGAGACGTGTTCTTTCTATAAGAAGTCTTGCTTCCTCTGAAATCTCTCCTACGCCTACTGTTCTGGCTGCGTCTGAGTGGTATCCTTTGTAGATAACACCAGCATCAAGGCTCACGATATCGCCCTCCTGTAAGATACGCTCATCAGTCGGGATACCATGCACAACCTCCTCGTTTACTGAAACACATATGGAGGCCGGATATCCGCAATATCCTAAGAAAGACGGCTCGCATCCATAACTACGAATCATTTCTTCGCCCAGCCGGTCCACATCCTTAGTGGACATTCCCGGTTTGATTTCTTTACCGAGCTGCTGATGAACGGCCGCCAGAATCCTGCCGGCCTCCCTCATCAGCTCTATCTCATGCTCTGATTTGATAGTTACAGACATTATTATTCACCTAAAATACCTACAATGGCTGAAAATACTTCATCCATAGGCTTTGTTCCGTCTACAGACTTTAAAATACCCTGCTTGTCATAATACTCGATAAGCGGCTGTGTCTGCTCATGATATACAGCTAAGCGCTTCTGAACTGTCTCAGGCTTATCGTCATCTCTGAGTACTGTGTCAGCGCCACATGCATCACATTTGCCCTCAACCTTTGTTGGATTGAAAACGATATGATATGTTGCACCACAATTGAGGCAGGCTCTTCTTCCACCCATACGGTTAACAATGTTCTCATCAGGAACATCTACATCGATGGCATAATCCATCTTCTCCCCAATCTTTGTGAGAGCATCATCAAGCGCCTTTGCCTGTGGAATTGTTCTTGGGAAACCGTCTAATACAAATCCGTTTTTGCAATCATCCTGCTGTATTCTATCCATAACAAGGTCACAGGTAAGCTCATCCGGAACAAGTGCTCCCTGATCCATATAAGTCTTTGCCTTCTTACCAAGCTCTGTTCCGTTCTTGATGTTTGCACGGAATATATCTCCTGTAGAGATATGTGGTATAGAATATTTTGCAGCTATCTGTTTTGCCTGTGTACCTTTACCGGCACCAGGTGCCCCTAACATGATGATCTTCATAAAAATTTTCTCCTTTATACAAAACTTGTTGATAGCACGAATGGAGATACTGAATTCAGTATCTCCAATGTACAATTAATCATCTAAAAATCCTTTATAGTATCGAACTCTCATCTGTGATTCAATTTGCTTCAATGTCTCAATAACAACTCCGACAATGATGATGATTGAAGTTCCACCAAAGGATACGTCTGCGTTGAATACTCCATTGAAGAATATCGGAACAAATGCGATAAACGCAAGTCCAATAGCTCCAATAAATACAATGTAGTTTAATATCTGATTTAAGTAATCGCTGGTTGGCTTTCCAGGTCTGATACCGGGTATAAAGCCACCTGAACGCTTCATATTGTTTGCAATCTCAAGCGGATTGAATGTAATGTTTGTGTAGAAATAAGCAAATGCTATAATCAACACAATGTAAACAATAAGTCCGATTGAATATACCGGCTCCTTTGGATCACACCAGTTAGACTGTGATAATCCTTTTAATATCTTAGAGCCTATTCCATTTCCATTGCCTTTTCCAAGGAAGCTGGCAATGATAACAGGTGTCTGCATAAGAGACTGTGCAAAGATTACCGGGATAACTCCACTGGTATTTACCTTTAGTGGAATGCATGTCTGCTGACCGCCCATCTGCTTGTTGCCTCTTATTTTGCTTGAGTACTGTACAGGAATCTTGCGCTGTGCATCCTGAAGCAATACTACAAATACTACCATTGCAGCAATTATTGCTACTACGATAAGGCCTGCAACAATCGCCTTTGGAACGTTCGCTGCTGAAGCAATGAACTGTGACCAAAGTGTACTTAAATCCTCTGGAATACGTGAAATAATATTGATTGTCAATACTATTGATATTCCGTTTCCTACACCCTTTTCTGTAATACGCTCTCCAATCCACATAAGTACAGCTGAACCTGCTGTAAGTGAAGTAACGACCATAATAACAGTCAATGGTGTCTTTTCTGTAAGGTAATTCTGTCTATAAAAACCAATTACCATCATGACTGACTCAAGAAGGCCTAATCCAATTGTAAGATAACGTGTTATCTCAACAATTTTCTTTCTGCCATCCTCGCCATCGCGTTGCATCTCTTCAAGCTTAGGTATAGCAATTGTAAGCAACTGCATAATGATTGAAGATGTAATGTATGGTGTAATATTCAGCGCAAATACTGACATCTGTGAGAATGATCCACCTGTTATAGCATCAACAAAGCCTAAACCATCTGCTGATTTACTGTTTAACCAACTCTGAAATACGGAGCCCTTGACACCAGGAATCGGAAGCTCGCTTCCGATTCTGATGACAATAAGCATCATGAATGTAAAAAGGATTCTATTACGGACATCCTTTATTTTAAACGCATTACGGAGTGTTTTAAGCATTAGATCACCTCTGCTTTTCCACCAAGAGCTTCGATTTTCTCTTTTGCACTAGCACTGAAAGCGTTAGCCTGAACTGTAAGCTTCTTAGTAAGTTCTCCATTTCCAAGAATCTTTACGCCATCTCTAGGATTCTTAACGATTCCAGCCTCGATTAATGTCTCAACTGAAACTACTGCATCGTTATCGAATCTCTCAAGAGCTGAAAGATTTATAGGTACGATTGTAAGAGTGTTTCTATTCTTGAAACCTCTCTTAGGCAATCTTCTATATAATGGCATCTGTCCACCTTCGAAACCAGGTCTTGGAGCTCCTGAACGAGCCTTCTGTCCCTTGTGTCCCTTACCAGCAGTCTTACCGTTTCCTGAGCCGTGTCCACGACCTCTTCTGAAATTATCACTATGAACTGAACCCTCAGCCGCTTTTAAATTAGATAAATCCATCACGGTACCTCCTTATTTTATTCTTAAACTTCTTCTACTTTTACGTATGGTGCTACTTTGCGAACAGCTCCCTGTGTAGCTGCATTGTTTGGTAACTCTACAGTTTTGCCTAACTTAGTAAGACCAAGAGCCTCAATAGTCTTCTTGTTCTTAGGAACAGCACCGATTGTAGATTTGATTAATGTAACTTTAACTCTATCTGCCATTTTAGCGTTCCTCCTAACCTAAGATTTCTTCTACAGATTTACCACGAAGCTTTGCAACATCCTCAGGGCTTCTTAACTGCTTAAGAGCCTCGATAGTAGCAAGTACTACGTTCTGCTTGTTGTTTGATCCTAAAGACTTTGTACGGATATTCTGGATACCAGCGATCTCGCATACTGAACGTGCAGGACCACCAGCGATGATACCAGTACCTTCAGGAGACTTCTTTAATAATACGGAAGCACCTGTATATTTTCCTGTTACATCATGTGTAATAGAGTTGTTCTCGTCTAACTTAACATTTACCATGCTCTTGATGGCGTCCTCTTTACCCTTGCGGATAGCTTCAGGAATTTCTGCTGCTTTTCCAAGACCTGCACCTACATGGCCGTTCTTGTCACCAACAACAACGAGAGCTGTGAATCGCATGTTACGTCCACCCTTAACAACCTTTGTTACACGCTTGATGTCAACTACCTGGTCAACTAATTCTAATTGACTAGCGTCAATGATTTCACGTTTCATGTTTGTCTCCTCCTAAAAATCTAAGCCAGCTTCTCTTGCTGCTTCAGCTAATGCTTTAACTTTTCCTGCGTAAATAAAACCGCCTCTATCGAAGACAACAGTTGAAATACCTTTATCTAATGCTTTCTTTGCGATTACAGTACCAAGCTTTGCTGCTGCATCTACGTTATTAGTCTTCTCGAGCTCTGCCTTGATATCCTTGTCAAGTGTTGATGCAGAAACGAGTGTATTTCCAACTGTATCATCAATAATCTGAGCATACATATGGTTATTACTTCTGAATACAGCTAAACGAGGACGCTGTGCTGTACCAGCAAGATGATTACGCATTCTGTTATGTTTCTTTACACGAACTTCTGTTCTTGATTTCTTACTAACCATTACTTGTCCACTCCTTTAATTATTTTTTACCAGTCTTACCAACTTTACGTCTAATAACCTCATCAGCGTATTTGATTCCCTTGCCCTTATATGGCTCAGGTCTTCTCTTATCTCTGATCTCAGCTGCGTACTGGCCAACTTTTTCTTTATCGATACCCTTAATGATGATCTTGTTATCCTGAACCTCTGACTCAAGTCCTTCCGGATCCTCCATCTCAACCGGATGAGAATATCCTAAGTTAAGAGTAAGTTTCTTTCCAGCCTTAGAAGCTCTGTAACCAACACCGTTAACCTCAAGAGTCTTTGTATAACCCTCAGTTACACCAACAACCATGTTGTGGATAAGTGTTCTTGTTAATCCATGTAAGGATTTCATTTTCTTCAAATCATTAGGTCTTGTAACTACTACTTCTTCACCCTCTAATTTGATATCCATCTCTGATGGAAGAGTTCTCTCAAGAGTACCCTTTGGACCTTTTACAGTCACATGATTATTTTCTGCAATTTCAACTGTTACTCCAGCAGGAACTGCGATTGGCATTCTTCCTATACGTGACATGCCCGTACCTCCTATATTTTGATATTAGGTTAATAGTTATTTAGTATTTCTGACCTTGTGGTCAGGTTATACTTTAAGATGTTACTTGCTGTATCCCTACTATACATCATGGATGCATCGAATATGGATACTTAATAAATTATACTTAATATAAATTAAGATCTTTAGGGGTATGTTCTCTTCGCTAAGTTCAAACCACCTACAATATTATGTCATAAGGTAGTTCTTTTCGCTTCACTCAAAGAACAACTTTCACACTAAATTCATGCTACACTTACGCTTGCATTCATTAAGTGTTCAATGTTTACCAAACGAATGCTAAAACTTCGCCACCAACCTGAAGCTTTCTAGCCTCTTTATCAGTTACGATACCCTGGTTAGTTGAAAGAATAGCGATTCCAAGTCCACCAAGTACTGAAGGAATCTCATCCTTGCCTGCGTATACACGAAGACCTGGCTTAGAAATTCTCTTGATGCCTGTAATAACCTTCTCGTTCTTATCAGCACCATATTTTAATGTAACATGGATTGTCTTGATTTTTCCATCCTCAACGATGTCGTATTTCTCGATGAATCCCTCATCTACAAGGATTCCAGCGATTGCTACTTTAATCTTAGAAGCTGGGATGTCTACTGTATCATGTTTTGCAGTATTTGCGTTACGAATTCTTGTAAGCATATCTGCGATTGGATCACTTGTCATCATCATAATGAACGATATCCTCCTTAAATATGTTTGTTAATATAGTTATTTATAAAAACAGCTGTTGCTGAAAGGAAGTTCTCTTCGCACTAAGCTCACACAGCGCATATGCGCTTGTGTTCACTAAGTTGCTTTCAGGCTTACCAGCTAGCTTTTTTAACGCCTGGGATCTGTCCCTTGTATGCTAACTCACGGAAGCATACTCTGCAGATTCCGTATTTCTTTAAAACTGAATGTGGACGTCCACAAATTCTACAACGTGTATAAGCTCTTGTAGAGAACTTTGGTGCACGCTGCTGTTTGATTTTCATACTTGTCTTAGCCATTAGAATTCCTCCGATTATTTAGCGAATGGCATATTGAACTGTGCCAGTAACTCACGTGCCTCTTCGTCTGTCTTAGCAGTAGTAACGAAGATAATGTCCATACCACGAACCTTATCTACCTTATCATACTCGATCTCAGGGAAGATGATCTGCTCTTTAATTCCAAGGGCATAGTTTCCACGGCCATCAAATGCGTTAGGGTTAACACCTCTGAAGTCACGTACACGAGGTAATGCTAAGTTGATGAGACGATCTGCAAACTCGTACATCTTCTCACCACGTAATGTAACCTTACATCCGATTGGCATTCCTTCTCTGATTTTAAAGTTAGCTATAGCATTCTTTGCTTTAGTTGTAACTGCTTTCTGTCCTGTGATGGCTTCCATATCCTTAACGGCTGCCTCAAGAACCTTAGCGTTTTCCTTAGCTTCACCAACACCCATGTTAACTACGATCTTGTCAAGCTTTGGAATTTCCATTGCGTTTTTGTATCCGAACTTTTTGATCATTGCGTCCTTGATCTCATTTTCGTACTGTTCTCTAAGTCTACTCAATGTCTTAATCCTCCTCTCTCCAATTAGTCGATAACCTTGCCTGTTGATTTAGCAAAGCGAACTTTCTTGTCTCCATCCATCTTGAATCCTACACGAGTAGGCTTTCCGTCATGGATGAGCATTACGTTGGAAGCATCAATTGGAGCCTCCTGATGAACGATACCGCCCTGCTGATTTGACATACTTGGTTTTGTATGCTTAGTAACCATGTTGATTCCCTCAACAAGAAGTGTATTGTTCTTTGCGTTTACGGCAATTACCTTGCCCTCATTGTTGATATCTTTTCCAGCGATAACCTTAACAAGGTCGCCTTTTTTGATTTTCATAGTTGCCATTGACGTTCCTCCTATAATACTTCCGGAGCCAGAGAAACAATCTTCATGAACTGTTTCTCACGAAGCTCACGAGCTACTGGTCCAAATATACGTGTTCCTTTTGGAGTTTTGTCATCTTTGATGATTACTGCTGCGTTCTCATCAAACTTTATATAAGATCCGTCTTTACGACGAGCACCTTTTACTGAACGAACTACTACGGCTTTAACTACATCGCCTTTTTTAACAACACCGCCTGGTGTTGCATCTTTAACAGTAGCAACGATTACATCACCGATGTTCGCATATCTTCTGGTAGATCCACCCATAACGCGGATAACAAGTAACTCTTTAGCGCCAGTGTTATCAGCAACCTTGAGTCTGCTTTCCTGCTGTACCATGCTTGTAGCCTCCTTTTATTATTTTGCTCTTTCCATGATTTCTACAAGTCTCCATCTCTTATCTTTAGATAAAGGTCTTGTTTCCATAACTCTGACTGTATCACCGATCTTTGCATCGTTTTTCTCGTCATGAGCTTTTAATTTATAAGTCTTCTTAACGATCTTGTTGTAAAGAGGATGTCTTACGTTATCTCTTACAGCTACAATGATTGTCTTATCCATCTTATCGCTTACAACAACACCAACACGTGTTTTTCTAAGATTTCTTTCTTCCACGGTCTAAAATCTCCTTTCTGATAGGATAAACTATTCTGCAGCCTTTGCAGTGATAACAGTCTGAATTCTAGCGATGTTCTTACGAACCTCTTTGATTCTTGCTGTGTTATCTAACTGGTTAGTTGCATTCTGGAATCTTAAATTGAAAAGTTCTTTTTTAGCATCAACGAGCTGTGCCTGTAACTGCTCTACGCTCTGTGCCTGTAACTCTTTAACGTATGCACTAGTTTTCATTTGACTCACCGCCTTCTAAATCTGCACGAGAAACTACTTTACACTTGCAAGGTAATTTGTGTGTAGCAAGACGTAAAGCTTCTTTAGCTACGTCTTCCGGTACTCCGGAGATTTCAAATAATACTCTACCTGGTTTTACTACAGCTACCCAATACTCAAGGGCACCCTTTCCTTTACCCATTCGAACACCCATAGGCTTATGTGTTACAGGTTTCTCTGGGAAAATCTTTATCCAAACTTTACCACCACGCTTGATGTAACGAGTCATAGCTACACGGGCAGCCTCAATCTGATTTGCTTTGATCCAGCATGGCTCAAGTGCTACAATACCGTACTCACCATTTGTGATCTTGTTTCCTCTTGTAGCTTTTCCTGCCATGGAACCACGGAACTGTTTACGATGTTTTACTCTCTTAGGCATTAACATAATTACTTAGCTCCTCCTTCCTTGTTTGCTTTTGTAGGAAGTACCTCGCCTTTGTAGATCCAAACCTTAACGCCAACCTTGCCGTAAGTTGTATCTGCCTCAGCGAATCCATAATCGATATCTGCTCTGATTGTCTGGAGTGGAGTAGTTCCATCATTGTATGTCTCTGTACGAGCCATATCTGCTCCGCCAAGACGACCTGAACATGTTGTCTTAATTCCTTTAACGCCGGCCTTCATAGCTCTTCCCATGCAAGACTTCATTGCTCTACGGAATGAAACACGGTTCTCAAGCTGTGAAGCGATGTTCTCAGCAACAAGCTGTGCATCCTTGTCCGGTCTCTTTACTTCTTTGATATCAACAACTAATTTCTTGTCTGTAAGCTTCTGAACCTCAGCCTTGATCTTCTCGATCTCAGCTCCGCCCTTACCGATTACAACACCTGGCTTAGCTGTATAAATGATAACCTTAACGCGGTCTGAAGCTCTCTCGATCTCAATCTTTGAAACACCAGCTGCGTATAATTTTTTCTTTAAAAATGTTCTGATATTATAATCTTCTACTAAGTAATCAGCGAAATCACCCTCTGCATACCATTTGGAATCCCAGTCCTTGATAACGCCAACTCTTAAGCCATGAGGATTAACCTTCTGTCCCATGATTGCCTCCTATCTTTCATCAAGCACGATTGTAATGTGGCTCATTCTCTTCTCGATTCTGTAAGCTCTACCCTGTGCTCTAGGATGAATTCTCTTCATTGTTGGTCCTTTATTTGCAAAACACTCTGCAACGTAAAGGTTCTCTGCCTTATAGTTCTTTTCCGGATAATTATTTTCTGCGTTAGCGATTGCTGACTCTAATAATTTCTTTACTAAGCTTGAAGCATATCTAGGATTGTATGTTACGATTGCAAGTGCTTCGTTAACACTCTTTCCACGAATAGCATCTAAAACGAAACAAGCTTTCTGTACAGACACTCTAGCATAAGATAACTTTGCTGAAGGTCTTGTATCTCTAACTTCATTTCTCTCTCTCTTGATTTTGGATCTATGTCCCTTTGCCATGGATGAAACCTCCTTTCAATAAATCTTATCTTACGCCTGATTTCTTCTCGTCTTTTCCATGTCCTCTGTAAGTTCTTGTTGCAACGAACTCACCAAGTTTATGTCCAACCATATCCTCTGTAACATATACAGGAACATGCTTTCTTCCATCATGAACAGCGATTGTGTGTCCAACGAATGAAGGGAAGATTGTTGAACGACGTGACCATGTCTTGATTACAGACTTGTCACCAGAAGCGTTCATAGCATCTACTTTTTTAAGTAAGCTTTCATCAGCAAATGGTCCTTTTTTTAATGAACGTGCCATTTATTCAACCTCCTAATTATTTGATTGCACGACCGTCTCTTCTACGAACGATCATCTTGTTAGACTGTTTGTTCTTCTTTCTGGTCTTTAAGCCAAGTGCAGGTTTGCCCCATGGAGTACATGGTCCTGGACGTCCTACAGGTGCCTTACCTTCTCCACCACCGTGTGGATGGTCGTTAGGGTTCATAACAGATCCACGAACTGTTGGACGAACACCCATGTGACGCTTACGTCCGGCTTTACCAATATTTACGAGGTTGTGATCTCCGTTTCCAATTACACCGATTGTAGCACGGCACTGAATTGGAACCATTCTCATCTCTCCTGAAGGAAGACGAAGTGTTGCATATTTGCCTTCTTTAGCCATAAGCTGTGCGCTAAGTCCTGCTGAACGAACAAGCTGTCCGCCCTTTCCAGGAAGAAGCTCGATGTTGTGAATCTGTGTACCAACTGGGATATTCTCAAGTGGTAAGCAGTTTCCAACTCTGACCTCAGCCTGAGCACCGCTCATAACCTTCATTCCGTCTGTAAGTCCTGCTGGAGCAAGAATATATGATTTCTCACCATCTGCATAGCAGATAAGTGCGATGTTTGCTGTTCTGTTTGGATCGTACTCGATACCAATTACAGTTGCTGGAATACCGTCTTTCTTATTTCTCTTGAAATCGATAAGTCTGTATTTTCTTCTATTTCCACCGCCCTGGTGTCTAACTGTGATTTTACCCTGATTGTTACGACCAGCGTTCTTCTTTAAAGAAGTAACAAGTGACTTCTCAGGAGTTGTCTTTGTAATCTCTGAGAAATCTGAACCAGTCATATTTCTTCTGGAAGGTGTATATGGGTTATATGTCTTAATTCCCATTTTGTTTCTCCTTTCGATATGTTTTCATTATCGCGTCTTTTCTGACGCATATCATTTTGAAGTTGCTTTCGACCTCGGTCTACAGTCCTGCGAAGATCTCGATATCTTTGCTGTCTGCTGTAAGCTGTACGATAGCCTTCTTTGTCTTAGCAGTCTTTCCTGTTACCATTCCACGACGCTTGTTCTTGCCTTCGCAGTTCATTGTGTTAACTTTGGCAACCTTTGCTCCTTCGAACATTCTCTCTACTGCTTCTTTGATCATAGTCTTGTTTGCATCCGGGTGAACAAGGAATGTGTATTTCTTCTCAGCCATTGCATTCATACTCTTCTCAGTTACTACTGGTTTGAGGATTACATCATAGTACTGTACGTTTGCCATTATGCATATACCTCCTCGATTGTTGCTACAGCAGCCTTTGTAACTACTACTGTGTCATATTTTAATACATCGAATACGTTAAGCTCATTTGTCTGAGTTGTCTTAACTGTCGGGATGTTTGCTGCAGAAGCGATAACCTTCTCGTCCATATCATTTAATACAACGAGTGCCTTCTCAACATTGAGGTTCTTTAATACTTCTACGAATTTCTTTGTCTTAATCTCATCAAGCTTAAGCTCATCTACTACAACGAACTTGTTCTCAACAACTCTTGATGTAAGTGCAGACTTAAGAGCTGCTCTCTTCTCTTTCTTGTTGAGCTTGAATGAGTAATCTCTAGGAGTAGGAGCGAATACAACTCCACCACCTGTCCACTGTGGAGATCTTGTAGAACCCTGACGTGCATGTCCTGTTCCCTTCTGTCTCCATGGTTTTCTTCCGCCACCGCGAACTTCAGAACGTGTCTTAGCTTTCTGAGTTCCCTGACGTTTATTTGCAAGCTGCTGAAGAACAGCCATATGAACTAAATGCTCATTAATTTCTACGCCGAAAATGGAATCATTTAACTCGATCTTGTCGACTTCTTTGCCTTCCATGTTATATACAGCTACGTTAGCCATCGTAAAGTTCCTCCTTTCTTACTTTGCACTATTTACCAGATTTTGTAGTCTCTTTTACTGTAATGAGAGCTTTCTTAGCTCCTGGAACTGCGCCCTTGATTAACAGTAAGTTCTTGTCTGCGTCAACTCTTACAACCTCAAGATTCTGAGTTGTAACCTTTACGCTACCCATGTGTCCAGGCATTCCTTTTCCCTTGAATACCTTACTTGGTGAAGAACAAGCACCGTTAGAACCCTGATGACGATGGAATTTAGAACCATGAGCCATTGGTCCTCTGTGCTGACCTAATCTCTTGATAGCACCCTGGAAACCTTTACCTTTTGAAATAGCAGTTACATCAACCTTGTCACCCTCTGCGAAGATGTCAGCCTTGATCTCATCTGCTAAATTGTACTCATCTGCGTTTTCGAATTTGAACTCGCGAACGAATCTCTTTCCTGAAACACCTGCTTTTTTGTAAGTGTCCCATCTGAGCCTTGTTAACACCATGTCTGTGTGCTACACTCTTTTTACCGTTGGCATCCTTCTCAACGACTTTCTCTTTCTTGTCGCCGAAACCAACCTGAACTGCGCTGTAACCGTCATTCTCAACAGTTTTAATCTGTGTTACAACACATGGACCAGCCTCTAATACAGTTACAGGTACTAATACACCATCTGCATTGAAGATCTGTGTCATACCGATTTTTGTTGCTAAAATCGCTTTCTTCATTTCTTTACCTCCTGTTTTCTACAGCGGAACGCCTCTTGCCTGTCAACCCAGCCCGCGAAGAATTAGCCGGAACAAGTAGCGGAACCGTTCATCCTAGAGCAGCCTACTAGATCGTTATGCTTTCGCACTGTATCTTCTATATAAACCATTCGGGGATATACTAATTAATTGTTGAAGCTTATTTCTGCTTCATTTTGATATCAATGTAAACACCAGCTGGCATTTCAATCCTTGATAAAGACTCTGTTGTCTTCTGTGTTGGATTGATGATATCGATAAGTCTCTTATGAGTTCTCTGCTCGAACTGTTCACGAGAATCCTTGTACTTGTGAGTAGCTCTAAGAATTGTAACTACTTCCTTCTTTGTTGGAAGAGGTACCGGTCCGCTCACCTGTGATCCATTCTTCTTTACAGTCTCGATGATTTTCTTTGCGCTTGAATCTACTAACTCGTGATCATACGCCTTGAGAGTAATTCTCATTACTTGACTTGCCATAAAAAAAGTCGCCTCCTTTTCGCACTTTTAACTTCAGTACGACAAGCGGTGACTGTACACATCTCCGTGTGTGTCCTGTGGACTTTCACACGTTGTTTCTACATTTTGTAGACCATATCTGTTCTGTACAGTGACTTGCCGTCAGTTTCCTAACTTGACATTCGCTCCGCCGAATTCTCTGTCTCATGGACAGTAACTTCAAACTTCATAGCTATCATGCCACAGCAAGTGATATTATACATGACGTTTCCAATAATTGCAATACTTTTTTCTAAAAAAAATTTAATTTTTTTATTTCGGGTAATATTCCATTGAAAAATTACACTTTTGCACGTATATTATTATAGAAGAAACACGATTAAATGCAAGCAACGTGTAGTTTATTTTTTTACACGCAGATAAGAAAGGAATATAAACATATGTGGTTAGCAGATAGATGGAAAGATTACGAGGTTATTGACTGCTCATGCGGTGAAAAGCTTGAGCGTTGGTCTAAATATATTTTGCTGCGTCCCGATCCTCAGGTAATTTGGGACACTCCAAAGACTAATAAGAACTGGAAAAAGCTTAACGGTCACTATCATAGAAGCAAGAAAGGTGGTGGTGAATGGGAGTTTTTTGATCTGCCGCAGGAGTGGACCATAAACTACTCTCTTCCTATTAATAAGGAGCTCACATTCCACTTAAAACCATTCAGCTTCAAGCACACCGGTCTGTTTCCTGAGCAGGCTACCAATTGGGACTGGTTTTCAAAGAAGATTTATGATGCCCAAAAAAGCGGTCGTGATGTAAAGGTATTAAATCTCTTTGCATACACCGGAGGTGCCACTCTTGCTGCCGCTGCCGCAGGCGCCGCTGTCACACATGTGGATGCTTCAAAGGGCATGGTCACATGGGCTAAGGAAAACGCTGTAAGCAGCGGTCTTGGTGACGCACCTATCAGATGGCTTGTGGATGACTGTGTGAAGTTTGTTGAGCGTGAAATCCGCCGTGGCAATCATTACGATGCCATCATAATGGATCCGCCGTCATACGGCAGAGGTCCTAAGGGTGAAATTTGGAAAATTGAGGAAAGCGTATATCCGCTTGTGCAGCTTTGTGCAAAGCTCCTTACCGACAAGCCGCTTTTCTTCCTTATTAATTCCTATACGACAGGCTTGCAGCCTGCAGTGCTCACCTATATGATAAGCACTGCGCTTAAAAAGTTTGATGGTAAAGTAACCGCAAGCGAAATTGGTCTTCCGGTTTCTTCAAACGGACTCGTGCTGCCTTGTGGTGCAAGCGGACGCTTTGAAAGTATCTGCTAATCAGTTCTAAAATAAAATCAGCCGCAGTATTTCATTATTTTCTATGAAATACTGCGGCCTTTTAATGAATACGCAATACATTACAATATTCTCTTTTTCTTCAATAAAATCAGTATCAGCACACATATGACAACCATAACACCTATTATAATCATAAATCCATGTGCTGTCGTCGCAAGCGGTACCCACTTTGAGCTGACATTCATACCATAGATTCCTGAGATAACTGTCGGAATAGCCATGATAAGTGTGATGATTGTGAGCGACTTCATGACATTGTTAAGTCTGTTGTCAATGACCGTGCTCATAAGCTCTCTGGTACCATTTATGATGTCCCTGTAAATTCCCGTCATCTCAATAGCCTGCTTATTTTCGACAATTACATCTCCGAGAAGCTCCTTGTCCTCCGGATACTGCTCAAGGCGCTTGTATCTGGTCAGTCTCTCTAACACAACTCCATTGGCACGAAGCGATGTGGCAAAGTATACCAGCGTAGATTCCAGCTCGTGAAGCGCGATCAAATCGTCCTCCTCTGTATCCTCTCCGACTCTCTCCTCAATCTCAGTACGCATCTTGTCTATGATGCGCAGATCGTTCTGATACAGTACAGATATCCTGTAAAGAATCTGGTATACAAAGCGCATCTTTTTCTTGGTGGAAAATTCCTTTACACGGTTATTTAAAAATACCTGAAGCACCGGTGTATCCTCTGTACAGACTGTCACTATCTCATCATCTGTAAGTATGATGCCAAGTGGGATTGTGGTATATGACTCCTTGTCATGCCTAGTCTCTATCGAAGGTATATCCACAAGAATCAACGTATACCCATCCTGCAGCTCTATACGGGAGCTCTCCTCCTCATCGAGTGCTGCAAGTACGTCCTCAATATCAACATTCAGTTCATCCGCTACCATCTGTCCCTCTGCTACAGAAGGGTTGACCATCTGTATCCAGGTACCTCCCTGCAGCGTATCCAGCTCATGTATTAATTTGTCATCTGTCCTGTAAAACTTGACCATGGTGCCTCCCCGTGGCTTTTTATGACACACATAATGCCACAAAATATTTTGACATCACTAACGTATTGTCTTTGAAATAAAAGATATTACTTCTCAGCGTATTTCTGACTCTGGCTCTTTATAAGCTCTGCATCCTCAAAGTAATTTATCCTCATGGCGCGCTTGACCTCTGCCATTGTCTGTGCTGCAGTCTCTCTTGCTGTCTCGCTGCCCTTCCTTAATATCTCATATACAGCCGGAATATCCTTCTCATACTCTGCTCTTCTCGCGCGGATAGGTGAAAGCTCCTCCTGCATGATGTTGTTGAGGAATTTCTTAATCTTCACATCGCCAAGACCGCCCCTTGTATAGTGATCCTTAAGCTCCTGAAGGTTAGCATACTCCGGCAGATACTCCTCAAAATGTCCCGGCTTAGAGAAAGCATCAAGTATATGTGAATACTGTATTGCCCTCCACATGTCCCGGATCTGAAATCTGGATATGTGTCGGATCTGTATACATGCTCATGATTTTCTTCTTTACATCTGCCTCCGTATCTGCCAGATAGATACAGTTGCCTAATGATTTGCTCATCTTCTGTCCACCATCTGTACCCGGAAGTCTGCAGCATGCCTCATTCTCAGGTAAAAGCACATCCGGCTCAACGAGCACCTCATCATAGATAGAATTAAACTTTCTGACAATCTCCCTGGTCTGCTCTATCATTGGGAGCTGGTCCTCTCCAACCGGAACAGTTGTAGCCTTGAAGGCAGTGATATCTGCTGCCTGGCTGATTGGATAATTGAAGAAGCCAACCGGTATACTTGCCTCGAAATTTCTTAGCTTAATCTCATTCTTTACTGTAGGGTTTCTCTGAAGTCTCGATACTGTAACGAGATTTGAGTAGAAAAATGTAAGCTCAGTAAGCTCCGGTATCTGTGACTGCACAAACAGTGTAGACTTGGCCGGATCGAGTCCTGCTGAGAGGTAATCAAGTGCTACCTCTATGATATTCTGTCTGATTTTCTCAGGGTTGTCAAAATTGTCTGTGAGTGCCTGTGCATCGGCAATCATGATAAATATTTTGTCATACTCTCCTGAATTCTGAAGCTCAACTCTTCTGCGAAGTGAGCCCACGTAATGTCCTATATGGAGTCTTCCTGTTGGTCTGTCTCCTGTTAAAATAATTTTTTCCATCTCTATTATTCCTCTGCTTTAGTTCTATTATTACGATTGCAATGTAGGTTTATTCGCCAAACCGTCTGTCTTAGCAATCGCCAGCTTTATTTATTATAACACACTGACGTGTAAAAGCCTAGGAAAAAGAACTCTCATTTTAATTATTTTATAATATCTGCATACTCTGCCTTTGCAGCCCTGCACAAATCATCCGGTGACAGCGTAATCTGAAGCCCAAGCCTGCCTCCGCTGACCGTGTATTTTGTCCTTCTCCTTAGCCGCCTCATGTATAAATGTAGGATACTTGTTTTTCATTCCGATTGATGTACAGCCGCCCCTTATATAGCCTGTAACCTTTGTCAAATCCTTGAGATGCAGCATCTCTATGGACTTCTCACCTGCTGCCTTTGCGGCTTTTTTGTAAATCAATTTCGTCATCTATCGGTACCACAAACACATAGTATCCACCGCTTTTGCCAACTGTCGTGATAGTCTTGTACATGCCTGCGTGGTCAAGACCAAGCTTGTCTGCTATCTGAGCTGCATCCACAAAGTCATCGCACTCGTATGTGCGTGCCTCATATGGAATCTTCATTGTTTCCAGTATTCTTATTGCATTTGTCTTTGCTTCTTTTTTTCCCATTATACTATCTTTCCTCCAATAAGCTTAAGATATATTCCATATCCAAGCCTCAACTCTTTTATATTTTTTTATTCGACAACTATAGCTATTCACAAACGCCTGCAATTAGAGAAACTAATATGTCATATCTTTATGCAATTGCCTTATTTTACTGATTGTCCGCACTCTTATCGACATTTTTGTATGCTTCCTCAAAGAACTGCTCCTGCGAATCTATCGGTGTGCTGTTTATCTTTCTGTCCACATACTCACCATCAGCGCAAAGCTCCTTGCCCTTCTCGTCATCTGTCATGATTGTATCGAAGATATGGCGGATCTTGTCCTTAGCATGTGCATCGTATACCGGTGTTGCAACCTCCACACGTCTTACGGTATTTCTGGTCATAAAATCTGCTGACGCAATGTAAATCTTCTCATCATCGCCCACACCAAATCTGTATATACGTGAATGCTCAAGATATCTTCCTACAACACTTATTACAGTGATATTTTCTGTGGCGCCCTCAACCTGCGGCTTCACACAGCAGATTCCTCTGACAATAAGCTCTACCTTCACGCCTGCCTGTGATGCATCGATAAGCTTGTCTATAAGCACCTTGTCAGTGAGAGAGTTAATCTTAACTCCGATGTATGCCGGTTTTCCTGCATTCTTATTGGCAATCTGCTCATCAATCATGTCAACAATCTTATTCTGCAGGCATTTTGGGGCAACAAGCAGATGTTTTACATCTCCGTCCGAAACAGTCTCACCTCTCTGAAGCGCCATAAACACCCTTGATGCATCTGCTCCAATCTCCTGATTTGCAGTGATAAGGGATAAATCTGTATAAAGACGCGAGGTCTTCTCGTTGTAGTTTCCTGTACCAATCTGAGTGATGTACTCAAAGCCATCGCCCTTTTTCTTTGTGATGAGGCAGAGCTTTGAGTGGACCTTGTAATCACCGAGTCCGTAAAGTATCTGACAGCCTGCATCCTCAAGGCGGTGTGACATCTCTATGTTGTTAGCCTCATCAAACCTAGCTCTGAGCTCGACAAGCACGATAACTTCCTTGCCATTTTCTGCAGCCTCTATAAGTGCATCGATAATCTGGCTCTTGTCTGCCACTCTGTATAGTGTCATCTTGATGGACACCACATCTGGGTCCTCTGCTGCATCGTTAAGCATCTTGATAAACGGCTTCATGCTCTCAAACGGATATGAAAGAAGCACATCCTTTTTCTCAACCTGACCGAGTATACTCTCCTTAAGCGAAAGCTCAGGTGTGTCACGCGGTGTACGCTTCTCAAAGAAAAGCTCCTGCTTGTCTCGCAGATAGTGCTGAAGCTGGAATACGAATGACATATCAAGCGGTGTTTTTACACTGATAAAATGCTTTTTGCCAATCTCAAGGAAGCTTGAAAGTTCATCAATCGCCTTGCGATTGATTTTTCTTGAAAGCTCAACTCTTACAGGATCAAGACGCACTCTCTTCTTGATGAGCTCCTCCATCATATTACGGTAATCCATATCCTCATCATACATGCTCTGCGCATCGATATCCGCATTACGTGTCACACGCATGATTGATTTCTCACGGATTACATACTTTGGATAGAGCTTGGATACAAAGTGTAAAATAAGCTCCTCTGACAGCATAAATGTGCCCGGTCTTGTAGGTATCTCGATAAGACGCTTGAATACGCTGTTTGAGCATGGCACGATACCTGTCTTTTTCTTCCCCTTCTGTGTAGTTAAAAGCACTACCGCATAGAGCTGTTTATTGGCAAGGAATGGGAACGGCTGCTGCTTTCCTATAATCATCGGAGAGAGGAAAGGTGCAATGTGTGCATCAAAATATGCCTCCAGCAAATCTCCCTCATCCTTTGACAGCTTGTTGAAATTGATTATGCGCACACCCTTTGGCTCGAGCTCACCCATGAGCTGCTCGTATATCCTTGCTTTCTTCTTCTCAAGCTCACATACTCTGTCAAGTATTGCCGATACCTGCTCCTCACTCGACATCTTTGTCTTGTTCTCGAAAATCTTTTCCTTTGAATTCATCTGCATCATGAGTGATCCGACTCTTACCATGAAAAACTCATCCAGATTTGTCTGGTAGATTGATGCAAAGGTCAGTCTCTCCGCAAGCGGTACTCTTGGATTGCCCGCCTCATTTAATACTCGCTCGTTGAACTGTAACCATGACAGCTCCCTGTTTGTGTAAACTTCTTCCAGTTTTTTCATCTGCATATATGCTCCTATTCTATATGATATTGTTTCATTCGCGTTCGCGTCTTTTGGGTCTGTTTTATTTTGTGCCCGCTGTATTTCAAGCTGTCTTGCACGCTCTATCAGCTTGTCCTCCCGGCGCCTTCTTCTGTCTACCAGATGAAGCTTATTTTCCACCGCAACCAGCATCCCCGCAAGTTCCTTCAAAACTCTTTCCCTATGCAATACGTACCTCTCCGTTGTCATCATCATCTATGAAAAATGACTGCATGGTCACATTATCATTGGCGACCTCCACGAGATTCACACAGCTGTTTCCGATTCGTTCTATATTGTGAAGCATCTCGTTGTACTGAGCTGTAAGCTTTGAATCACATTTGCCCTTTCCGACACGGGTGATATGGTTTTTACGCAGCCTCTCATCAAGCGCCATAACCTCATCCTTCTGTTTCTGAAGGGCCTCAATATCCATGCTTCCATCACCTGAAATGGCTCTTATTGAAGCAGTATATATCTCATGAATCTGTGCCATCGCCTTTCTCAGCTCTTTTAATGCATCCTTTGAATATTTGTGCTTGCTCTTATTTTCCACAGATATGGTATTGACTATTTCGTTTAATAATATTCCAATTCTATCTATATCGCACAGTACATAAAGCACTCCCGCACTCTGTGATGCCTGTTCCTCTGTCAGTACACCCTCTGAGTACATGGAAGCCAGATAGTCGTTTATTGACACATAAAGCTTCTGTAATGTCTGTGCACTCTCTTCAAGTTCATTTTCGATATTTTTGCCGTTTTTGTCAATACATTCATGCAAATTTACAAACATTTCTTCAACAATATCAGCACATCTGAGCGTTTCCTTTGCAACAAGCTGCATTGCGGCCACCGGCTGGCTGATGAGCTTGGTATCGAGGTACATTGGCTGACCCATTGCAATCTCTGTAACGCTGGTTTTTTCCGGCACAAGCTTCATAACTATCTTTACCATTACAGGGATAAGCGGTATCCAGATAAGCGTCATTGTCAGGTTAAAGCCTGTATGTGCATTTGCAATCTGTCTTGAGATGACATCCACCTCATTTCCCTTTGGTGAAATAAACTGTATCAGGGCAGCATATGGTTTCACAAGAAAAAGGAATAAAATTGCTCCGGATATATTGAATACACAGTGTGCAAAGGCTGTTCTTCTGGCATCCTTTGACTGTCCGATTGACGCAAGCACTGCCGTAATTGTAGTTCCGATATTGTCACCGAGGAGAATCGGGATAGCTCCTGCCAGTCCTATGATGCTTGTCACTCCGTCAGGTCCTGCCTGAGATGCAAAGTTCTGCAATACTGCGATTGTTGCACTTGAACTCTGCACCACAAGTGTCATGAGTGCTCCAACTGCAACACCCAGTACAGGAATATGTGCTACCTTTCCAATCATATCTACAAAAAATGGGCTTGAAGCAAGCGGCTTCATAACACTTCCCATAGTCTCAATTCCCAGGAATAAAAGACCGAATGCAAATATTGTCTGTCCGATATTTTTTACTTTTTCCTTTTTACATACAAAGCTTAATATGAAGCCTGCAAATATTATCAGATAAATATAGTCAGATATCTTAAATGCGATAATCTGTGCTGTCATCGTCGTACCGATGTTAGCACCTAAAATAATTGAAATTGCCTGCGGTAAGCTCATAAGTCCCGCGCTGACAAAGCCGATTACCATGACTGTTGTAGCACTGCTGCTTTGAAGCACTGCTGTAGTAAGCGCTCCTGCAAGCACTCCAAGCACCGGGTTTTTGGTGAGCATCGCAAGAATTGCCTTCATCTTCTCTCCTGCTGCCTTCTGCAGGCATTCGCTCATCATGTTCATGCCGTATATAAATACTGCCAGGCCTCCCAACAGGCCAAATATAATTTTTACCGTTTCATTCATCTACTTATCCTCCGCTTTGCCGTTTAGCTGTGCCCATTCGGTTAACTTTCCTGTGTAAATCTCTCCAAGCTGCTCTATCGAAATCCTCTCAATCGGATTTTCCTTATTTACAATCACATGTACCTCATCCTTCGCAATCTCAACCTTCGTGAGAAGCTCATTCTCATATGATTTAAGCTCACGCGATGACATTCCGATGTCATATGTTCCCTCCATCGCTCCTGTCAGTCCGTTGCCTGAATCAGTCTCTGTAACTGTAATTTTAGCATTTGGATTTATCTCCATATATTTGTCGGCCAGTTCCTTTACAAGTGGTGTCGCTGATGTAGAACCGCCAATCTTAATCTCTCCGCCGGCCTTGTCTGACAGAAATGAGCCCGGCTTCGCAACTGCAGTATACTTCTCACTGACCACTTCCTGTCCCTGCGTTGATATGTAACGCACAAAGTCATCCTCAACATCGTTTAGCTCTCCCTTGTAAGCCAAATAAAATGACCTTGTAAGATCGTTGCCATATATGGTGACTGTCTTTACCTTGTTATCATCAAGCTCCACACCCGATGACACATATGCGATAGCATTTTTGTCCTCTGCGGTCTTTTCATATGCTGTTTCATTGCTATCTGCTACAATGCTTTGGTCTGTAGCCTTATCCTTTCCGGTTGTCTCATCCAAAATCCCTGTCTTTTCTGCAAAGGCATTTCTCGTTCCGGATTCCTCTTCTCGCGAAACAACCTCAATTTTTCCCAACGAATTAAGGCCATCCACATGGGTAGTTTGTACCTCTTGTGAACAGCCTGTTATCATTGTTGCCATCATTCCTATGACGGCCGCTTTCTTTAGTAATTTCTTTTTCAACATGATTTCTCCATTAGCATGATAAATGATTAAAATTAATCAATAACTATTCAACAAGTTAATAATATCAAGCTAATGTAAAGTCCAAAACGCAGTTATGTAAAATTAAGGTAAAAACTTTACAATTCTTTACTCAACTTTACATAAAATAGATTCCTGTGCATTTTTATATATCTTCTAGGCATTTTTTACTATTTCTACGGCAATATCCGGATAATTTGTGATAATTGCATCTGCTTCTGCCTTGACAAGTGCCTTCATCTCATGCTTTTTCGTTTACAGTCCATACATGAGCTCTAAGTCCTCTTCCGTGCGCCTTGTCAATGTAGTTTTCATCCTGCATATGGTAGGTTGCCGGATGAAGCGCATCCACATGAAGCTCGCTTGCATACTCTGCCGGATTTACTATAATGTCAGAAAAAAGCAGACCGCACCTCATATCAGGGCAAAGCTTTTTCATGCGCACAATCGACTCGTGATTAAATGATGAGCACCAGATTCTGTCAAGCATATCATACTCTTCCACGAGCGCCAGTACCTTTTTCTCCAGATTTTTGTACTGTACGATACCGTTTTTGAGCTCGATATTTATGGTCATCTCTGTGTTTTTGAGCAGGTCAAACACCTCATCGAGTGTTGGAATACGAGTCTTCTTGTCATAGGACGGCATGTGCTTTGACACATTGAGCCGCTTCAGTTCCTTTAATGTATAGTCCTTTACAAAGCCTTTCTCTCCACTCACTCTGTCCACGGTCTCATCGTGTATGACCACAAGCTCTCCATCCTTTGTGAGCTGCACATCAAGCTCCACGCCGTCAGCCTTCATCTTTTCTGCCTTCTTGAATGCCTCAAGTGTGTTCTCCGGTGCATATCCGGATGCTCCTCTGTGTGCCCAGACCTTTGTTCCCTCTGTGTTTATCATGCTTTAAGCCTTCTTTCGTTACTTTTTATTTTAGTTATTTTCACGCCTCGGTGCATCATATCTGTCTGCAAGCCTTAAAAATACAAATCCCACTGCAAAGAATATTGCCATAGTTGCAACCGCCACATTTATCGTGCCGCCCGCAAGCTTTACTGCCGCTATGACAAGCGAGCCTAAAAACGAAGCTCCCTTTGCAAAAATATCATAGATTCCGAAATACTCTCCCGAGTTCTCAGGAGGAATAATCTTTGAAAAATATGAGCGTGACAGCGCCTGCAATGAGCCCTGAAAGCATCCCACACCAAATGCCATGATTCCAAAGCCAATCAGATCATGCAGTGTAAGTGCATATAGACAAACTGCAAAATATCCCGCAATGCATACATACAAAAGCGTTGTAGTTTTGTATGTCTGTGACAGTCTTCCAAAGACAAGTGAACCGATGCATGCCACTATCTGTGTAAAAAGTAAAAACACTACCTGTCCCACTGAATCAAGCTTTAAATCAGTTCCTATGTTTATACAATTATCTATTATAGTTCCTACACCATCTATGTAAAGAAAAAAAGCAACCAAAAACAGTCCTACTTTTTTATCTTTTGTAGCTATTTTTTTGATTGTTCCAAAAATCTGTGCAAATGCGTCAGCTATAAGTCTTAGGACTCCGGATTTTTGTTTGTTTTGCTTTTCTCTTTGATATTGTCCCTTATAAATACATCATTTCAAAATTCTTATGAATATCTTTGTCTGCTGCATCCGATACATAATTCACTTGTTTATAGCTCTTAAACAATGGAATTGTAACAACAAACCACCAAATTCCTGTAACCGCAAAGCCTATTATCATCGATAGGCGGTTTGATATGTATCCAAGCATATCCGGTCCACAGATGTACGCTGCAAGCGAAACAAGAAACGGCACACACGAGCCCAGATATCCCCAGGCATAGCCGTAGGAAGACACCTCGTCCATTCTATCCTTTGTCGTCACATCGACAAGCATCGAGTCATAAAACACCAGAGATGCATTGTAAAATATCTTTGTAAGCACATAGATAACAAGAAACAGCACCCATGTAGGTGTAAAACCGTTAAGTATGCATGCCGACACTCCAACAACTACGGTCGTTGAAAAAATAGCCTTTTTGATGCGCATATGGTCTGCTATCGCGCCACAAACAGGCCCGATAAGTGCTGATACAACTGTCATCACAGCTATTGCCACCGCATAATACGCGGTTGCCCTGTCAGATGAAATCTGCCCTGCACCATCTCCAACGGCAAGGCTTTTGTACCATATCGGTATGAGCGCACACGCAAGCAGTGTGTATGCGGAATTTCCCACATCATATCTCAGACCGTAAGACCGACTTTGTCCTCTTGTATCAGAAGTGTTATATAAATCAATGGTTTCCTTTCCCAGCGTCTCCGAAATTTCTTTCAGAGTGGTACTTTCCTTACCTCCAAGGAATAACATTGTGTCGCAATTCCCGGTAATGGTTTCGGCTGCATCCTTGTAAATTGTCTTGAGCTGCGACTGGGACTGGAGTATAATAGAAGCAGAAATTTCCCTGCTTCGGATCGTTGCAATCAGCTTATCGAACTTCGGAATCTGACCGATATTTGCGAACTCGTCACAGAGGATTCTTACATGATAAGGCAATCTTCCATGATGAACGTCATCGGCCCTGTCACATAACAGATTGAAAAGCTGACTGTACATCATGGCAACCACAAAGTTAAATGTATCATCCGTATCAGAGATTACAATAAACAATGCAGTTCTTTGATCTCCGATCATATCCAGCTCCATCTCATCATAAGACATAAGCTCCCGCAATTCCGCAATATCAAAGGGTGCGAGTCTGGCACCACAACTGATCAAAATACTTTTTGCTGTCTTTCCTGCAGCCAGCTTGTATTTTTTATACTGCCTTACTGCAAAATGATTCGGCTCGTCTCTTTCCAGCTCCTCAAATAACAAATCCACTGCATTTTTAAACTCTTCATCTTCTTCCCTGGTTTCACTGGCATTGATAAATTCCAGCAGGGTTGAAAAATTCTGTTCTTCCTCCGGTGCTTCATAGTAGATATAACCAATCAAAGCACAATACAGCAGACGTTCCGCTTTTGTCCAGAAATCCTCGGAAGATTTTTCTCCCTCTCCCTTGGTATTTACCATGATCGTATTTACCAGTTTCAGAATATCTTTTTCCGAACGAATGTAATGAAACGGATTATAGTGCATACTTTTGGCAAAGTTGATGGTATTCAGCACCTTGATTTTGTAAGGAGCCATTACCACTCTGCCATTTTTATCACGCAGGATTTTCCCATTTTTATCTTTCTTCAGTGTCCCTCGTGCTAACATCTTACCACATTCTACGATAATTGTCCCCTTGGGATCAGTGACCACAAAGCTCACATTATCCGGCATCTGCATAAGCTGTGGTTTCACATAAAATCTGGTCTTACCGCTGCCAGATCCCCCAATCACTATGACATTCTTGTTTCTGGCATACTTTGGTTTCTTTGGTCTACTGTTCATGGTCAGACGTTCCGTTTGTGTCAACAGAATATTATTCTCAAAGACCGGATCAATAAAAGGTGCTATATCCTTTTCATTTCCCCATCTGGCAGAACCATATTCCTCCCCTTGGCGAAACTTCTTTCCATTCTTTCCTTTGAAATATACCACTGCCCACACACTGACTGCAGCAATAGTTCCCGCAGCCAGACTTTTCGGTTGTATACTCGGCAACAACTTTTTAAACGCTAACGGATAGTTCATAAGAAGAACCATCAGCCTGTCCACCACTGTACTGCCTCTGCAATATTGATACAGCCAGGTGCATTTATTTACCACATAAAATACAACCACATACGGAATATGCAACAGAACCTTTTTTATCACTTCTGCATTCGGGGGGACGCACCTGAAATCCTTTCAGTTTTTTCTTTATATTTTTTATCCCACTCATAAGGTCGGCTCCTTCTGTTTTTCTTCGATTTTTCCCGTCTCTCTGTTTATCCTGGCTGCGGGCTGCGATTGCCTGCTGTAATTTCTTACGGACAGACGGTTTCTTTGTTTTATTCAATGTCTTTCCGGTAAATTCCCGAAATGCCGCTGTCATCACATCCACATCCCTTGCCTTGAAGAAAACAAAATATCTCGGTGGAACTACGGACTTATCACGTTTCAGGCTAAAATCAATGCCATATTTCTTCGCCACTTTCTCAAAAGCCTTGATATTATTATTCGTGATCTCAATATTGGAAAGCTGTACGTTCTGCTGTGCCAGCTTCTTCATGCTCTGCTTTCCATGGTATTCTTTATCCGGCGGTCCTTTTGTCTGCTGCTGTTTTCTTGATCTTTCCACCTTTTCTTTTTCCATTGCAGCCAGGAATCTCATCATTGCCTGTTTTAATAAGCGAACTGTTACTTTGCCACCGGTAATACACAATGATACCGTTTTCTCATTTACCTCCTCCTGCACCTGAATCACTTCCTTTCCGTAAAATCATATATTTCCTTCATACATATCGTGCTGTACCAGAGATGAATAATAATTGCTGATCGTTAATGGTGCATTATACAATACTGCCAGTAAATATTGCCTCATGTTCAATACCTTACTGGTATTTTCTTTCATACAGTGAAGAACAAATCGCATATGTTCTGAATCCAATTTCAGAAACTGACTTTTTACAACGGAAAGCGGTTTTCTGTCTCCTCCAATCCGTATAAATTCCTGTTCCGAGCACACCACATCTACCATCAGACCGACAATTTCATCCAACATCTGCTGGTTAAACTCATCTACAATATAGGCATAGCCAATATTCTCTTTAATAATCTGCTGATAGGCACTACGCTCTGCCTCTTTTCTTTTCATTTCACTGCTATCCGAATAGAATGAATGATACTCTGTATCGTTATTCTCAGTATTACTATCCTCTATATCATTACCTGGCAATTTGCACCTGTCTGTATCGGTCATTTCTGCCTTTCCTGACAGGTCATTTTGACCGTACTGCAAGTTTCCCTTTAACCTGTCTGGTGATACACTATTTTTTTTACATAAATTCTATCGGGATTTCCTAATCCCTGCCTGACTCTTGTAATCAACCCGATTCCTTTTCTGTCATCCAGTTCTTTTAACAGGCACCGGACTTTTTTCACTCCACATCCCATAAGTCCTGAAATCTGTTCCTGTGAAAAATAGATATATACTTTGCCCTCTGCATCCAGCCATCGGTTCTTCATAGATAACTGCATACGGTCAAGCAATAATCCATACAGCAATTTTGCCTCACAGGATAAGTTTCCAAATACCGGGCTTACAAAAAGAATCTTAGGAATCCGGTAGAACGTGTACTGCTCAGCTTCCTCCCCATAATGATATGGAAAGGCATATGTACGATTATCCAGACTTCTTCTCTCTCTGTTCTTTTAATATTTTCGCCATGCAATAGCCAATGCAGGGACTTTTCCCATATGGGCAGCCTTTACATGGAACCCCAGTAGCGATGAAGCGGATCTGGGTCAGGCGGCTTCTCCGGAAGCTGAATAAAAACATCTCATCTGCCTGCATTCTTTCTTCTTCTCATTCCAAAAGTAACAGTATTCACAGGACTTCGGCTTGTCTTCTGCATATCTAATCATCGTCTCCTTCCTGCTCCCTTCTTTTACTCATTCGTTCCAACATCTGATCCTCCTGTGATGCCACTCTCAGACAGCAGTACATTACAAAATTAACCGCTGCAATAACCGCTACTCCTGCAATAATCAATATCTGTTTCAAAATACATTCCCCTTTCATTTTTTCTTAGTATTAGCAAAAAGAGGGCATTTATGAATCAATTCTGTCCATAAATGCCCTCCTGGTCAAAGGTTTCTTATTTCTTTTTTCTCACTACCCACACTGCTGATACTGCACCTGCCATACCTGCTACTGCAAGCAGAATCCAAAGAAGCATGTGTGTATCATCACCTGTTTTCGGTGTATCTGTTACCTGTGTAGACGGTGTTTCCGGCGTTGGTGTTTCTTCCGGTTTTACCTCATCTTTCATCACTACTTTCTGGATCTCCCCGGTATCCTCCACTGTAAATTTCACATCTTCAGCTACCAGATATCCATCAGGGGCAGACTCTTCACGAAGTGTATACTCTCCAATCGGAAGCATTTCTATGTAATGTGGTTTTTCCTCAGAAGTCCAGTTCTCTACTGTCTTACCATCTTTATCAAGAATGGTCAGTTTTGCTCCTGGCAGTTCCTTACCGGAAATATCCGTTTTGGAAATTTCTACCTTGGTCACATCATCTTTCATTTCGATTTTCTGTGACTTTGCAGTATCTTCAACGGTAAACGTGATGCTTTCTGCTGTCACATAACCATCTGCCGGTTTTGTTTCTGTCAGAGTATATTTCTGTCCGACTACCAGTTCTTTGATGATATGAGCTTCTTTACCGGAAGTCCAGGAATCTACAACTTTACCGCTTTCGTCAGTTACCTGTAACTTAGCTCCTTCCAGTTCTTTTCCGTCTGTCAGGGAAGTCTTGGTGATCTCGATTACAGTCGGCTCGTCCTCAAAGGTAAAAAGCATAAGATACTTTTTCCTTTTCTGCACCTCCATACTCAAACGTGAACTCCTGTGTTTCATCTGTCATTGCAAATCCAGGTGCCGG
>ENA-OQJV01000019-OQJV01000019.1-human-gut-metagenome-genome-assembly--contig:-NODE-19-length-26357-cov-2.257377_pt1 | contig 26357 bp, 30 predicted proteins | sample MGYA00242616_ERZ504783 | MGnify/ENA primary metagenome ERZ504783 (study PRJEB26092, sample SAMD00036360) | human gut metagenome | host: Homo sapiens | study: EMG produced TPA metagenomics assembly of...
GGCACTCCTTCTGGACGGTGGAAATACTTCTGCAATTTCTTAACGACAGCTTTTTTGGAAATCGCCTGAACAGAAGGCTCATTATGAAGCTTTGATTTCACACATTTAGCTTTAGAAATTGGGAACTTTGCACCTAGCGGAAGATAATTTTCCCAGTCTAAAGCAAAAACTCCCTGAAAGAGTTCCTCAAAGGTACGTGCTGGAAATTCACCAACTACAATCTTGATACGGTCTGCTGCTCTCAACCAAAGGTTGGTCTCAGCAATTGCACGAACACCGCCTTGGAAACGCACCTTACCATTTTCAACCTGAGTGTCATAACCTAACTCACGCAATTCACGTCCAACCACAGCCTCAAGACCTGCTGCAGCAGTTGCTACTAATGTAAATGTTTCTTTCATTGTCATCCTTTTATCTCATTGTTACGAGTACAAACTTTCTTAACTGATGGCTTATTTTCCCACTCTTTTCTTTAGATATAGTTGTAAAAGAAAGAATTCTTGCTAAAAGAAGGCTGAGACATGTGTCCCAGCCTCACCTATATGCAATTTTCTATAAGCCATGTTTTGTTCCAGAAGTGACTAGGTACCACTTCCTTCGATAATCATCTGTCTACTGCAAAGCAGTCAGGATGGTCCGTTCGTTTCCAGCCATCCCATGCCCCTACCAAAGTTTGGGTTGCTAGCTTGAGGGGTTTACCGCGTTCCACTTTTTAGGTTTCCCTAAAAACTCCGTCACTGTGGCACTTTCAGAGCTACTAAAACCTATCCGAAGACTTAGCCAGTTCACTCGCCGTAACTTGAAAATCAAGTCCCTAGGCTTATTAATTCACCTAGCACAAACACTACTGGCATCACAGCCAGTGCTAGCATGGACTTTCCTCATGGAAGACTAGCAACCATGCGATTATCCAAAAAATTGCACAAACCAGTTTTATTCGACGATTTGTTTTCCAAAGACCTCTTTTTCCAAACGACTGATACGTTTTAAGATATCATAGTTTGAAGCCGAAGCAACATTGGCATTCGCACGTGATGGTTCACTTGTCGCACTTGCGTATGCTGGGCGACTTGCAGGAGCTGATGAAGCTTTAGCCTTAAGTTTTGCATTTTCTTCTTGCAATTCCTTAACTAGAGCAATATAGACACCGTAATCTTTGATTACATCATCTAAAAACTCATCAACTTCTTTTTTATCGTATCCACGCATGCTTGTTTTAAATTCTTGTTCGTAGATTTTCTTGGGCGTTAAATTAATCTTAGCCATTTTTATTCTCCAATACTTGTCTTATCTAACTTACTAATACTTTACTGTCTAATGTTTTTATGATACAGAAAAAAAGATAAAAATGCAAGTTTAAAATTCAATTATATCCTATTCCGACATGACCTCATTGAGGTCATCAAAAGTCAGTCGAGATACGGGATAATCCCTTGCTTCTATCATCATACCGTAAAAATATTTCAGATTTGTTTCATTTTCAGGTTCATAAAATAAATAAGCCTGATCTGTATTGTCAATGAGAAACTGATTAAATTGTTTAAACTGTGCTGGAGATTGGTAAGCGGGAAAGCTATACTTGACAAAATCAACCTGCTTAAAGGCTGCTAGTTTCGTTTGATTCGCTTCATTCCAATTCTGACCATGAGTTTCAAAAGGGAAGAGTGTCGCTAACTTCAAAGGATAGTCTTGCTGAAGTTCTTTGGCTACTTCTAGTGCCCAAAATTCAAAGCCGAGGTTGCCGGTAAAAATCATCCAATCCACACCATCATCCAAGAAACGCATAAAATCACGTTTAATTGCTTTCTTGATAATAGTTACTTTAGGGTCCTTGTCTTTAAAAATACCGAGTTCAAAGCTCTTATAACCAGTTACCAGTAGTGATGTCATTTATTGTTTTCCTCGTTCATTTTATGGTATAATAAAATAGTCTTTATGCATATCTTATAAAGAAGAAGGGAAAGAAATGGTAAACTATCCCCATCAGATATCTCGTAAGAAAGCACAAGTACGTCCTAAAAAATCAAATAGAGTTGACTTTGCCAATCGGGGGATGAGCTTTGAATCTGCTATTAACGCGACTAATGATTACTATTTGTCGCGTGGTTTAGCCGTTATTCAATAAAAAACCCACTCCTGTTCAAATTGTCAAAGTCGATTATCCCAAACGCTCACGAGCAAAGATTGTGGAAGCTTACTTTAGACAAGCCTCTACTACCGACTACTCTGGTGTTTACAAAGGATACTACATTGATTTTGAAGCCAAAGAGACACGACAAAAGACATCCATGCCTATGAAAAACTTTCATGCGCATCAAATTGAGCACATGTCTCAGGTCATCAGTCAAGATGGGATCTGCTTCGTGCTACTTCACTTCTCGACGCTTAAGGAAACCTACCTTCTGCCTGCCAAAGACTTAATCGCTTTTTATCAAATTGATAAAGGGACGAAATCAATGCCTCTTGATTATATCAAAAAAAGAGGCTATGCAATTGCAGAAGCAGCTTATCCTCAAGTTCCTTATTTAGAAATCATTGAAAAATTATTAGGTGGTAACACATAATGGCTAAATTTAATTTCTAACAACTTTAAAGAATCGCTGAGCGGTTTGACTAAACGTGCTAAAAACATCAAAGCCAAACGTTCAGATTCTTCTCGCTATAGCAGGGAAAACGCTCAGCTACTTCAGACCAAAGCTTGGGCTGGCGTATTGCAAAATACGGATTTATTGGATTACTGACTTTCTTTGTAGTGTGTGTCATCTCTGGTGGTAGCCTCTTTGCCTACTATATTAGCAGTGTTCCTAAACTTACCGAGAACAAACTACAATCAACAAGCTCAAGTAAGATTTACGACGCCAATGGTAGCCTTATTGCTGACTTGGGAGCTGAGAAACGTGAGAGTGCATCCACAGATGAAATTCCAACAACTCTAGTTAATGCCATCACCTCTATTGAGGATAAACGTTTCTTCACACACCGTGGAATTGACGTCTACCGTATCATGGGAGCGGCTGTTAATAACCTTCGTCGTAGTAGTACCCAGGGGGGGTCTACACTCGACCAACAGTTGATTAAATTGGCCTACTTCTCAACAAACACTTCGGACCAAACCCTTAAACGTAAGTCACAAGAAATCTGGTTGTCACTCCAAATGGAGCGTCAATTCACTAAACAAGAGATTTTGACCTTCTACGTTAACAAGGTTTATATGGGTAATGGTTACTATGGTATGAAGACTGCAGCTAAATCTTACTTCGGTAAAGACTTGAGCGACCTCTCTGTTGCCCAAGCAGCTCTTCTTGCCGGTATTCCACAAGCACCAACACAATATGACCCTTATGCTAATCCGGATGCTGCTAAAAAGCGTCGTAACACTGTTCTTAGTGAAATGTATGAAGACAAAAACATTTCTAAAGAAGAGTACGAACAAGCTAAAGAAACTGACATATCAGATGGTCTTCTTCCACTCACAAAGAAAGCTAGCTACGAGCCATATCTAGATAACTACATCAAACAAGTTATCGAACAGGTATCTACTGATGCCAATGCTGATATTTACTCAGCAGGTCTCGACGTCTACACTAACCTTAATCCTGATATTCAAAAATACATTTGGAATGTCTATAATACTGATGACTATATCTACTATCCAAATGATAGCTTCCAGGTTGCCTCTACTATTATTGATGTTACTAATGGTCGTGTTGTTGCTCAGCTAGGATCACGCCATCAGGATGAGAACGTTGCCCTTGGTACCAACCAAGCAGTCCAAACTGACCGTGACTGGGGTTCAACAATGAAACCTATCACTGACTACGCTCCCGCTATTGAAAAAGGTGTTTATACAAACACTGGTACGACTGTTTACGATAATCCTTACAATTTCCCAGGTTCTTCAACACCAGTTTACAACTGGGACCGTAAGTATTACGGAAGCATTTCATTGACTTATGCACTTCAACAATCACGTAACGTTACAGCCGTTAAAGCTCTCCAAGCTGCTGGTTTGGAATATGCACAATCCTTCTTGAAAGATTTGGGTATCGAGTATCCAGAAATGTACTACTCAAATGCCATCTCATCTTCAACATCATCATCAGATCCTAAGTATGGTGCATCAAGTGAGAAGATGGCCGCAGCTTATGCAGCCTTTGCAAATGGCGGTACTTACTATAAACCATCTTACATTAAATCAATCAAATTTGAAGACGGTTCAACAAAATCATTTGATTCTAAAGGTGTCGAGGCCATGTCGCCACAAACAGCTTACATGATGTCAAGCATGTTGAAACAAGTAATGACAGGTGGTACAGCGACTGAAGCTTATGTCCCTGGTACATTCAATGCTGGTAAGACTGGTACATCTAACTATGGTGACGATGAATACTACAAGGTACAAAAAGAAAGTGGCGTCTATGCTTATCTTATGGTTCCAGATGAAACTTTCGTTGGTTACAATACTAAGTATGCAATGGCGATTTGGACAGGTTACAAGAACCGTAAAACACCACTTTATGGTTCAGACCTTGATATCGCTAAACAAATCTATGGTGTAACAAGTAGCTACCTTAACCAGATGTATGGTGCGGGTTCTGAAGATTTCGATATGCCTAGCGGTGTTTATAATAATGGTAGCTATGTCTTCCTTACTGGTTCATCAACATCAAATGTTTACTCTGGATCACTTGGAACATCTAGCTCATCATCAAGTTGGGACTCAAGCCAAAGCAGTGACTCATCAAGTTCACAAGATAGTCAACAGTACGGGCCTGATGCTTCAACAAATCCATCGACATCAGCCTCTAATAGCTCTGAACATTCAAATTCAAACACTGCTACAGCAGAAGAATAAGAAAAAGAGTTATCCGAATGGATAACTCTTTTTTTACCGATAAATTTTAAAGCAGCTATGAAAAACCACTGGAATCATTTCCCAGTGGTTTCATCTATTATCTTATTTTGAAGCAAGGGCTCCCATTGGGTCCCAAGGAGCAAGTACTTGTGGCTCTGCTTCATAGGCTGCTAATTCTTCAGCTGTAAGGAAGTCTTTGCGAACAACGATTTGATAAGTGTATTCATCCATCCAGGCATCGGAAGCGACAAAGTAACCTTTTTGTCCGACCTTGTCTCCCCAAGAGTTTTCAACCTTCCATTTAATAGGTTTACCATCAGCATCCAAATCAACCCCAGTCAATACCATGGCATGAGTCATGAGAGATTCATTGTAGTCTAAACGTCCTGCCTTGTCTTGAGTCAAGTTAATATCCATGCTAGCTGTAAAGTCATAAACATTAGTTGCAAGAATACCTTTTTGACGGTCTGAAACTTGACCAACATCTGAACCAAACCAAACAGTCTCTCCAGCCTTCATCTGTGCAATGGCAAGCTCTTTGAAACGATCCATTGGGAGGTTAATATAACGAACACTTGGTGCACCCACAACATTACCCAACATCTCAACAGTATAAGATTTCCCGAAAGGTTTATCAGCTGTTGGAGCGTTGATGACTGACACATAGTCGCTGAGTTTTAGACCCACATATTTTTCAAAGAAAGCTTGTGGTGTGATATTTTTCTCAGATTGATAGTTGTCATCTTTATCTCGGTAGGCAAAATCAAACTGACGTGGTGGTAAACCAAGAGTCATGGCAAGATAATTGAAAATTTCTTGAAGAAGTTCTTCCTTCTTGGCCTGAACAGCAGCTTGATCAGCACCTCCAGCAATCAAATCACGCAAGATTTGAGCATCTTGACGAAGAAGCTTATTGAGGTATTGATTAAGCTCACGACTATTACTTGAAGCTACAGATTCTGGATAAACTGATTTTGGCACAACACCATATTTTTCAAAAAGTGATACGACCATATCCCATTGTCCACCATCTTGTTGAGGGGTATCCAAAAGGAATTTAACCTTACGACTGCCAATCTCTTGATCTGCTGTAGCAATGATTTGTTCCAAGAACCAGTTTGATTTTTCATACTTGTCCCAGAAGAAGGTGTGGGCTTGAGAAAGCTCGAAACTTTCCAATTTGAAGTCTGAGATTAATTTATGGCGGAAAGTATTTAGTGCCGCAAACATCCAGCAACGTCCTGAAGCTTTCTGATTAGACACCTCATCTTTAGTCAAATCGATTGAGAAAACATGGTCATTTTCAACTTCTGATTGACGTGTTTCGATAGATTTGAGCAAGCCATTGTGAGTTACAGCATTTTCGATAGCACTGTATTTGGCATTGGCCTCATAGTCTGCAAATAGTTTATCTGTGAAATCTGTTGATAGTGAAGTCATAAGATTCCTCCTTTTAAGCCTTATTCCTCTCTATTTTATCACTAATTTCTGAAAATTCAATTTAAAAATAACCCTAGGTTTAACCTAGGGTTATGACAATCTTATTCCACTTTATCAAACTGCGTTTCAGGTGCTTGGTTTCGTTGGTTGACAAGACATGATAAGGAGGACAATGCTTCCAATCAATGAGAAGATAGCCAAGATTCGTATAAGACCTATATAACTTAGAAGTACCCAAGCCGGATGAAATCCTGCATCTCTCAAACGACGGATTTGTAGAGACAATTGAGGGATAAGTTCAATTAAGCTAAAAAGCATTAGTGGCCAAGCATAGGTAATAATTATTTTTTGCAGTTCAGTCGAATTATTCAACAGAGCTGGGTCACTAAGATCAACATTACTGAAGAAAGGAATAAGAACACAAAAAACAGTAAGAATAGTAATAATAATGACATTAACCAAGTAAGCCCACCAGTAGTCTGGACGAGTCGAACGGCCGCTAAAGTCAAAGGCACGCTTCCAAAAATCAATATAAGCTTTGATCATAACTCATTTCTCCTCTTATTTCCAAAAATCATCAAAAATGGTGATTGGCAAGTGACGTTTGTGTTGACCTTTACGCCACCAAGACTCAATCGTTTCCTGGGCTTTGGCTGAGACTTCTTTGCCTTCAAGGTAGTCATCAATTTCACGATAGGTCACGCCAAGTGCCACTTCATCAGCGATTCCTGGTTTATCCTCTTCCAAGTCAGCTGTTGGCACTTTTTCATATAGGGCCTTATCCGCACCAAGTTCTGCAAGAAGGGCTGCACCTTGACGCTTGTTTAGACGAAAGAGCGGCAAAATATCCGCACCACCGTCACCAAATTTTGTGAAAAAGCCCGTAAGGTTTTCAGCGGCGTGGTCTGTCCCAATAACTGCCCCACTATTTTCACCCGCGACCGCGTATTGGGTAATCATACGTTGACGGGCCTTGATATTTCCCTTGTTGAAGTCAGAAACGGTGACACCTGCTTTGGCAAGTTCAGCAACCTGACCATCTACAGCTTCTTTGATATTAACCGCAAGACTCACATCTGGCTTGATAAAAGCAAGAGCACGTTGGGCATCATCTTCATCTGCTTGGACACCATACGGTAAACGAATGGCAATAAACTGATAGTCTTTTCCTGTCTCTGCACGGAGCTCTTCAATCGCAAGTTGTGCCAGACGGCCAGCCAATGTAGAATCTTGACCTCCTGAGATTCCCAAAACATATGTTTTAAGGAATGGATGTTTGAGCATGTAGGCCTTCAAAAAATCAACGGATTTTCGAATTTCTTCCTTTGGATCAATGCTAGGTTTAACGCCTAGTTGAGCAATAATAGTTTCTTGCAAAGTCATAATTTCTCCCTTTACTCTGACAAGTCATGGGCTTTCTTACGGACATTATCAATCAAGGTCATCTTGTTATCCCAGACATCTTTAGCCAAGTCAACTGGATAATCTTGAGGGTTAAGCACGCGCTTGTACTCATTCCAAAGTTCGTCCAATTCCTTAGTCGCATAAGCCTTGATTTCATCAAGACTTGGTAAGTCATAGATTAGTTGCCCTTTGTCGTAGATTGGAACCAAGAGTGGCACTGCATCAAAATCACGAACCGTCTTATTGATGTAAGTATATGTTGGGTGGAACATATTAATTTCATCTAAAGCATTAACATCCGTATCTGCGAAAGTGATATAGTCACCTTCTGATTTGCCCTTAGCACGACTCGTAATACGCCAAACTTGCTTCTTACCTGGTGTCGAAACCTTCTCAGCATTATTGGACAACTTGATAGTATCATGCATGACTCCCTTATCATCTTCCATTGAGACAATCTTGTAAACAGCACCCAAGGCTGGTTGGTCATAGGCAGTGATGAGCTTAGTACCTACTCCCCAAACATCAATCTTAGCCTTCTGCATCTTCAAGTTAAGGATAGTATTTTCATCAAGGTCGTTTGAAGCGTAAATCTTAGCATCAGGGAAACCAGCTGCATCCAATTGCTTACGAACCTGCTTCGATAGATAAGCCAAGTCACCTGAATCAAGACGAACACCCAAGAAATTAATCTTATCACCTAGCTCTTTAGCGACACGGATAGCATTAGGAACACCAATCTTAAGGGTGTCATAGGTATCTACAAGGAATACACAGTCCTTATGAGTAGATGCATAGGCTTTAAAGGCGTCATAATCGTTGCCATAGGCTTGAACAAGAGCATGGGCATGAGTACCAGAAACTGGGATTCCAAAAATCTTGCCGGCACGTACATTTGACGTTGCATCAGCACCACCAATCACGGCTGCACGTGTTCCCCAGATTGCTGCATCCATCTCTTGTGCACGACGTGTCCCAAATTCCAACAGAGGAGCATCCTCAATGACAGACCGAATACCGAGCTGCCTTGGTAGCAATAAGAATCTGGTAATTGAGGATATTTAGCAAGGCAGTCTCTACAAGCTGACACTGGGCCAAGGGACCTTCCACTTGGAAAATCGGTTCATTAGCAAATACCAAATCACCCTCAAGAGCTGAATTGATAGTCAACTCGAGTTTTAGGTTGGCTAGATAATCCAGAAAATCCTCAGGATAACCTAAATCTTTCAGATAAGCAATATCAGTTTCTGAGAAAGTCAGATTTTCAAGATAGTTGACAATACGCTCCAGACCTGCGAATACAGCAAAGCCATTTTTAAACGGAAGTTGACGGAAATAAACTTCGAAAACGGCCTTTTTATTGTGAATACCTTGGTTAAAGTAAACCTGCATCATATTGATTTGATACAAGTCAGTGTGCAAGGTTAAACTGTCATCTTTATACATGGAATTCCTCCTATCGAATAGGTACTTCTTTTTTTGTTATTAATAGCCTGTATATGTTGACTATTATAGCATTTTTGAGCAATTGTCTCCACTTTTCAGAAAGTTAATTATTGTTTGGATTTTCCGAATTTTCTAATGCTTGTTTTGACAAAAAAGAGTAGCCCGAGGAGACTACTCTTTATTTCTATTCATATCTTAGGGACTCGACAGGGTCCATTTTACTGATTTTACGGGCTGGAAGGTAGGCTGACACATAGCCCATCAAGAGTGAGAAGCCAAACATGATGAGAATTGAGGTCAGATTTAGGTCAAACACCTTGCTGACACTTGGGTAGAGATGTGAAACAATCATGTTGGCCAAGCTTCCAATACCTTGCGATACAAGGAGGGCAAGAGCTAGTGAGATACCCGTAATCCATAGGGCCTCATAAACAAAGATAGCTTTCACGTCACGATTAAGATAACCGACAGCCTTCATAACACCAATCTCTTTTGAGCGTTGCATAATATTAATATAGATGATAATTCCAATCATAACAGCTGAAACTAGGATAGCTTGTGACGAAAGGATAATCAAGAGGGCCTGGATCACACGGATGAATTTAATAATGACATCTAGGATGGCCTGCTGTGAAAGAACCAGATACTTCTTGTTTTTCTGCAATTTTTTAGTGACTTCCTTAGTCTTGGCTGGATCTTTGAGCTCCAAAAGCATGTAAGAGACTGTTTTGGTAAAGCCATTTTCTTTGAGCAATTCTTCCAATTGTTTAGCTGGCATATAGCTATTGCCCTCTTCAGCATCCTCGCTGTCATCAACAATACGGACAATCTTAGTCTTGATATCCGCTACTTTAGTTCCCTTAGAAGTATTTTCAACAATCTGAGCTGAAATTTCTTTACCGATAAAGTCTTTAGCCTTGAGCTTCTTCCCTGTTTCTTGGTTGTAGCGTTTGACAAAACTCATCGGAAGGGTTAAGCCATTTTCTATCTTCAGATTTAAAAGGTTTCCCAGCTGAAATTTTATCCTTATCATTGCGAGATGTAGAGATTTTTGTGTTCTTGTAAAGACTGATAACCTGAGAATAGTTAGGAAGGTCCTTACTGAAATCCATGGTCTTGCCATCAAGGGTAAGACTTGCCATATTCATTCCAAAGGGACTCTCCAAATACTTAATGTCATCACTCTTAATCTGATTACGAATAAACTTCTCATCATCCGCATTTAGAACCCCTCTGGCTGCTGATTTAGCACTAAGACTGATCTGAATTTGGGATGGAATGTTGCCACCATCAGTACTGTCATTAATCATACCAACAATAGCATTTCCCAAACCAAAGGAAATCAAGACACCGATAAAACCAATGGAAGTTGCCGTCGCAATCAAAAGATTACGCCACTTACGTTCCATAAAGTTGTTCAATGACAATTTGAGTTTATTCTTGAGGGTCAACCCCTTATTTTTCGATTGTTTCAACGACTTCACCATCCTTCATTTTAATGACAACATCCGCATAATCCGCCACTTCAGGGTTATGGGTTACAATAATCACAGTTTTACCTGCCTCAGCTAGCTCTTTAAAAATTTCGAGAACATTTTCCTGAGACTGAGAATCAAGAGAACCTGTCGGTTCATCAGCCACAATCATTTCTGGATTATTGACTAGGGCACGGGCAATGGCCACACGTGTTTTTGTCCCACCAGAAAGCTGCTTAACATTTTTCTTGATAAAGTCTCCGATTCCAAGACGGCTGAGCTCCCTTTCCGCAATATCGACCATCTCTTTATCAGTCATATTTTTAACGTAAAGAGGCATCTTGACATTTTCAAGGACTGATTGATGAGGGATAAGATTGAAATTTTGAAAGACGAAGCCAATGTGAGCCTTTCTAAAATAGGTCAAGTCACGCTCTGAAAAATCTCGCATGTTTTGATTTTTGAAATAAAGATTTCCTTGATACTGACTATCCAAGCCACTAATAATACTAAGCAGACTGGTCTTACCACAGCCAGATGGACCGTAGATAGCAGTGATCTTTCCTGGTGCAATCCCAAGCGTAACATCGTTCAAAGCGCGCTCTTGGTTCGTACCGTCGAGATTATAGTACTTTGAGATGTGATCGATGGTTAAAATGGACATGGTTTCCTCCGTAAATTTGATTTAGGTTAGAATTTGATCAATTTCTATCTGATTATCTGCAAGAAAATTTCAAGCAAAATAGCAGAAACACTTAACTAATCGCCTTTTAAAACGATACATTAATTATAAGCATTAAATGATTATAAAAATAGTGACATAAATGTCACTATGGCATGAAAAGAGCCAAAGTCTTATAGACTTTGGCCTTAGTTTATTGACAATAAATACGAATAGCTTCTGCGAGAAAGGCGGCAGTACCCGATCCTCCGACTTTATCGATAAAACTAGAAAAGCGATTATCTGTTTGGTACATCTGACCTAGACCAGCTAATACCGTTTGGTTACATGGATAAAAATGCTGACTAATATAATCTTGTAACGACTTTACTTGCTCCTGAACACTATCATCACCAGGATTATACTCCTTGAGCTGTCCAAAGGTAGACATGATTGCAGTCATCTCTTTGGTAACTTCAGGGAAGGACTCCTCTCCCTTAGCCACAAAAGCTTGATAAGCTTCTGTCTGACCCCATCTAGCCTGAGCTTCTTCCTGAAAGGCTTCCACAGCTTTTTGATCAAATGCTTCAAATGACATTTCTTCTTCCTCCATTTGTAAGGCCTTGGCATGAGCTATGACGGCTTCCAACCGGGACTTTTTCAACTCTAAGAGCTTAATCTGATCCCTAAGCGCTTGAACTTTATCATAACCTGGTTGACCTACGATTTCCTTAATTTTTTTGAGAGGAAAGTCTAACTCACGGTAAAGCAATATTTCCTGCAAACGGACAACCGCATCGCGATTATAGTAACGGTAACCATTTTCAGCCACAACTGACGGTTTCAGCAAATCAATTTCATCATAATAATGAAGGGTGCGCACACTGACACCTGATAGTTGGCTCACTTCTTTTACAGATTTCATTAGAATCCTCTCTGATTAAGAGTATAAGCTATGACGTGGCGTGAGGGTCAAGAGGAAAAAGAGTATTTTTGAAGTTTACTATAATTTATTACTTTTCTTCTTTTTCTGGCTTCGACGATGTAGTAAAGCTTGATTAATACGCTGTGTTCTCATATGCATTTGCCAAATGAGATAAAGCCAGATAATACTATAAACGAAAATGAAAACAATCCAGATAGCAGGGTTCGTTAAAGCCTCATACCAGCCTGATATCAGACAAGTCACTGTAAGTACAATCACCGTCAACAAGAAATGCAAGATTATTCTAAGCCTATACGATATGCAGTCAATCTCTTCCAAAATCCACGAGAGCATTCCCATCAAACCACTCATCATAAAGAGGGCTAAAATATTCCCCACACTAACTTTGGGATAGATAAGCTGGGGAAATAATTGACCAAGTAAAAGGAGTGCAAGGTAAAAGAACGATCCCGTTCTCACGCCGGATACAAAATAAGCAATTAAACGTTTCATTGGTTCCTCCTACACCCCTAAATAATCCATCAAGGATTTGACATATTTTCGGCTGACACTGGACTTCACCCCACCTGTCATTTTAGCCATCATATTGCCAGAAAAACTATCTGATAGGGACTCCAAATGGTCTATATTCATAACAGCATGACGTGATATCTGTAAAAAACTTCGACGATTGATGCGATGCTGAAAGTTTGTTAGTGTCTCTCTCATCGTATAGGTATTGTTTACGGTATAAATCGTTAACACATTCTTATCAATCTCAGCTAGGATAATGTCATCAATTTTTACCATAACCAAATGATCATCCGTTTTAATAGGAATCACCACTTGATTTACAACTGAAAATTGTTCGAGATAATCCATTACCTCTCGTGCTTGATCAGACAATCGCTCTGCTTGGATGACCACACAGGGATCCTTTACCGAAATATCTGATTTTTCTTCAAAACGAAGTTTCATTCCTATTCCAACTCTCACTTATTTTTTCTGGCTAGTTCTTTTCACTAAAACAATCCAAAGAATACTTGCTAGAAGAATACCTCCTAACACTATAAGGTAAGTATTTTCCTTTGTCAACAAACCTTGCCACTTGAGCTGAACGCCCATTTTTTTCTTGAAACTCTTGAAGAAGGTTATCTTGACCTTTAAAGGTCTCACTTAATGTTTCTTTCATGAGGACTTGTCGATAAAGTGCAGCAATATAAGTTGCTGGAGTACATTTCATTAGTAGTTGTGCAAAATCAGGTAGAACGCCCAAAGGTACATAAGTCCCTACCAAAAAACCAGAAGCTGTACCCACTATGGTCGAAAACTTCCCAAGACTGTCTACAGATTGGAAAAAATAAACAAAAATGGCATTCACTAAGCTAGAAAGCAGGCTACTAAGCAGCATAATGAGGAGCACTTCAGGTAGTATGTATAAATTTGGCACTTCTCTAAAATAGCCACACATCAGCACATACATAAGGACCTGCATGGCAAAAGAATGATGATTGCACTCGCTAGATACGAAAATGGTAACTGCCATTTCCCATGATTCGATAAATAAAGATCCTGATCTACTTGATGTTCACGGTCCTTTACCAACTGAGTCAGGGCAGCCAGACTCGTCGTAATCCCTGTCACAGCCAGCGTCCCGCTCATCAACCAATTATTTAACAAAGGACCACTATTGGGGAGCTGATTCCAAGCATCTGTTAGATTTTTTTGAAGAAAAATAATATAGAGAATAAAGGAAATCAAGGCTCCCAACAAGGAGAAGAAAACTCCTGAACGATTCCTGAAGTACAATAAAAAATTTCGCTTTAGTAAGGCTAGCATTAACGAACCTCCCTTCCTGTAAGTGCAATAAAGGCATCATCCATGGTCCCTGGACGAAACTCAAAATGGGCTATTCTATCTCTAACTTGTGCCAGGTAATCAATGGCTTCCCTTTCACTCTTGGGTTGAAAAATATACTCCAATTGACTTTGTTGCTCTACTGACATTCCCGAAGATTTGAGACTTTCTATCTGCTGCATCTCCTTGAAACGAATCTTTAAGATATTAGTAGCATACTGACTCTTAATATCTAGTGCTGATCCCTGAGCAATCACTTTCCCATGGTCCACAATATAAATCTGATCAGCTTCATCTGCCTCGTCAAGATAATGCGTGGTCAAAACAACAGTCATTCCCTCTTCTCTCTGCAATTGATAGAGCAAATCCCAAATAGACTTCCGAGTTTGGATATCCAGACCTGTCGTTGGTTCATCTAAGAACAGAATATCTGGTTGTGAGAGCAAAGCACGTGCAATGTCAACCCGACGCTTTTGCCCACCTGAAAGCGTCCCGTATCTCTGCTTTTGGAAAGCTGATAGGCCTAGCCGACCAATGAGATCAGACACACGATTGGGTTTCAAGCCTTTATACTGTCTCGCACGAATGGTCAGATTTTCCCTAACCGTCAGCATCTCATCTAAAACACTGGTTTGGAAGACCACACCAATTTTAGTACCTGGTTCATAGATGATTTCACCTTGCGTTGATTGTTTCAAACCAATCAACATGGAAATTGTCGTTGATTTCCCCGCCCCATTTGGTCCTAGAATCGCATTAAAGGTTCCCTTTTCAAACTGTAAGTGAATATTGTTTACGGCTAGATAATTTCCATATCGTTTGCTTATGTTTTTAGCTTGTAATATCATGTTCTCTCTCCTTTTGGTAGAACCAGTCTAGACAAAAAAAGCCGTTTAAAAAACGGCTTTTAGGGATAAGTGGTTAAAATGAGAGTCTAAGTGGCGAGATGGAAGAGCTAAAAATCAGGAAGCTGTTCAAGAAATCATTACACACGATCCATTCTATCAAAATGAGATTGCCCAATATGGTGTCATTGAATTTGAGGCAAGTAAGTATTGTCCTGAATTTGAAACTATCATCAGTAAAACTTTTGATGATAAGTCACTAGATTAGGAAATAGTTGAAATCTATTCTTCAATACTAGTAAAACAGCTCCTTTCTATTTAGAAAAGAGCTGTTTCTATAAAGAGAAACACATTAATGTCCTTTATGCTTCGTCTCTTCGTTTTTGCTGTTTGCGTTCAAATTTCTCTTGTTTGAGCAATTGCTTTTGGACACTAGATTGATGTTTTGAAATCTTTTTCCTTTCCTCGTACTGCAACTGCAATAGTTCTTTCGACTTGGAAGAAACTTTCTGATTTACTTGTTTCTTCACAGCTCGCTGTAATCGTTTAGGATTCTTAATTTTTACATGTTGATTAGCTGTAGTCTCTGGACTAAAAGATAATTGGGTAAACTGAGTCTGTAAAATCTCTAGAATTTCATCATCTTTTGGCTCCTGACCAAATGTCACACGACAAACTTGATAAGATTCTCGATAAACTTGTTCGAACAAACCATGCCAAAATCCATCTTCAAAATAAACTGTCAATCCAATTGAAATTGTTTCCACGACAGCACCTCCTTAAATCTATCCCTAAGAATGGACAACCAAGGAGGAAGGTTACTGATAGGCTTGCCTACGTCTGGACTTACCAACCAGAACTGTGTTTTTATCTTAGTTGGGACTATTATAGCATATTTATAATCTTATGTTATTGCTTCTTCAAATGCCTATCAAAAAAATGAATCGTAGCCAACCAAGAATCCTTGCTCTCTTTCATCAGTAAACGCCAATCTTTTCGATAGCGATGATTGGGTTGATAAGCCACTGTCAACATGTGACCTGTTTCATGATATTTTTTAAATGTAATCTGGTGTCCTTTATAATGTGAGACAATATCATCAATTGCTGACGAGGCATCCCATATTTCATCAACAGTACTTCCGAGCAGTAAGATTGGTGAATACATTTGACCAATATCTATCCTAGCAGAGCAATCTTTAGGGAAGGATTTTTTTTAAAAGTTTGCTGAACAGATAATCTCTAAGTCGAAACTTTTGATAAGGAAGTTCTTTTTGCAAATACGTCCAAGAAGAAGTATGAGAGTTCCATTTCCCTTTTATCCCTTCATACACCACATCAGAGGGTGAATTTAGTACCAAACATTGAACGTCATTAAAAATGCTCTCCTCAGCTAAAACTAACTCTGCTCCCTTAGAACGTCCATAGAGTCCAATTTTTTCACTATCTACTTGAGGATGCTGACGTAGATAATCCTTTGCTTCCATAAGGCACTCTAAAGGAATACGTTCCAAAATGTTTTGGCAACCCCTCTAAACCAAAGTAGGCAACTGCTAGGCAAATATAACCTCTAGAAGATAGAAGCTGAGCTATATTCTGTGCCTTTTCAATCCTTCCTTCACTACCGCTCACAATAATCAATGCTGGTGCTTTTATTGCCTTTTTATCATAAAAGAGTCTCCCTTGAAAATGTTTCTCGTAAATATCTTGATGACTAATTTGCGAACTCATGTAATGTCTTGTGAAAGTTCTCTCTGCGACGACAGTATTACCTTGTATAATTTTGATTTCCACAAAAAAGTGATCTAATAAGGGAATTTTAGAAAGAGAGTTTGGAAGTTTCTTTTTCCTATTGGTCAAAGGTTTGGCATTAAAGAATAACCCCATTGTTGCAATATCTTCATAAGAGCCAGAACAAGATGGAGTTTGTGAAATATCAATAATACCATTCTTATCTGATACAAAAGTCGCTGCTGATTTCCATAAAACATCATGAGCTAAAAGCATGGGAGCATTGATACAATAATAATCGGATAGAAACATTTCGACTCGATAGATTTCTCTTGGTTTTAAGCCATCGATGACAATATTAAAAGATTCGTCTGCTAAATCAGACTCTGAGATCAGTTCAATTTTTATATTCATATCTTCCTCTTTTTGTTAATGTGATTAACAATATAGTTTTTAAATTACCGTGATTTTTACCACGGTAATTCTTGCCATACCTTTTCAACATCATCCATCAATTTCATAACCATTTGAAGGTCCTCATCACTATAGTTTTTTAAAACTGAAAAAATGGCTGTCTCAATATGTTCTTGCTGCTCTTTATGAATGTTAAAAACGTCAACCCCTTTTTGGGATAATATCAGATATTTATTTTTTTCATTATCCGGTGCAAATTCAAAAGAAACGAGGTCTTTCTTGATTAAACGTCTAACACTCTGAGTAATGGCACTCCTAGATACTTCAAGTAACTCAGATAATTTCACTAGATTCACAGGCTGATTGCGACCTATTAGGTCAATCAAATGGACTTCATTAATAGTGATTGATTTATCAATACTGTTCCTATGCTGAGCCTTTTTCAACTGTTCAAAAGCTAAAGCAAAGCTGTTAAAACGATTATTAAACTTATGCAGTTCTTTCTTATTCATAGTGTCCCTCTTTTGTTAATGATATTAACAAAACCACTATTTCTTGTCAAGCTGAACCTAAAAAATCCTCCAGAGCTAAGCTCCAAAGGATTTATTTTTATTTCACAACGATATTAACGAGTTTATTTGGTACCGCAATCACTTTCACGATTTCCTTGCCATCAATCTCTGCTTTAACTTTTTCGTTAGCAAGAGCGACTTCTTGCAATTCTTCGCGTGACAGGTCTTTTGCGACCATTGAGTTTAGCTACGGACTTTTCCTTTGATTTGAACGACAATTTCAATTTCATCTTCAATCAATTTGCTTTCGTCCCATGTTGGCCAAGCCACATAAGAGATAGACTCACCGGTTGCTGCGACTGTTTGCCAGAGTTCTTCTGCCAAGTGAGGCGCAAATGGGGCGATCAATTGGATAAAGCCTTTGGCGTAGTCTACATAGAGTTTGTCTTCCTTGTTAGCTGCATTGACAAAGACCATGAGTTGGGCAATGGCTGTGTTGAATTTCATAGACTCGATTTGCTCAGTAACAGATTTAACGGTTTCGTTATAAACCTTGTCAAGAGCGCCATTGTTTTCCGCAACGATTTCTTTACTTGTAATCAAACGGTAAACACGGTCAAGGAATTTACGGCTTCCTTCCAATCCTTCTTCAGACCAAGCGATTGAGGCATCAAGGGGTCCCATGAACATTTCATAGACACGAAGGGTATCAGCACCGTATTGTTCCACCACATCGTCTGGGTTAACCACGTTCTTGAGGGATTTAGACATCTTGGCTGGTGCTTGCTCCAACTCTTCCCCTGTTTCCACATGGAAGAAGGAACCGTCACGTTTTTCAACCTTGTCAGTTGCCACAAGAGCTCCACGGTGATCACGGTAGCTTGTTCCCAAGATCATTCCTTGGTTAAAGAGTTTTTGGAATGGCTCCTTAGTCGGTACAACACCAAGGTCATAGAGGAATTTATGCCAGAAACGAGCGTAAAGCAAGTGGAGCACGGCGTGTTCAGCACCACCCACATAAATATCGACTGGCAACCATTGTTTGAGGAGATCCTCATCAGCCAATTTCTCTGTGTTGTGTGGATCGATATAGCGGAGGTAGTACCAGCTTGAACCTGCCCATTGTGGCATAGTATTAGTCTCACGACGACCTTTGACACCATCCTCACGAGTCACTTCAAGCCAGTCTGTCAAGTTAGCCAATGGGCTTTCACCAGTACCTGAAGGGCGAATGTCCTTGGTTACTGGCAAGACAAGTGGGAGTTCACTTTCTGGAACAGCTGTTGAAGTACCATCTTCCCAATGAATAATTGGGATTGGTTCACCCCAGTAACGTTGACGGCTAAAGAGCCAGTCACGAAGACGGTAAGTGATTTTTTCTTGACCAAAGCCTTTTTCTTCCAACCAAGCCACGATTTTAGCAATCGCTTCTTCTTTGTTGAGACCGTTCAAGAAGTCAGAGTTGACGTGAAGGCCATCTTCTGTGTAAGCAGCCTCTTCAACGTTTCCACCTTCCAACACTTCTACGATTGGAAGGTCAAACTGTTTTGCAAATTCCCAGTCACGCTCATCGTGGGCAGGTACGGCCATAACAGCACCTGTTCCGTAGCTGGCAAGAACATAGTCAGCAATCCAGATTGGAATTTCTTTACCATTGACAGGGTTGATGGCATAAGCACCAGTCCAAACCCCTGTTTTCTCCTTGGCAAGGTCTGTACGAGCCAAGTCTGATTTAAGGCTGGCTTGATGTTTGTAGTCAGCTACAGCCTCAGCTTGTTCAGGTGTTGTGATGGCATCTACCAAGTCATGCTCAGGCGCCAAAACAGTGAAGGTCGCACCAAAAAGAGTATCTGGACGTGTCGTAAAGACTGTGAATTCCTTGTCTGTCCCTTTTACTTTGAAAGTGACATTGGCACCAGTTGATTTACCAATCCAGTTGCGTTGCATGTCCTTGATAGACTCTGGCCAATCAAGATCATCCAAGTCATTGAGCAAACGCTCAGCATAGGCAGTGATTTTAAGCATCCATTGACGCATTGGTTTGCGGACAACTGGATAGCCTCCACGCTCAGAGGTTCCATCTGGAAGAACTTCTTCGTTGGCGATAGCTGTTCCCAATTCTTCAACCCAGTTTACTGGTACTTCAGCTTCATAAGCCAAACCTTTTTCGTAAAGCTTGGTGAAGATCCATTGCGTCCACTTGTAGTAGTTCGGATCTGTCGTATTGACTTCACGGTCCCAGTCGTAAGAGAAGCCAAGCGCATTGATTTGGCGTTTGAAGTTGGCAATGTTTTCTGCTGTGAATTCCGCTGGGTCATTCCCTGTATCCATAGCGTATTGCTCTGCAGGCAAACCAAAGGCATCCCATCCCATTGGGTGAAGGACATTGTAACCTTGCGCACGTTTGAAACGGCTGAGGATATCAGTCGCTGTGTAGCCTTCTGGGTGTCCTACGTGAAGACCCGCTCCAGATGGGTAAGGGAACATGTCAAGCGCATAAAACTTAGGTTTTGAGGCATCTGTTCCTGTCTTAAAAGTATGATTGTCAGCCCAGTATTTTGCCACTTAGGCTCGATTTCTTTATGATTGTAAAAACTCATGGTTTCTCTCCAATATTCGTAATGCTTCTATTATAGCATTTTTGAAGGATTTTTAAAGATGATAAGGGAACTTTAAGAGGCAAATTCACCTGAGTCTATTTTGCACCTTTTTTCTTCTTTTTAAGTTTTTTTGCGCTCTTGTGTAACAAAAAAGCAAAAAGATGCTATACTAGTATCAGAAAGTAGGTGACTCATGTATCAGGAACAACGATTAGAGAAAATATTAACACTTTTGGAGGAGCGCGGAAACCTATCTGTCAAGGAAATGGTTGACGCATTAGGTGTTTCCAAAGATACCGTCAGAAGAGATTTCGACTGCCTCAGCCAGAGGAATCTGGCTCAGCGTACCCATGGTGGCATTCTTCCAGTTAAAAATACCACTGTTCTTGGCTTCCAGGAACGTCAGAAAGGACTCACTGAAGACAAGAAAAAAATAGGCAGACCTAGCGCTTAGCTTGGTCAAGGACCAAGCTCTACTCTTCTTCGATGTTTCAACCTTGATGCTTGAAGTCTCACAAAAATTGACTAAGAAGGTCATTGTCTACTCTCACTCTTTGGACAATGCCTTGGTCCTAAGCGGTAAAGAAGGCGTCGACTTTCATCTCTTGGGAGGAAGATTTTACAGCAAAAACCGCTTCTACTATTCGCTTCACGAAGCCCAGCTCTTGCAACATCTACAGTTTGACTTAGCCTTCTTCGGAGCGGCTAGTCTCAGTCAAGGAGTGGTCAGCTATGAAGATGAAGAGGACGTTGCTGTCAAACAACTAGCCATGCAAACTGCTCGAACCAAGATACTTATTGCTGAATCTGATAAATATGAAAAGCACTCCAAATATATCTTGGGCAAGATTGAAGACTTTGACTACTGGATTACAGATAAGAAACCTGACCCTGATTTGGTCGAGTCTCTTAAAGATAAAGTAACGATTTTATACGATGGAAAGGATAGCGACTATGAGTAATATTCGTTTGATTATCAGTGACATTGATGGCACTATTCTCACTAGTAACCACCAGGTGGACGAGCAACTGATAGAGCTAATGCCAAAGCTTGAAAAAGCAAATATTCCCTTTGTTTTAGCTTCTGCCCGTTCGCCACTAGGGATGCAACCAATTGCTCATAAACTGGGACTTCATGACAATCCTATCGCCTGCTACAACGGTGCCCTAGTACTTGAGGGTGATCGTGCTATCATACAGCACCCTGTGGATAAATCTGAGATTCAAGAACTTCTTAGCTACTTATCCACAGATTATCCAAGTGTCTCTGTGAATATCTACTCTGGCAAGGACTGGATCACCAACGAACTAGACAAATGGTCTCAGTTGGAAGGAAGTATCACGGGTGAATCTCCTATCATTAAGGAACTACAAGACACGGTCTCAGACTCAGAACCACCTATCCACAAGCTATTGTTGATTGATGAGCCTGAAGTTATCCAGGACCTCCACCAAAAACTCCTAAGCATGGATTTTCCACAGACAGCCTTCTACTTATCTAAAGATAACTACCTTGAAGTCACAGCCAAACATGTTTCTAAAGAACACGCTCTCCTTGAGGTTGCCAAATATTATGACCTTCCTCTTGAAGAAGTCATGACCATCGGAGATAACTTCAACGATAGTCCTATGCTAGCTCTAGCTGGTCTAGGAATTGCTATGGGCAATGCACCTGAAGGGGTCAAGGAAACTGCAAACTTAGTAACTGCTTCAAATGATGAGCATGGTGTCGCTCAAGCTATTAAAAAACATGTCCTAAACTAAGCTAATATCTAATGGTGGGAACAACCTTTAATCGCCAACTCGAATTTTAGAACACATCTTATGACTAAGATAACATTTAGGGTGGGAACAGCCCTTAATTGCCAACTCGAATTTTAGAACAAAGGAAAGGTGCCCTAGAGGTGCCTTTCCTTTTTCAACGAAAAAAGCCTTCCTCTCTCGAAGAAGACCCAAATTTTCTAAAGATAAAGAAGGAGACCTATAAGAATCCCAATGACATAGCCTGCCAAAACATCACTAGGATAGTGAACACCACCTAGCACACGCAAAAGAGCTAGAGCGCCCGCCAGAAAAAGCATAGTCCCACCTAGCCAGGGGTTAAGCGTCAGTGCCAACATAGCAATGACAGTCGCTGAGAAAACATGCCGACTGGGAAAGGACTTGCCCAGACTGTCCTTCTTAATAAGGGGTTGAATAGCCCAGGTCTGGTATGGACGCGGTCGATTGTAGAGGCTACGACCAAGAGAAAGAAGGAAAAAGCCTCCCCCCATAATAAGCACCGTCGTAGAGAGAACAAACCAACCATTCCTTAGCCAAACCCAAATAAGAAATATAGGAAAAAGCAGGTAAAAAGTCCTAGTTATAAGCTTGTTCAACCCTTCTAAAACCTTAGCGTAAGAACGCAAAGGAGCGCTAATCCTATCGTAAAATCGTTTGTAATTCATCATCATCCGTTAGAAAAAAGGGAGTGACACAGAACTAAATTTCAGAAATCTAGCTTCTAGCCTCTCCCTCAAGTTTAATGAGATAGTCTTCCAAGGTTGAAGTCTCTTAGCCCAACCTCTTTTTGTCTATCTTAAAGTTCAGCGATTTGGTAAAGTTCAAGTTCAGCAGCTGTTTCTGAACCAAACATATTAATCATGATTTTAACCTTGTTGTTTTCAATTTCTACAACACGGCCTTCTTGACCCATAAAGGCACCATCAATGATTTGAACCACGTCACCAACCTTGATATTAGTATCAAAGACATCAACGGTTTGACCCATTGAAATCAAGATTTGACGGATTTCTTCTTCCAAAAGTGGTGTTGGTTTAGAACGGTTACCGTGAGAACCAACGAAACCAGTAACGTTTGGAGTGTTACGGACAACGAACCATGCTTCGTCTGTCATTACCATCTCAACAAGAACGTAACCAGGGAAGCGGTTTTCTTCTACTTCTTTAACTTTACCGTTTTTCTCAACATTGACCGTTTGAGTTGGGATTTCAACACGCAAGATATTTTCAAGCATGTTATAAGTTTGGGCACGTTGCAAAAGGTTTTCTTTAACTTTGTTTTCGTATCCTGAATAGGTTTGAAGGACGAACCAGCCCTTGTCGAATGAATCTAGCATTTTAGGATTCCTTTCTTTTTTCTAAATGACATTTAAACACCTTCGGCTAGCTATCTTCTAGCTTCGAGTGTTAAATGTCAATGAATGTCTATGGTTTAATTCAAAGCGTAATAAAAAAGCCTGATGGCCCTCGTTCTCGCTTTTATCTGCATTTATTATAACAAAAAAGAGCAGGCATTCCCACTCTTTTTGTGTTTTCTTTAGAAAAAGTTAATCAGTGCTGACATAGCGCGACTCAACAATTCATCAAACGCATAGATGATGACAGTGAAGAACGCAGTATACTCAAGAACTGAAATAAAATCGTGCCAGCGTTGTTTACGGTCTGGCCAAGTCGTGTCTTTCAAGACTTTGAAAATACTTCCAGTTTGTCTCACGGTGTCTCCTATCTTGTTTCCTTATGCAAGGTGTATTTTTTACAATGTTTACAAAATTTGTTAACTTCTAGTCGTGTTGGTTTGGGAGTGCTACTCACATTAATTGAGTAGTTTCGGCTCCCACATTCAGCACACGCTAGGCTTGCTTTTTTCTGTGCCATAACGCCTCCGTTCTTTCTATCTTACCACTTTTAAATGCAATTGACAAGCTATCTGAATAGACCTGAGAAGGAGTCTGTAATCTTATCCCAAAGGCTGCTTGCCTGATCTTTAACGTCATTCACAACGTCTGATGCCTTGTCTGTCCATGACTTGTTACTGCTATTGCGCGAGTCATTTGGATCTGCCGTATAGTCTAGTGTTTGTACCATCAGCTGCATAGGCATTTTCAACGGTAAACTCAGTACCTGGTGTATTTGGCAAAACATCCGCAGCGATGTAGCTGAAAATCGTCGAAGCTGTTCCCGAGCTAGCTCCTGTTAGGTAGTGACTCTCGTCAGTCTTATCAAAACCAATCCAGGTCGTCATAACCACATCAGGAGTATAACCAATCACCCACTGGTCGCTAGTCAAATCCTTGTTAAATTCAGCCTGAACAGTACCTGTCTTACCTGCCATCGTATAACCTGTGTAGTTGGCATTCACAGCGGAACCATTTGAGAAGGTACCAAGCATCATGCTGGTCATCTGGTTAGCTACCGACTGGCTGATAACACGTTTAGACTTCTTACTATGGGTAGCAATAATGTCACCACTGGCATTTTCAATTTTAGTGATGAAATAAGCCGTGTTCATCTCACCACCATTAGCAAAGGTCGCATATGCCTGAGCCATTTGAAGAGGACTAGCTGTCACACCACCACCAAGTGAAATTCCCAGTTCTTCTGGAACATTGTCAAAGTTGAGACCGAATTTTTGACCGTAACTGATCCCTTTTTGAATACCGATTTGATTAAATAGGTAAACTGCTGGGACATTGTAGGAGTTGGCCAAAGCTTGATACATGGGGATATCCTCTGTCTCAATATCACCATAGTTAGTTGGGGTATAGCCGTTGTAGTCGATTGGTTTATTAGGGAGATCCTTGTTGATACTCCACCCTGAAGCCAAGGCCGGGGCATAAACTACCAAAGGTTTGATGGTCGAACCAGGACTACGCTTACCTTGGGTTGCATAGTTGAAATTACGGAAGGTTGTATCACTGGTACCACCTACACGACCTACTAGACCACGGACCGCTCCAGTTGTTGGATCAAGTGCCACACTAGCGGACTGGGCTGTACTACCATCACTTTCTGATGTAGGGAAGAGATAAGTATTTTCGTAGGTTTGCTGCATGTTAGCTTGTGAATTGGCATCCATCTCTGTGTAGATCTTGTAGCCATTTTTAACAATTTCATCCTCACTCAAGCCATAAGTTTTCGTAGCTTCTTCAATGACGGCATCGAAGTAAGACGGATACTTGTAGTCATCGCCAGTCCCTTGATAGGTATCATCCAGACGACTAGCCATATCAACTCCAGCCGCACTGTCGGCATCTGCCTGACTCAACTTCTTGTCATCAACCATGTTGGCGAGGACAGTGTTTCGACGGTTGGTCGCATTTTGGATATTATCGATTGGGTTGTAAATTTCAGGTCCCTTAAGCATACCCGCGAGGGTCGCTGCTTCATCAACGGTTAGATTGGCAGCACTTGTCCCGAAGTATTTTTGGCTGGCATCTTCAACACCCCAAACCCCATTTCCGAAGTAGGCATTATTGAGGTACATGGTAAGGATTTCTTGCTTGCTGTATTTCTTGGTTAATTCCAAAGAGAGGAAGAATTCCTTGGCCTTACGAGTGACTGTCTGTTCTTGTGTCAAGAAGGCATTTTTAGCCAACTGTTGGGTAATGGTCGAACCACCACCAAAGCGTCCCATGGACACAATGGCCAAGAGGAATCGCTTGACGTTAACCCCGCTATTTTCATAGAAGGTACGGTCCTCAGTTGCTATGACAGCGTTCTCCAAGCTATCACTAATAGCATCCAGCTCCACATAGGTCCCTTTTTGCCCTGACAAAGAACCAGCTTGATTGCCTTCTTTGTCATAGATAACCGTCGTAGCTTTCAAGGCATCTTGAAGATCTGAAACATTGGTCGTCTTGGCAATATAGAAAAGGTAGGAACCAACTGTCAAAACCAGCATAGCTACCAAGATAAAGAGAATTTTCCCAATATGATAACGACGCCAGAAACGACGAATAGGATTTCTTGGCGAAAGTGTAAACTTGCTCAAGAACGCCTGAACCTTACCTAAAGGTTTGGTCGTATCAATAGGTTTCTTTTGCTTAGAACGTTGATAACGTGACGTCTCTTGACTTTCCTGAGACATATCTAGGTCTTCAACGGCTTGTTCAACCTCATCAGGTTTCTTAGCGAAGAGTCCCTTTATCTTATTTTGTAAATTCTTCGATTTTTCAGCAGGCTGGGAATCCTTGCCCTTTCCGCTATTTTCTTCTTTAAAAAGTTTGTTTTTTAGATTATCAAAAAATGTCATAACCCTATTATACCAAGTTTTTACAGATTCTGTCCTCTTTTAAACGTTCATGATATAATGAAACCATGACTTTACACGTAGAAATTATCAATCCCTATCCTGCAACAACCGTCAAAGACTTGCTCGAAACTAAGCTCCTCATTCCTCGTAAGATTCGTCA
>ENA-OQJV01000021-OQJV01000021.1-human-gut-metagenome-genome-assembly--contig:-NODE-21-length-23851-cov-2.590288_pt1 | contig 23851 bp, 27 predicted proteins | sample MGYA00242616_ERZ504783 | MGnify/ENA primary metagenome ERZ504783 (study PRJEB26092, sample SAMD00036360) | human gut metagenome | host: Homo sapiens | study: EMG produced TPA metagenomics assembly of...
AAACTATTTCCTATTTATCGAAGGCAAAAGAAAAACGCAACTAGAGATTCTAGATTTGCGTTTTTTATCTGATCCCAGCAGGATTCGAACCTGCGACCGTTCGCTTAGAAGGCGAATGCTCTATCCAGCTGAGCTATGGGACCAATAACTCTATTAGTTTACAAAATATATAGCAACATGTCAATACTTTGTAAAAGCAAGATAAAAACTAACGTAAAATTCGAATAAATTTAGCAAAATTTAATATTTTTTTTGAAAAAAAGTATAGACAAAATCGAATACTCTGATATAATAATAAGAGTGTTAACGAGATAAAAATCTCAGAACTTGGTCCGTTGGTCAAGGGGTTAAGACACCGCCTTTTCACGGCGGTAACACGGGTTCGAATCCCGTACGGACTATTTTTGCTACTTAGCAGTTTTATCCGCCATAGCTCAGTTGGTAGTAGCGCATGACTGTTAATCATGATGTCGTAGGTTCGAGTCCTACTGGCGGAGTGATAAGACACCTCAAGTTGTATAGCTTGAGTTTTTTTGTACCCAAAGATAAATAGGTCTGGAACAATTGTTCCAAACCTATTTAATTTTATTTAAGATAATCAGCTGTTTTGAATAACGGTTATTTTTCTGATGAAATAAGCGTAGCAACAAAATATGATACTTGCCAATAGACTAATCAATAAACCTGTCTTAAGACCATAGGGAATGAAGGTTAGAACAACTTTACCTTTCCCACTAGGGACATCGACTTTCATGAACCCCTTTTGAGCTCGTTGAATCTTAACTTTTTTATGATTTATGGTCGCTGTCCACCCCTTATCGTATGGAATGGTGAAGAATAGTGAGGCATTCGTTTTACTACTATAATCAACGAACACTTTATTATTTGACGTCGTAACCTTGCTATCACGTTCATTAATAGTATCCATAGCTATCTGATAGTTTTGAGTATCAAGGGCATAAAAAACTAGGATTATCAAAGGATATTGCTTTATTGCCAGGAAAACTAAGTTTGATGGTAACCATTGATTCTGTTTCAAAGTAGCCAAGATCGAAGAAATCAAAGGTATTGTCAGTAACTTGATTCCTTGTCACACCATTTACAGTAATTGACAGAGAGTGGTTATTGTCATCGGACCAAGAAATGTTAGGAATACTAACATAGAGTTGACTATGTGGTGGAGCGATAACTCGATAGGTGATTGTTACAAAATCTTTATTCGAGTTGCTAACGTTTTTAGCCACGCGCTGATTCAAAGACTTAGCATCTTGATCAAATAGTTGAGATGGAGCTCGTTTAAAATAGGTTAAGTTAAGTCCAGATAGAGCATTTAGCAAGCTAGTTTGATTGTCAAGCGTATTGACAGTGAAGTCAATATTCTTGTAAATGCCATCAGTTAAGATAGCAAGCTGGCTTGCATTATTATTTTGATAAAGCCCCATTGTTTTCTCAGAAGTTACGTGATTAAAACCATACTTATTAAGGTCAAAGTTCGATAAATTATATTTTATTCCGAAGAGACTATCAGCGATAATGGTGTTATTTTGGTAACGTAGGTTTAAATTAGTCCCTTCAGATTTGAAGCCTAACCTATCGAGTGTTGAGCTTGAAGCAGTATTTCGAATGGATGAAAACTGAGAGATACCATTATAGTTGAATTTCATACTGTCGTTACCGGTTTGAGCCTCTAACCTTTCAGTACGGTAAAAAGTCTTATTCGCTTGCTTAGTATCTGAAACTAGTTTTGTAATGGCAGACATATTTCGTAGATAGCCTTCACGAGTTGGGAATACCCACTCATTTCCCAGAGCTCCAACAACATAGTAAGTACTTAATGCAAGCTCAAAAATGCAGAATAAGAAGGTGAAACAGCGAAAAACACTCCCAGGAATTTGCTGTCTAAAATAGCTAATAAATAGAATGGCATAGGCTAGAAGAAATGCTAAGCTTAATAGCCAGGAGACAGATTCAATAAAGCTATAGTGAGATTGGAAAATCCAAGTTAGTAAGTAAGCGGTACTCAATCCTAAGAAAGATAGGAGGAGTCTTTAAAAGAAAAGTTTTTAATTCGGTTGAGTGTTTCTCCTGCCAAAAGAACAATTAGGAGAGATAGGAGCCAAGAATAGCGATGGAGAAACATGTTGGGTGCATGCATGCCTTGCCAAAACAAATCAAGAGGCTGTAAGTAGAAGCTAGCGATAAAGAAAGCTACTAATAGGAGATAACCTATACGTAATGATAGCTTGACTTCCCTACTAATAAAGAAAAGTAGAAAAAGAATCAAAGGTAAGATTCCAACATAGATCATAGGGATTGATCCAAATTTAGTAGTATCGTAAACTCCAACGAGATTTTTCGCAAAGAAGTCAAAATAATAGGTGGACTCTGTCAACAAACTTGACGCACCTGTAAACTTTTCACCATGTGTGGTCAAGTCAAGTAGTGTAGGTAGTAACATGACAGCACTACTTAAACCAGCGAGTATAGAGACAATTCCAAAGTCTATGAAATGAAGAATCTTACTCTTCCATCCCTTGATAGTTACCAATTGTACTATGGTGTAAAGGGTTAGGAAAATAGCCATCATATAACCAAAATAGTAATTTTGGATAAAAAGACAGGTTAGGCTAAAAAAGTATAAGCCCCGTTTATTGAATCTTAGTAAGAGGTGTAAACCTAATATGATTAGAGGTGCTAGAATAAAGGCATCTAGCCAGGTATTAATTTCTAACTGACTGGTAGCGAAGCTCATCAAAGAAAATCCTGTAGAAAGACATAGGATGAAACTTCTTGACACTTTTTGTAAAGAGCCGCTTAAAAACTAAAAGCTCCTGATAACCCAATAAGCCCGAATTTAAGGAGTGTTATATAATAAAAAGCATCGGCCATTTGGTTGACAGTAAAGAAATAGTAAAGTGGAGACAAGAAGGAACCTAGGTAATAGCTTGTTAGAGCATAGAAATTAAGCCCTAGACCACTTGTAAAGGTGTAAAAGAGGCTCCCATCTCCATGAAGTATATTCCGAAGTCCAGTTGCAAAAATCACATACTGATGAAATCCATCACTTGTTAAAATAGTCCGCTCACTACCAGGATAGATTTTTTGGCTATACAGCACCCCTATCATGATTAGTACTGGCAAGAAAAAGCAGCCAGATAAAATAATAAAGTCGTATGGTATTTTTTATTTGTCATAATGATACTAAGACAGGTTGGGATATCCCAACCTGCATCTTTTTATAGTTTAATCAGCCCATAGTGCTTTGACTTTAGCTTGCACTTCTTCATTTTTCAAGGAACTCATCATAAGTTTCATCAATACGGTCAATAACCCCATTTTTAGAAACAACTACGATGTGGTTCGCTATTGTTTGAATAAATTCATGGTCATGACTGGCAAAGATAACAGACTCTTTGAAGTCACGGACGCCATCATTCAGACTTGAGATTGATTCCAAATCCAAGTGATTAGTAGGATCATCTAGAAGCAGGACGTTAGATTTCAAAAGCATGAGTTTAGAAAGCATGACACGTACCTTTTCTCCCCCTGAGAGAACACTAACAGATTTATTAACCTCATCCCCTGAGAAGAGCATACGCCCAAGGAATCCACGCAAGAAGGTATCGTCATCTTCACCTTTTTCGGCAAATTGACGGAGCCATTCGAGAATTGATTCACCGGATGCAAAGTCTTTAGAATTGTCTTTTGGAAGGTAAGAACGGCTAGTAGTAACACCCCATTTGATTGTACCTTCGTAGTCAATATCACCGGCAAGAGCACGAATCAATGCAGTTGTTTGAATATCGTTTTGACCGATGATGGCAGTCTTATCTCCTGGTCGTAAGATGAAACTAATATTGTCAAGAATAGTCTCACCATCCATCTTAACAGTGAGATTTTCAACTGTTAGAAGGTCATTACCGATTTCACGCTCTGCTTTGAAATTGATGAATGGGTATTTACGACTTGATGGGACGATTTCTTCTAGCTCAATTTTATCAAGCATTTTCTTACGAGAAGTCGCTTGTTTAGATTTTGAAGCGTTGGCAGAGAAACGAGCAACGAATTCTTGAAGTTCCTTAATTTTTTCTTCTGCTTTGGCATTACGGTCAGCCTGCAAGCGTGCAGCCAATTCTGAAGATTGTTTCCAGAAGTCATAGTTACCGACATAGAGTTTGATTTTACCAAAGTCAAGGTCGGCCATATGCGTACACACCTTATTCAAGAAGTGACGGTCATGGGATACGACAATGACCGTATTTTCAAAATCAATCAAGAAATCTTCAAGCCAAGAGATTGACTGGATATCAAGACCATTGGTAGGTTCGTCAAGAAGAAGTACATCAGGTTTACCAAAGAGTGCTTTTGCAAGGAGAACCTTGACCTTGTCACCATTAGCCAATTCACTCATGTTTTGATAGTGAAGGTCTTCTGAGATATTTAGATTCTGAAGCAATTGTGAGGCTTCGCTTTCAGCTTCCCAACCACCTAATTCAGCAAAGAGTCCTTCTAGTTCAGCAGCACGGACACCATCTTCATCTGAAAAATCTTCTTTCATGTAGATGGCATCTTTTTCTTTCATGATATCGTAGAGACGTTCATTACCCATGATAACAACATCGATAACGCGTTCTTCTTCATAGTCAAAGTGGTTCTGACGAAGGACAGAAAGACGTTCATCAGGACCAAGAGAGATGTGTCCTGTTGTTGGTTCGATATCACCAGCTAAAATTTTCAAAAAAGTAGATTTACCAGCACCATTAGCACCGATAAGACCATAAGTATTACCTGGCGTGAAGGCAATGTTAACATCATCAAAAAGTTTACGATCGCTAAAACGAAGCGATACATCTGATACAGTAAGCATATAATATCCTTTATTTTTATTCTTAACTACTATTTTACGAGAAATTAGACTTTATTTCAATCGATTTTACAAGGGATTAATAAAGTCATTTGGAACTCTTTGGTAATCTTTTTGGAGGCTAAATCCACGTCCCATAACTGTAGAAGCAGGAACAATGACGATAAAGGCAGTTTCATCTATTTTTTGGATTTCTTCTTGGACTTTTGGAACCTCATGAGTTGACAAGGTAGTCATAATCATATTTTGTGCATGTCCGGTATGTCCACCAAGAACTGGGATTTTTGTTGCTCCTCGATCAGCCACTCTAGTGATGTAGTTTAGGATTTGTTCACTATTTTGCGAAATGATTAGAAGATTTCGTGATGAATTGAGTCCGACCATCATTTTATCAATTGTAAGAGAAACAACTCCAAGTGAGAGAATGGAATACATAACAGTATCAGGAGGAAAGGCAATAGCACTGATTGCGACAATGATTCCATCGACAATAAGTAGTACCATTCCTAGTGGGAGTGGCGTATATTTGTTGAGAATTTGTGTGATAATTCCAGTTCCTCCAGTTGAGGAATTTCCATAAAAAACTATTCCTAGTCCTAACCCTAATACAATTCCCCCAAAAATAGCAGCCAACAAAGGTTGTTTGGTGAGTGTAGGTAATCCCTCAGTTAATTTAATAAAAGTTGGGAAGACAAGAGACCCATAGAAGGTTTTTAGGAGAACTTCGCGGCCAAGAAAGCACCAACATAAAATTAACAAAGGGATGGTTGTTGCTAAGACGAAGTTAGCATTATTCCAACCAAAAAGGGCGTTTAAACTAATGGCTAGCCCTCCGACACCACCTGAAGCAATATTATTCTTAACTAAAAGTGAGTTATAGCCAACCGCAGCAATAAAAGAACCGAGTGTAACTAAAAGTATGTCTATTATTCGACGTTTCATATATTATCTCCTAGATATGATATTCTTATTATCAAGTCTTTTTAAGTTTCCGTCAAGTAATGACTATTTTGGTTGAATATGAGGTTGTGTTTCACGTGAAACTGGAAACATAACCTTGACAAAAATAGATAAAACAATGTAGAATAATAGTCATCAGAAGAGTAATTCTTACCTTTTTTTATAGAGAGCTGGTGGTAGCTGCAAACCAGTATGAAGGTGGAATGAATGGGCTGAAGAGAATTGACGATTAACGTGAACACATAAACGTTAGGTTTGGCACCCCTTATCGTGCAACTTCTTTGTTGAGAAGGTTTGAGATGATAGCTGCAGAAAGAGTTATCAACTGAGGTGGTACCGCGTATCAAAAGTGATTAACGCCCTCACGCATGTTTTTGCGTGGGGATTTTTTTGTATTAGAGAGGTAATTATATGACGAAACCTATTATTTTGACGGGAGACCGTCCAACAGGGAAACTTCATCTAGGACACTATGTTGGTAGTTTAAAAAATCGTGTCCTTTTACAAGACGAAGATAAATATAACATGTTTGTCTTCTTGGCTGATCAGCAAGCTCTTACGGATCACGCAAAAGAGTCAGAAATCATCAAAGAATCGATTGGGAATGTTGCTTTAGATTATCTCTCTGTAGGTTTGGATCCAGCTAAGTCAACTATTTTCATTCAAAGTCAGATTCCTGAGTTGGCTGAGTTGACTATGTATTACATGAACCTAGTTTCATTGGCACGTTTAGAGCGTAACCCAACGGTTAAGACGGAAATTGCTCAAAAAGGCTTCGGAGGATCTATTCCAACAGGATTTCTAGTTTATCCAATTTCTCAGGCAGCTGATATCACGGCCTTTAAAGCAAATTATGTTCCTGTAGGTAATGACCAAAAGCCAATGATTGAGCAGACACGTGAAATTGCACGTAGCTTCAATCATACTTATAATTGTGATATTTTGGTTGAGCCAGAGGGAATCTACCCTGAAAATGAAGCTGCAGGGCGCCTTCCAGGTCTAGATGGTAATGCTAAAATGTCTAAATCCTTGGGGAATGGAATCTTCCTTTCAGATGATGAAGATACTGTTCGTAAAAAAGTCATGAGCATGTATACGGATCCAAATCATATTCGTGTGGAAGATCCAGGTCAAATTGAAGGTAACATGGTTTTCCATTATCTTGATATCTTTGGTCGCGAAGAGGATGCTACTACAATTGCTGAAATGAAAGAACATTATCAACGAGGTGGTTTAGGAGATGTGAAGACAAAACGTTATCTTCTAGAAATCTTAGAACGTGAGTTAGCTCCAATTCGTGAACGCCGTTTAGAATATGCCAAGGATATGGGAGAAGTTTTCCGTATGCTTGAAAAAGGTAGTCAAGCAGCGCGTGAAGTTGCTGGACAAACATTGGCAGAAGTAAAAGAAGCAATGGGAATTAATTATTTCTAAGAAATAAAAAGTAGGGACTCAAGATAATCTAGAGCCCTATTTTTATTTGGAAAAAGGTTTTCTTAGAATCTTATGCGAAATCTGTTGACAAATCATTTTAGCATGATATGATATTATCAATTAAAAAATAGACTGGGGTTTCTGTACCTCAAAACTTTGAGAAAAGAGGACGATTATAATGTCAAATTGGGACACTAAATTCTTGAAAAAAGGTTACACTTTTGATGACGTATTGCTTATTCCTGCGGAAAGTCATGTTCTACCAAACAACGTCAACTTGAAGACGAAATTGGCTAAAAATTTGACATTAAATATCCCAATTATCACTGCAGCCATGGATACGGTCACAGATAGTAAGATGGCTATCTCAATTGCTCGTGCAGGTGGTTTGGGTGTCATTCACAAAAATATGTCTATTGCGGAACAAGCTGAAGAAGTTCGAAAAGTAAAAACGCTCTGAAAATGGTGTCATCATTGATCCATTCTTCTTAACGCCTGAAAATAAAGTTGCTGAAGCTGAAGAGTTGATGCAACGTTACCGTATTTCAGGGGTTCCAATTGTTGAGACACTTGAAAATCGTAAATTGGTTGGTATTATCACAAACCGTGATATGCGTTTTATCTCTAATTACGATACTCCAATTTCAGAACACATGACTTCTGAAAAATTGGTCACTGCTCCAGTTGGAACAGATCTTGAAACAGCTGAAAGTATTCTTCATGAGCATCGTATTGAAAAGCTACCTCTAGTTGATGAAGAAGGTCGTTTGTCAGGACTCATTACTATTAAGGACATCGAAAAAGTTATCGAGTTTCCTAATGCAGCTAAGGATGAATTCGGTCGTCTTTTGGTCGCAGGTGCTGTAGGGGTTACTTCTGATACCTTTGAACGTGCAGAAGCTCTCTTTGAAGCAGGCGCAGATGCTATTGTCATTGATACTGCACATGGTCATTCAGCAGGTGTTCTTCGTAAAATTGCTGAAATTCGTGCCCACTTCCCAGATCGTACTTTGATTGCAGGAAATATTGCAACAGCTGAAGGTGCGCGTGCACTTTATGAAGCAGGTGTCGATGTCGTTAAAGTAGGTATCGGACCAGGTTCTATTTGACAACACGTGTGGTTGCGGGTGTAGGTGTTCCTCAAGTCACTGCTATTTACGATGCTGCAAGTGTTGCGCGTGAATACGGAAAAACAATTATTGCTGATGGTGGTATCAAATACTCAGGTGATATTGTAAAAGCTCTTGCAGCAGGTGGTAATGCTGTAATGCTTGGTTCTATGTTTGCTGGTACTGATGAAGCACCAGGTGAAACTGAGATTTTCCAAGGTCGTAAATATAAATCATACCGTGGTATGGGATCAATTGCAGCGATGAAGAAGGGATCAAGCGATCGTTACTTCCAAGGTGCAGTTAATGAAGCGAATAAACTTGTTCCAGAAGGAATTGAAGGCCGTGTAGCTTATAAAGGTTCTGCTGCTGATATCGTATTCCAATTGATTGGCGGTATCCGTGCAGGTATGGGTTATACAGGTGCAGAAGATATCCAGGCTTTACATGACAAAGCTCAATTTGTTGAAATGTCAGGTGCAGGACTTATTGAAAGTCACCCTCACGATGTTCAAATTACCAACGAGGCGCCTAACTACTCAGCTCATTAATAAACATAAAAGTACTTATCTCAGATAAGTACTTTTTGTTTACAGAGATATTTACAATAAGTTTACAACGTATTTACGTGAGTATAGTTGTTAATAAAGGATTTATGTTGAAAGGATTTACAACTTATTGGATGATACTTGTCACATCTGTCAATTACCCAAAAAAAGAAAACAAGTCATTTAATCGACTTGTTTTTCATAAATATTACCATTCTTGACTAAGAAGGTCTTTAAATCAGGTGGTAGGTTACTCAGATGATCAAGTGAAGTTGTCGTCATGAAGGTTTGAACCTCTTCGTCAATACTTTCTAACAGTTTAAGTTGACGGTGGTTGTCAAGCTCACTCATGACATCATCGAGGAGAAGAATAGGAAATTCACCTGTTACTTTTTTTATCAGAGCAATCTCAGCCATTTTTAAAGAAAGTATGAGACTACGTTGCTGCCCCTGACTACCGAAAGATGCGTTCATGTCATTAATGTAAAATGTTAAATCATCCCTATGCGGACCAACACCAGTGTTCTTTTTGAAGATATCTCTTTTGTGATTTTGCTTTAACGTGGTTAAAAATGATTCGCGAATAACTTTGTTATTTTCCAGTGGGATATTAGATTCGTAGGAGATTTTAAGGCGCTCTATCTGATTTGAGAGGTTACTATGATGTCTATCTGCCTCCTCCTCTAATTGCTTGATAAATTCTAGTCTATGTTCGATAACTCGTGTTCCAAAATCGGAAAGCTGTTCATCTAACACTGAGAGGAAATTAATGTCTACATTGTCAGTAGATTTGAGATAAGCATTACGTTGTTTGAGTACATGATTATAACTTGATAAGTCTGAGAGATAAACAGGCTTAATCTGTCCTAAATCAATATCTATAAATTTACGTCTCAGGCTTGGAGATCCTTTTACAAGTTGTAAATCCTCAGGAGCAAATAGCACCACAGTCATGTGACCGATATAATCGGATAATTTAGCTTGTTTGAGGTGGTTAACCTTTGTTATGCGTCCTTTATTAGATAAACTGATTTCCAGAGGTAGCTTCCCACTATGACGATGCACGATGCCGTTCAGTTTGAGAGTATTTTGTTGAAATTGAATCAGTTCTTTATCTGAACGGGTCCGATGACTACGTGTCAATGCTAGAAAATAGATGGCCTCAAGAATATTTGTTTTTCCTTGGGCATTGCGACCAAGAAAAATATTGAGATGAGGTGAGAAGCTCACAGAGGCTTCAGTATAATTTCTAAAGTGTTGAATATCAATTTTTTCGAGCCACATAGTTAGGTTCCTGGGAAACGAACGGGTTTTCGTTTAGTTTTATTGCTTTCTTTTGACGGATGTGCTTTTTGTTTCTTTTTATTATCCTGATTCATTTTTTTAACAATGGCAGCAACACGTGCTTTTTCAGCGACTTCTTTTTGATGTTCTTCAATTTCATTTGTCGTTGGAGCTACAATCGTTATTTCAAGTTCCTCAGACGGAATGGTAATAACATCTCCATAACGAAGTTTTTTTCCACGACGTTTTTCATCCTCACCGTTGAATAAAACGGTATTATTAGCCAAGAAACCTTTTATAGCTCCGCCACTATGAATGATACTTAATTCTTTTAAAAGTGCCTGCAGTGTGATGTATTCATCAAATAATTTATATTCCATAGTACCTCAACTTTCTCTTGAGATAAGATAGCATAAAAATGGTATAATTGGAAGCATAAACTTTTTAGAGGTTATCAATGAAAATTGCTGATGGTGTCTATGTACACTTCATTCCAACACAAAAATATAAAACTAATCGTATTGTTTTTCGAATGACAGGTTCTTTGAATAAACAAACAATTGCTAAACGAGCCCTAGTTTCACAAATGTTAGCTACAGCCAATCAGACGTATCCAACAGTACAGTCTTTTAAAGAGAGATTAGCTTCTCTTTATGGAACACAGTTGTCAACTAGAGTGTTAACTAAAGGCTTGACACATAGTGTTGACATAGAGTTGACATACCTGAAAGATGCCTTTATCCCTAAGAATAATGGATTATTTTGGGAAGTTCTAGGATTTTTGAAAGAGTGTCTTTACAAGCCACTGTCAAGAGTAGCTCAATACCAAAATAAAGTATTTGATATAGAGAAACAAAATTTAAAGACCTACCTTGATGTTGACACAGAGAATAATTACTATTACAGTGAAGTTAAGGGAAGAGAGCTTTATTTTGTAAATGAGGGCTTGAAAGTTCCCAAATATGGTCAAGCAGAACTTGTTGAAGCAGAGACCTCGTTTACAGCTTATCAAGAATTTCAAAGTATGTTGACAAGAGATCGTATTGATATCTTTATGGTTGGAGAATTTGATGATTATCAAGTACTCCAAGCTTTACATCGTTTCCTTTGGAGGGACGTCAAGTTGATTTACAGTTTAGCTATAGTCAACGTTATGTCAATGTTGTGAGAGAAAGATAGAACCGAGACAGAGTAGTCAATCTATTTTACAGCTAGGGTACCAATTTCAGTGTCAATATGGAGATAAAGATTACTTTGCTTTAATTGTATTCAATGCAATGTTCGGTGAATTTGCCCATTCAGCCTTGTTTACAACACTTCGAGAAAAGGAAGGGTTGGCTTATTCAATTAGTAGCCAATTTGATATCTTTACAGGTTTACTAGAAGTTTACGCTGGAATTGAAAAATCTAATAGAAATCAGGCTATGCGAGGAATTAGTAGAGAATTGAATTACATTAAATTAGGACGTTTTTCAAGTTCTCTCCTGAATCAAACCAAAAAAATCATACGAATGAATGCCCTACTCTCTGAAGATCATGCCTTAACATTAGTGGAACAACGTTTTAATAAGGTGATTTTTGGCGATAAAAGTCTTTCATTGGAGAATTGGTTAGATGAGATTGAGAAGGTTACTAAAAAAGATGTTTGCCGTGTAGCGCGTCAAGTTAAGCTACAGAGTTTGTTCTTTTTAGAAGGAGTGTCTTAGAATGGCTGCTTTGAAGAAACGTTATTATCAAAAAATTGATGAAGAAGTTTATTCAGCAATTTTAGATAGTGGTATGTCTTTATCAATCATTAAGAAAAAAGGATTTGTAAGAAAAAGCCGCCCTTTTGTCAACAAATTTTGGGGCGCTAGATAATCACTTCTATATTGATGGTGAGTTACAATCTTACCCTGCAGGTATTGCTCATTTTCTTGAACACAAGCTATTTGAGGATGAGCAGGGAAGGGGATGTGACATTGGATTTTGTCAAGCTTGGAGCTGATGTCAATGCTTTTACAACCTTGGAGAAGACAACATATTATTTTTCTACCCTTGACCACTTTGAGGAGTCTTTAGAGCTTTTATTAAAGTTTACATCGAGCTTTACAAGTTCTGAAGATGCTGTCAACCATGAAAAAAGAATTATTGAACAAGAAATAAATATGTATCAGGATGATCCTGACTACAGAGTTTATCTAGGTTGTTTACAAAGTTTGTATCCTAATACTATATTAGGACAAGACATTGCTGGAAGCGTTGATAGCATTGAAGAAATTACTGTAAAGGACTTAAAAGATAATTTTGATTGCTTTTACAGGCCAGCAAACTGTCATCTCGTCTTAGTGGGCGATTTTGATGTTGGAAACATTTACACTCTTGTCAATGAAAAACAAAGTAAGTTTACACCACCTGAGAGAATAGTCGAGAAAGAAAAGCACCCTATTGAGTCAGATATCCAAAAATTAGATAGTCTTCAAATGGAGATATTCATCTCAAAACTAGCCATTGGTTTTAAGAGTGTTCCTTTTACTGATAATCGTATGAGAGAAAATATACTGGTACAGTTATTGTTCAATTTACTGTTTGGCTGGACGTCTCCTTATTATCAAAATTGGTATGCTGAAGGAAAAATAGACGAGTCTGTGTCAATTGAATACGAGGTATCTAATCGATATTCATTTGTCATTATGACTATGGACACTGCAGAGCCTATCCGTATGTCAAGTTTAATTCGTCAAGTGATGACATCGGCAGATAAAAAACGATTGTTGACGGAAGAAGCATTGGATCTACAAAAGAAAGCCTTGTATGGTGAATTTTTACGTAGTCTAGACAATATCCAGAATTTAGGAAGCCAATATTTAGCTTATTTTGAGAATGATAAAACATACTTTGATTTTGGTCAGGAACTGATGAGCATTACTTCCAAGGAGTTGAAGGATTTTTTGAATCACTATCTCTCAAATATGGAGATTACCGATTTTGTTGTCTTCCCTAAATAAGTGATTATTTGTTATAATAGAGACACGAAAACAAAGAAGAATATTAGAAAGGAGAAAAATGAAGTTACACTCTCTAGGTGAGCAATTACGTGCAGCGCGTATAAAGAAAGAGTTAAGTTTGTATGATGTAGAAAAAATTTCTGGAGTCGAAGCCCAGTTTCTTCTGGCTATGGAAATGGATCAACTTAAAGCTTTGCCAGAGGACATTCAGCAAGAGGCGCTTGAAAAGTATGCCAATTCGGTTGGTTTAGATGGAAAACGTCTGTTTGAGGAGCAGAAACAGAATGAGCAAAAACTAAAAAAAGAGAAGAAACCAGTTGAACGTAAGGAAGATACCTTAGCTGCTAAAGCTCCCATGTCACGCTTTTTAAAGCATAAACGTGAAGAAAAAAGAAAGTCTAACTATCTACCTTTACTAATGCTTAGTGCGGTTTCGTTACTTATCATCTGCTCAGTAGGTTATATTATTGTTAGACATCTTTCTAATCAACCTCAAGTGATAAAACCAAATACTATCTCTACAGTTAATCATCTGTCGACGGCTAGTAAGGCTAAATCGTCACGAAGCATTTCTGAGGTTACCGTTTCGGGGGCAAATGTTACAACGACAACTCAAGGTAATCAACTAATGGTTGATTTCTCCAATGTAAATTCTTCAGTAGTTTTAGATGTGGAGTTATCAAAAGATAGTGATGACACATGGTTTTCAGTAGATAACTCAGATACTTCAGAGAGTTACCTCCTTTCAAAAACGAAAAATTCAAAATACTCTTTAGATTTTTCTGGTAAACTAAACCAACTCAAATTATTATTGCTCAATCTTCAAAAGTAACTCTAAAGGTAAATGGGGAGTCACTTGATTTATCTCAATTAGATAAAAATACACCTAGCTACCTCACATTAAGAATCCAATAGAATCGAGAAGAAATGTTTAAAAAAGAAAATTTACCTAATTTATTGACACTTGCTAGAATTGTTTTGATTCCTATCTTTTTACTGATGACATCACTTGCGTCAAGTAATGTCATGCATATTGCTGCGGCGGTTGTCTTCGCTATTGCCAGTATTACAGATTATTTAGATGGCTATTTGGCACGAAAATGGCATGTTGTTACTAATTTCGGGAAATTTGCAGACCCATTGGCAGATAAGATGCTAGTGATGTCAGCATTTATTATGTTAGTCGGTATTAATCAAGCACCAGCCTGGGTGGTTTCAGTTATTATCTGTCGTGAGCTTGCAGTCACAGGTCTTCGTCTTTTATTAGTGGAGAATGGTGGTACAGTTCTCGCTGCAGCTATGCCTGGTAAGATTAAGACAGTGACTCAGATGTTATCTATTATTCTATTATTGTGTCATCTGCATTTTGTAGGAACAATTATGCTTTATATTGCTTTGTTCTTTACAATTTACTCAGGCTATGATTATTTCAAAGGTGCAGGTTTCTTATTTAAGGATACTTTCAAATAGTACGATAAATCAATGATTGAAATAAAAAATTTAAAGTTTAAATATCATCAAGATCAACCATCCTATATTCTTGATGATGTATCGTTTCACGTGAAACGTGGGGAGTGGTTATCCATTGTAGGGCATAATGGTTCTGGAAAATCCACGACAGCACGTCTTATTGACGGACTATTAGTGGCAGAGTCTGGGCAGATTATTGTTGATGGTCAAGAATTAACAGAAGACAATGTCTGGGATATCCGTGATAAGATTGGTATGGTCTTTCAAAATCCAGATAATCAATTTGTTGGGGCAACTGTTGAAGATGATGTTGCTTTTGGTCTTGAAAATAAAGGTGTTCCCTATGAAGAAATGGCTTTAAGGGTTCAAGAGGCTCTGGAATTTGTAGGAATGTCAGAATTTAAGGATAGAGAGCCAGCTAGATTATCTGGAGGCCAAAAACAACGTGTGGCTATCGCAGGTATTGTAGCTATGAGACCATCTATTTTGATTTTGGATGAGGCAACTAGCATGCTTGACCCAGAAGGTCGCCAGGAATTGATTCAATCTATTAAAGCTATTCGTAAAGAATACGGAATGACTGTTTTATCAATTACTCATGATCTCGATGAGGTCGCTTTGAGTGACCGTGTTTTGGTTTTGAAAAAAGGTAAAGTGGAGTCTGTTTCAAGTCCTCGTGAACTATTTAGTAGAGGCTCAGAGTTAGTTGACTTAGGTTTAGATATCCCTTTTAGTGCATTATTAACTCAAAAGCTAAGAAATAAAGGTCTGATAGATTGTGAAGACTATCTGACAGAAAAGGAATTGGTAGAACAACTATGGGAATCTCTCTCAAAAATGTAAGTTATATCTATCAAGCGGGTACTCCTTTTGAGGGGCGTGCCCTTTTTGATATGACGACGACGATAAAAGATGGTTCATATACGGCCTTTATTGGACATACAGGAAGTGGTAAATCTACTATTATGCAGCTCTTGAATGGCCTTAATTTACCCACTAGTGGTCAGGTTCACGTTGATGATACGATCATAACCAGTCAATCAAAGAATAAGGACATAAAACCAATTCGTAAGAAGGTAGGTTTAGTTTTTCAATTTCCAGAAAGTCAGTTATTTGCAGAAACTGTTTTAGAAGATGTTGCCTTTGGACCTCAAAATTTCGGAGTTTCTAAGGAAGAAGCAGAACAACGTGCTATTGAAAGTCTAAAATTAGTTGGACTCCCGGAAGAGTTTCATGGACAGAATCCTTTTGATTTATCAGGGGGACAAATGCGACGTGTTGCCATCGCAGGGATTCTAGCTATGCAACCAGATATTCTAGTGCTGGATGAACCGACTGCCGGTCTAGATCCACAGGGCCGGAAGGAATTGATGTCTCTCTTTAAGGAGTTACATCTTTCTGGGATGACGATTGTTTTAGTAACTCACTTGATGGATGATGTTGCCGATTATGCAACAGCTGTGAATGTTATGGAAAAAGGGCAACTAGTGTTGTCGGGAGCTCCTAAAGATGTTTTTCAAAAGGTTACTTTTCTTAAAGAAAAGCAGTTAGGTGTTCCTAAAATAACGGAGTTTGCGCTACAGCTACAAGAAAAAGGTTATCAATTTGAAAGTCTCCCTATTACAATCGAGGAATTCGTAGAGGTGGTGTCGCATGGATAAGTTAATTATTGGACGTTATATTGTTGGGGACTCTTTTATACACCGATTAGACCCTAGAAGTAAATTATTAGCCATGCTGATTTATATTGTTATTATCTTTTGGGCTAATAATCCCTTAACTTATGCTGTAATAACTTTATTTACACTTTTCTTGGTTTTCTTGTCTAAAATAAAACTTGGTTTCTTTTTAGGTGGAATCAAACCAATGATTTGGATTATTTTATTTTCTACCCTATTTCAAGTTTTCTTCAATACAAAAGGGAGTGTGCTTTGGTCTATCGGCTTTTTAAAGATTACGGAAGTCGGTTTAAATCAAGGTTGGATGATATTCCTTAGATTTATCCTCATTATTAGTTTTTCCACCCTACTTACTCTAACGACAACACCTTTAAGTTTATCTGATGCAGTTGAATCACTTTTAAAACCTCTTACTGTTTTCAAAGTGCCAGCACATGAAATTGGTTTAATGCTATCTTTGAGTCTACGTTTTGTACCAACTTTGATGGATGATACGACTCGTATTATGAATGCTCAAAAGGCGCGTGGTGTTGACTTTGGTGAAGGAAATATTATTCAAAAGGTACGGTCAATAATACCTATTTTAATTCCTTTGTTTGCATCAAGCTTTAAACGAGCAGATGCTTTGGCGATTGCTATGGAAGCACGAGGCTATCAAGGTGGTGAAGGACGAATAAAATATCGTCGACTTTCATGGAATGGTCGAGATACCTTATCAATTATTGCTATTTTAGCTTTAGGATTAATGCTTTTTTATCTTAAGAGTTAATTCGTTGAGATAAATAAAAACTAGGTCTTAAGACCTAGAAGTTTTAGATGGACGCCCACGTAGGCGTTCTTTTTTCGTCTAATCCCAACCTACTTGTAATATTTTTAATATCCCTAACAAGGGGATGTTATATTTCCAAGGTATCATAGATACATGGTTATAGTTCTTCAGCTTAATCTGGATTGAGAAATCCCTATATAGAGAAAGCAAGTTGATTTACCCATTAGTCATAAACAATAAAATAACTTAAAATCTTTGACTAATATGGATTGGACTATAAATAGATAAAGGAGCATCATCATGCAAAAAAAGAATACATCTAACACTAAAAAATTAGGTCTTTTTGGACTTGTTACAGTAGCAACACTTGGGGCAACAGCTTTAGCTAATGCAGAAACTTACACAGTTCAAAAAGGTGATACACTTTCAGCTATTGCTAAGAAAAATGGTACGACCGTAGATGAAATCGTTTCAAAAAACGGTATTCAAGATGCCAATAAGATTTCTATTGGTCAAAGCTTAACAATTAATGAAACAACTGAAGAGACTACAGAACCTTCAGCTACAACAGCTACAGCGGAAGCAGCTGTTGAATCAACACAATCAACAGAGTCTACACAAAGTGAAGATACTCAAGCAACCAATACAAATCTTTCTTCTTCAGAGGCAGCTGCCAAAGAAGAAATCGCTCAACGTGAGTCAAGCGGTAGCTATACAGCTCAAAATGGGCAATATTATGGACGTTACCAATTAGCATCATCATATTTGAACGGAGACTTGTCTCCTGAAAATCAAGAGAAGGTAGCAGATAATTATGTAGCAAGCCGTTATGGTTCATGGACAGCAGCTCTTGCTTTCTGGAATGCTAATGGTTGGTACTAAATCATTATTACTGACTTATGAGGAAAACTTGTAAAAACCTCATACAAATAAGGGGAAAATGCCAGAATCTTGGCAGTTTTTATTAAAATGATAAATCATTGTAACATTAGACATAATACAAATAATCGGCAGTAATATTACTAAGTTATGATGAATGTAACTAGAATTAACTAGGAGGGATTTATGTTTAAAAAAAGTTATAAGGGACGCCGTATTAAATTTGCAGCGAAGAAATCATTGGCGGTACCAGTAGCAATTGTAACAAGTTTTTATTGTCATTTTGGCAGTATCACTGTCTACACTAATTAATAAAGGGTTGGTTAATGCATTTTCAGATTCTGTTACTCCAGCGCCTTCAACAGCATCAACAACGTCAGAATCGACAGCAGATTTAGTAAAATCAACAGAAATTAGCTCAAGCAAAGAGAATAAAGCTAACAAAGAAAAGGTTGAAGAAAGTAAGCCTCAGTCAGAAACAACAGGAGAATCGGTAGAAGCAGCTGAAAAGTCTCAGTCAGATACTGCTACTACAAGCGCTGCTTCAACGAATACTGATACTACGTCGACTCAAAATACTGGAACAGCTCCTTCGGTTGCTGCAACTGGTAGCGGGTCGGTTGTTCTCTCAAATGGGAACACTGCAGGAGAAGTTGGTTCCTATGCAGCGGCACAGATGGCAGCAGCTACTGGTGTTCCTCAGTCAACTTGGGAGTCAATTATTGCGCGTGAGTCAAATGGTGATCATACTGCAGCAAATGGTTCAGGTGCATCAGGTCTTTTTCAAACAATGCCTGGATGGGGCTCTACTGCAACAGTTGAGGATCAAATTCAATCAGCCTTGAATGCCTATAACGCACAAGGTTTGTCAGCTTGGAATTACTAATATTAATAGAAGTTGGGAGCATACTCTCAGCTTTTTAATTTGGATGTAGGTAATCTGTTTTATAGAGCTACTTGTTATTACTAGGTAGGGTATGGCCTTTTTGTTATAATAGGAATGAAAGGTATAGCAATGAAACAAATTTTTAAATCAAGAGAAAAGTTGTGGGTTTCTCTTATTATTATAGCTTTTTCCTGTGTTATTGGTTACACCACAACTACTTACAAGAAAAGTCATTTTAGGTTCAGATTCCATCTTTCACTATAACAGGTTCTATGAAGCTGCTATGCAACTAAAAAATGGTAACCTTTCTTACTTTTTATCTTTATATGGATTCCAACAGTCAGGCCGCATTGTCAATGCTCTTTACGGTCCTTTTTTTGCCTATTTACAAGGAGGGCTTATTTTAATAAGTGGCACTTGGTTTCGTTATCAGATTGTGTCAAGGGTATTACTACATATACTAGCAGAGTCCTCAATGTATGCCTTGCTCAAGCAGTGTAAAGTTAAGACAAACATTGCCTTGTCACTAGGTTTACTCTATGCGACAACATTCTCTATCCAATACTGGACGATGCGTCAGGGTTTCTCTAGTTGGGGAGCAGCTTTACTACCTTTTTGTTTTATTCCAGCAATTCACTATGTCTTTTATCAAAAAGTAGAACCAATTAGACTTGCCTTGTCTATGGCATTGATTTTTCAGGTTCACGTACTCAGTGCTTTGATATTAGTGATGATGTATCTTCCTTTTTATCTTTACACTTTTGTAAAGTCTCCTATCGCTAAGAAAAAGGAAACCTTCGTTCAAGTCCTTATAGCAGTCATTCTATTCCTCTTACTGACTGTCAATGTCTGGTTAGTACTCCTATATTTGAGAGGGACTAATCATCTCTTAGATCCATTTATAAATAGAGAAATAGGTAAGAATGGGATAGATGGGACAGCAAGATATTGGCTATATACCCCAATTTCCTTAATGGTGTTACTCATTTTACAGTTTCTTTACGCTGTTTTGAATTGGAAGAAATTTGCTAGATGGAAAAAAATACTGCACTTTATTTATTTTGTCTTCTTCTTCTTGTCGACAGGCCTTTTTCCGTGGCAGTATCTTGTAGAAAATGGAAATACATTTGCTGAACTGATCCAATTTCCATTTAGGTTCTTTGTTCCTGCTACCATTTTACTTTTAGCAATTACGGGGTTAACGGTCACGCGATTTGTAAACTGGCGAAAAAGTATTGCTGTTTTACTCTTTGCCTTTGCGGGTGTTGGTCTCATTCAGAATATGATGGATACTACCGATCGTGTAAAAACTGCGGCACAAGATGGTGAACTTATTTCCATTGTTAAACATACTTACGTTGAAGGAGATTACCAGACGATAAGTCTTACCATGAATGACAGTGACTTGTCACAGTTTTTAAATTTAGTTGTCAAACCCACACCAGATTACGTACCTATTTATGGGACAATAGGTAAGCAGAACACTTATGATCTTTATTACGAAAATATCGTTACGAATCAGAAGGCAGAAAAGCTACTAGAAGATGGTAATCTTGTATTAACTTGGCAAGCTGCTGAAGGGGAGGAACTGAATCTACCGATAGTTGTCTATAAAGATTCCATCTTGACACTAAATGGTAAAGAATTAGACAAGGATGCCTATAACTTGTCAACGATTGGTACACCGACCGTTTCATCACAAGAAGGACAGAATAAACTTGTGTTAAGTTATAAGGAGCCAGGATGGCTATTTGTAGCGTTATTGATTCCAATAATAGTCTTAGGAGTAATAGGTTTACAGTGGCTTTACACGAAAACAAGTATCAAAAAGGTTGCCTAGTGGTAACCTTTTTGCATTATTCTTTAATCATGATATAATTAAGCTTGCGTGCTTTTACGCTTCAAAATCGACCTTCAAATCGATATTTGAATAACTAGACCCTTCAAGTCTATGTTAATTTTTATTTGATGGGAGGAGTTATCTATGACTGATAATTCAAAAACACGTGTTGTTGTCGGTATGAGTGGTGGCGTTGATTCATCAGTAACAGCCTTACTTTTAAAAGAGCAAGGTTATGATGTAATCGGTGTTTTCATGAAAAACTGGGATGACACAGATGAATTTGGTGTGTGTACAGCAACCGAAGATTATAAAGATGTAGCAGCAGTAGCTGATCAGATTGGTATCCCCTATTACTCTGTCAACTTTGAAAAAGAGTACTGGGATCGTGTATTTGAGTATTTCTTAGCAGAGTACCGTGCAGGCCGTACCCCTAATCCAGACGTTATGTGTAATAAGGAAATCAAGTTTAAGGCTTTCTTAGATTATGCGATGACATTGGGAGCGGATTATGTGGCTACAGGACATTACGCTCAAGTTGTTCGCGATGAAGACGGCATTGTCCATATGTTGCGTGGTGCAGATAACAATAAAGATCAAACCTACTTCCTTAGTCAACTTTCGCAAGAGCAGTTGCAGAAAACGATGTTTCCTTTAGGACATCTACAAAAGCCAGATGTTCGTGAGATTGCTGAACGTGCAGGTCTTGCAACAGCCAAGAAAAAAGATTACAACAGGAATATGTTTTATTGGTGAGAAAACTTTAAAGAGTTTCTTAGTCAATACTTGCCAGCTCAAAAAGGTCGTATGATGACTGTCGATGGTCGTGATATGGGTGAACACAACGGACTCATGTATTACACTATTGGTCAACGTGGTGGTATGGGTATTGGTGGCCAAAAAGGTGGCGATAATGCTCCTTGGTTTGTAGTAGGAAAAGATCTTTCTAAAAATATTCTTTACGTGGGTCAAGGTTTCCACCATGAGTCGTTGATGTCAACTTCTCTTGACGCTTCAATGATTCACTTTACTCGAGATATGCCAGAAGAATTTGAAATGGAATGCACAGCAAAATTCCGTTATCGTCAACCTGATAGTAAAGTTACTGTAAAGGTTAAGGGTGATAAAGCAGAGGTTATTTTTGCTGAACCTCAGCGTGCTATTACACCAGGTCAAGCCGTTGTTTTCTATGATGGTCAGGAATGCTTGGGCGGCGGTATTATTGACCAAGCGTATAAAGACGGAAAAGTTTGTCAGTATATCTAACTGGAGTTAAGTAAAAACGATGAGTTCTCAATTTTTTTATGCATTTATGGCATTTTTCGCTATAATGAACCCAATTTCAAATCTTCCTGCTTACATGGCTTTAGTAGCAGATGATAGTCAAAAAATTTCACGAAAAATTGCTTTTAGGAGTCTTTTGATTGCCTTTGTTATTGTAACTTGTTTTTATCTTTTCAGGAGATTTCATTTTTAAAGTATTTGGAATTACAATTATTTCTTTCAGAATTGCTGGCGGAATATTAGTGGCTGTTATCGGTTATCATATGATTAATGGTAATCATTCACCTAGCTATAAAGGAATGGAGCAGCAAGCAGTAAATTCAGATCCAATGTCTATTGCTATTTCTCCTCTTGCAATGCCACTTTTTGCAGGACCAGGTACAATTACAACTGCTTTAAGTTTAGCTAATGGAGGTTTGCAGAATCAACTGATAACCGTAGTTGCTTTTGCTCTACTATGTGTAATCACTTATCTCCTGTTAAGAAGTGCAAAACAAATTGCAAGCTTCTTGGGAGAAAATTTGATGAAAATTATAACGAAAATGATGGGACTTTTACTATTCTCGATAGGAATACAGATGATTATCGTCAGTGTGCAGACCTTGCTCAAACAGTGATTTGCATTGACAAAACGATTTGATTTGATAAAATAACTTTAACAATAGTCATGATGGTCAAAGCTCATGAGAATTGTGCGTTTTTGCGTACAGTTTTCTGGAGTTTTGGCTATTTTTGTAGGAAAAAAACAAGAAAGGATGGGCAGTTGATTGTAAATCACTGCATAAATCTAAAAAATGTCTTACGAGTTTGATGAAAATTTTGATGTAATTGTTGTTGGTGCTGGTCACGCTGGTGTGGAAGCTAGCTTAGCTGCAGCCCGCATGGGATGTAAGGTTTTATTAGCGACTATTAACCTAGAGATGCTGGCTTTTATGCCATGTAATCCTTCCATTGGGGGATCAGCCAAGGGGATTGTTGTCCGTGAGATTGATGCCCTTGGTGGAGAGATGGGTAAAAATATTGATAAAACTTATATTCAAATGAAAATGTTGAATACCGGTAAGGGACCTGCTGTCAGAGCTTTACGTGCACAAGCCGATAAAGCCTTGTATGCTATGACAATGAAGCATACAGTTGAGCGTCAGGAAAACCTGACTCTCCGTCAGTCCATGGTTGATGAAATTCTTGTTGAAGATGGTAAGGTAGTTGGTGTAAGAACAGCCACAAATCAAAAATATGGAGCTAAAGCGGTTGTTGTCACAACAGGAACAGCTTTGCGTGGTGAAATTATCCTAGGTGAGCTCAAATATTCTTCAGGTCCTAATAACAGTCTTGCATCTGTTACATTGGCAGATAACTTGAGGGATCTTGGCCTTGAAATAGGAAGATTTAAAACAGGTACCCCTCCTCGTGTCAAGGCATCATCAATTAATTATGAAGAAACTGAAATTCAACCAGGTGACGAAAAGCCGAATCATTTTTCATTCTTGTCGAAGGATGAAGATTATCTTCAGGATCAAATTCCTTGTTGGCTAACTTATACGAATCAAGAGAGCCACGATATTATCAATAACAATTTACACCGTGCCCCAATGTTTTCAGGTATTGTCAAGGGTGTAGGACCTCGTTATTGTCCATCAATCGAAGATAAAATTGTCCGATTTGCCGATAAGAATCGCCATCAACTTTTCCTTGAACCTGAAGGAAGAGAGACTGAGGAAGTCTATGTGCAAGGCCTGTCAACTAGTCTGCCAGAAGATGTTACAAAAAGAGTTGATTCACTCAATTAAAGGTCTACGAAAAGGCAGAGATGATGCGAACTGGTTATGCGTATTGAATATGATATCGTGCCTCCCTC
>ENA-OQJV01000023-OQJV01000023.1-human-gut-metagenome-genome-assembly--contig:-NODE-23-length-23583-cov-2.437457_pt1 | contig 23583 bp, 18 predicted proteins | sample MGYA00242616_ERZ504783 | MGnify/ENA primary metagenome ERZ504783 (study PRJEB26092, sample SAMD00036360) | human gut metagenome | host: Homo sapiens | study: EMG produced TPA metagenomics assembly of...
GACAATGTGACTTACATACAAAAGAGAAACAGTGTGGAGGTGCCAAATGGAAAATAATCTCCGATTTAGTATTGTTGTACCGATTTATAATGTTGAAAAATTTCTTGATCAGTGCATAACAAGTGTCCTAAGCCAGAAATATGATAATTATGAACTGATTCTTGTGGATGATGGCGCTACCGATGATAGCGGCAAAATTTGTGATGCTTATGCTTTGAAGAATGATCACATTCGAGTCATACATAAAGCCAATGGGGGATTAGTTAGTGCTCGAAGAGCTGGTGTAATGGTTGCAAAAGGTGAGTATGTTGGATATGTGGATGGAGATGACTGGGTAGCTGATAATTGGCTTGCAGAAGTTGATAAAGTGATTACGGAATCTCATCCGGATATTGTGGAATATAATGCGTTTAAAAGCACAGATGGAAAAAATATTGAAATGAAAACCTCGCATTTTAGAGGATTCTTTGACGAGAAAGAAGTCAAAGAAAAGATTATTCCATGTATGCTTTGTGACAAAGATCAAAGATTTTACACGTTCGGTGTTTTGCCAGCTGTATGGTCTAAAATGATTAAGACCGAAATTCTAAGAGATAATCTTTGTTCTGAAGACAAGATTACTTTTGGTGAAGATGTTGCCTGTATATACAACAGCATATTAAAATGTAAATCCTTTTATGGAATCGACATTCCAGTATACTATTATCGACAAAACAGTCAATCTATGACAAAAGCGTATGATGCGCGGCGATTTGAAAGACTAGAAGTCTTATTTGCTTATCTAAATAAGAAACTGCTACGGAATAATAGACAACTGAAAAGTCAATATGATAACTATATTTTGTTCTGTGTTTTTTATGCGTCCCTGAATGAAGCAAAGAACAATACTAGTTTCAAAGAAATGGGAAAGAAATTTGAAGATGGATTAAAAAGACTTGATTTAGAAAACTTCGTCAATGAAACAACCATAAAGATTGGTATTCCGTGGAATGTGATGCTTTATCTCATAAAGAAGAAAAAGTATAGAATGTTGATGGTATTATGCAGAGCGATTGTTAAAGTCAAGTATTCATATAAAGCATAAGGAAATGATTATGAAAAAAATTTGTTTTATAACACGCCATGCAATTGTAAATTATGGCTCTTTTTTGCAGACGTATGCTACACAAAAACTATTTGAAGACTACGGATATAATGCGGAAGTTTTGGATTATGTTCGAGAAGATGAAGAGTATCATAATGTGACAGAACTACTGTTAAAAAAAATCCAAAAAATGGAATCGGAATACTTTTACTAGACTTATATATAGAATCGTTCAATGGCCAGATCACTATATTTGTGGAAGAGCATTTGAAAAGGAAAGAGCCAAATATCTGAATTTGAGCGAGCGCATTACAAATCTGGTTGCAGATGCAAGCAAAATACCGACAGCTGATATTTATTGTACAGGTAGTGATCAAGTTTGGGGAGAAATTGCTCAAGATGATGTAGATCCTATGTATTTCTTGAGTTTTGCTCCACATGATGCGAAAAAAATAGCCTTTTCTGCTAGTTTTGGAAAAGAAAGTTATCCGAAAGAAAGAATTGATAAGTTCAAAGAATTATTACGTGGATATGACTATATAACTGTGCGAGAAGATAGTGCGGTTAATATAGTAAATAGAGCTGGATATGAGGCAACACAGATTCTTGATCCAACAATGATTTTTGGTGGAGATAGATGGAGAAAACAATTGCTGCCGATACATGAAAAAGGATATGTGTTGCTTTATCAACTTAATGCCAATCATGAAATGGATGAATATGCAAAGCAATTTGCGGATAAAGCGGGGTTAAAATTGCTTAGAGTTTCTGTTGAGGCTCATAACTGTATGCGAGTAGGAAAATTTAAGCTGTGTTTATCGCCGTTTAAATTTTTATTCATATATTGCAAATGCAGAATATATGATTACAGATTCTTTTCATGGTACTGCTTTTGCAATCATGTTTAACAGGCAGTTTGTCGAAGTATTACCAAAAGAAAAAATTGCGAGAAATTTGAGCGTTTTGAAACAGTTTGGACTAGAAGATAGAATCTTAAATAGTCTTAGTGATTTTTCCTATATTAATCAAAAAATTGATTATTTGGTAGTGAATAAAAAACTCAAGGAAAGTCAGGAACTGGCGGCACAGAAACTTAAAGAAATGATGGATGAAGTATAAAATATATGTTTGCGAGGAAATGATGAAGAAAATATCAGATTATTGTTTTTGTGCAGTATGTGAAACATATTTTACAAAGCAGATGCAAGATAATGGCTGTACAGTGTTACAAATGTATAAACCAATACCAAAGTTTTTTAAAGCTTTGCGGAAGCTGCATTATAAAACAAAAATTCCAGGGTTTAGAATATGGTTGAACGAATTACCCAAAAATATAGACAGCAAAAAAGTGTTTGTAGTTTATGCAAGTGATTATGCAAGAGAATATGTAAAGATGCTGCGAGAAAAGACAAATGCAGTTATATACTTTTGGTATAATAATATTATCGAGACAGACGGTATGTTTCACGATAATTTAAAGGTGAAGAATTTGATTCCGTCATCTTTTGATGAATCAGACTGTGAACGATTTGAGATGTATCATAATACGCAGTATTATTTCTCAAGCATTAATTTGCCCGATGTCTCAATATGTTATGATGTGAGCTGTATATGTAAAGATAAAGGGAGAGGTCCCGTTTTATTAAGGCTGGAGAACTATCTAAACTCACTTGGTTTAAGAACATATTTTCATATTTGTAGAGATAATACCTCAAATGAAAACAGTGGCATAGATTATAAGCCACAGATTTCCTATGACGAAATTTTGAAAATTGTGGCACAGTCCAAAGTGATTATAGATTTAACGCAAGAGAAACAAAGCGGTTTAACACTTCGTCCATTAGAAGCAATTTTCTTTAAAAAGAAGCTAATAACAAATAATGTAAATATAGAAAAATGCAGATTTTATAATAAGAATAATATTTATGTTATTGATACAGAGAACATTCAAATACCAATAACATTCTTTTCGTCACCGTATGAAGAAATCGGTAAAGATAATATATCATATTATGACTTTAAACAATGGTTGTTTAGGTTCGACGATGCAATCCTAGGAGAAGAAAATGATAATTAACGGTGGAATTGTTACATACAATCCGGATATTGAAAAATTGAAAAAAATATAAGTCGCATTGCAGGACAGGTTTGTAAACTGGTTATAGCGGATAATGGTTCTAAAAATATAGAGGATATCAAAAGGCTTGCGGCTGCTTTTGAAAATGTAAGTGTCATACTGAATTATGAAAACTTTGGAATTGCTAGAGCATTAAATCAGATAATGAAATGGTCTTCTAACAATGGAGGAGATTGGACGATTACTTTGGATCAGGATTCAGAGTGCAGCGATTGTATTATAGACTTGTATAAACCATATCTTAATAAGGAAGATGTGGGAATGCTAACTTGCAGATACACAGATCGCAATCTGAATGAAGAAAATGTTGTATACAACAGTGATTGTGAGGAAATTGATTTTTGTATTACATCTGCCAGTTTGTTAAAGAATGAATGCTGGAAAAAAACAGCGGGATTTGATGAATATCTTTTTATTGATAAAGTTGACAATGATATATGTCTTAAACTCCAAGAAAATGGATTTAAGATTATATGTGTTAATAAAGTTGGCTTCACACATGAGGTGGGAAAGGCTAAGAAAATCTCATTTTTGGGAAAGAAGTGTATTATATATAATCATAATGCATTTAGAAGATATTATATTGCACGAAACACAGTATATATTGCAAAAAAATATAAAAATATAAGCTTTATACACGAATTACTGCATTTGCTATTTTATTCGCTGATAATTGTAATTTATGAAGATAAAAAAATTGAAAAATTATCATCAAATATTAGAGGCTGTGCAGCAGGGTTATTTCATCCAATTAAGGAAATTGATTATACAAAGTCTAGAGTGAATTTTTTCCTTCCCTCAATACTTTTATCTGGAGGTGTTAGAGTTGTATTAAAATATGCGTATCTGTTATCAGATAAAGGCTATGATGTAAAAATTTATGTTCCCGTTGTTTCTTATATGTTAAAAGAACCCTCTATTAAGGCTCGAATTTTACAAATAAGAAACACATTGGGGAAAGTTTACCATTTGTGCCTAAAGAAGGACTTTAAGAGTCTTGAAGCAGGAGAATGTATAATACCTGTTCTTTAAACTAGAAAAAACAAATACATCCGAAGATGCGGAATTTGCAATTGCAACAGCGTGGCCTACTGCCTATGATGTAAATCGTTTGAAGCAAATTAAAGGCAGGAAGATTTATTTTGTACAAGATTATGAAGTGTGGGATTCGGAAGCAGCAAAAAAAACCTATGATATGCCACTATTTAAAATAGTTATTTCAAATTGGATCAATAAAAAACTGAAAGAGCAAAGAAGCAAGACTGGAGTAATAGTTCATAATGGTTTAGATTGTACAAAGTTTTATCCTGATGATACAGTTCCAAAACAGCGGAGTGATATCGCAACAACTAATTGCTTGATGTTGTATCATAAGCTGGAAAAAAAGGTGTACATGATGGTGTGAATGCATTTGAATTTGCTCGCAAAAAAGTGAAAAACTTATCGCTTGAACTGTTTGGAATGGAAGCTCCAGTAGGAATGGAAGATTATGCTTTTCATAAATCACCCAATGTAGAAGAACTGAGGCGGCTATATAATTGGGCAGATATTTTTATTTTTCCGAGTAAAAATGAGGGATGGGGGTTGACTCCCATTGAGGCAATGGCATGTGGATGTGCCGTAGTCGGAACAAATACGGGGTGTATGATTGATTTAGGAGTGAATGAAAAAAATGCATTAATTGTGCAACCTGAGGATGTTGAGGGTTTGAGTAAAGCAATTGTGAAGTTGGCGGAAAATCCTAAATTACGAAGTGAAATAGCTCGAAATGGGTTGGAAACTGCAAGAATGCTTGATTGGCATAACGCGACTGAGTTATTTGAAAAATGTATGTGGGAGGCCTTGATATGCTATGACACTTAATATTAAAAAGACAATTTTTTTTCTGTGGGATTTATGTTTAATCTTTAAAACCATGTGCGCCTTTTCTGATACATCCATAGCTAGTAAGGCGTATTTGAGTTATCAAGTTATAGTCGCCTTGATTTTTTTCTTTACATTCATTCGGTGTATTAAAGGCTTTAGAGAAAATCTCGGAAATAAAATAATATTTTGCAGCCAATTCTTTGTGATTCTAGCGGTATATGGTTTAATAGTTTTTAATCCTGCATTATCACAAGAAATAGGACAACAAATAAAAGCAATGTTATTCTTTTATACTGCTAGTGTTTCCATGACACTTTGCTTAGAGTCGGTGGAGGATCAATTAAAATTTCTAAAACACAGTTATTATTCGATAGGAATTGTGGTATTTATCGCTTTTGTGCTATACAATGATAAATTTCGATTTATTCTGAATCTTTCGAATTTATTTTCAAGAGATTCTCGTTATCGATGGGAATATGGGTTTTATCACGCTAATTTTGTTGGTAATATTACTATATGTTTATTGCTTTTATCTTTCATAATTAGTCAAATAAAAAAGAAAATTAATAGCAGAGTGGCTTTTAGTAAAGTATTCTGTGTAGGCATTAATACTATATCAATTTGTATGTTACTGGCTAGCGCATCAAGAAGTAATATGCTTGCGATTATTGTATTGGGGTTGGCTTTTTTATTTGCTAATATCAATGAATGGTTACCAATAAAAAGAAAATATACAGGAACCATTCAAGGTCTTATCATTATATTGATCATTATGTTGGTATTATTTTCTGGGTCTGATAATATGTATGATAGTCTATTTAAATTAAGCAATAGAAACTTGAACTTTACTATTAATATTCCTTCATTGATAGCTAGTGGAAAAGTGCTGTTTGGAATAGGATATGTTGATGCAGGATTATTTGGCTCAAATAAATTACCAATGGCAACATGGTATGTCGACAATTCATATTTATATGTGTTTTTAACAATGGGAATAGCAGGAATTGCTTGGTTTATAGTCCTTTTAGCAAGACTTTTTCTTAAAATTAGAAAATATGATAAAGCATTTGGTTTGAACTTCACATTCACATGTGTGTTTGTTACATACATGTTTTTAGGCATGTCGGAAACATGTATTTTTTATCCGACATTCGTGTCTAGTTTTGTTTATTTTGTTGCTTTTATTTCATGCTGTTTTATTAAAGATAATTGTGATGAGAGTACATGAATAAATTGTAACATGATGCGTAAAGAGTAAAAATACAATGAGTAGATAGGAAATAATATGAAAACAGTTTGTAATGAAAATCAATGCACAGGCTGTATGGCGTGTGTGGATATATGTGCGAAGAACGCCATACACATTGTTGATGCTATTGATGCTTTTAATGCAGTTATTGACGAGGGCAAATGTGTTAATTGCGGTATGTGCGAGAAAGTATGTCAACAAAAGAATGTACCTCAATTACGCTCGCCAATTATTTGGAAACAAGGTTGGACGTATGATGATAAAACTCGAATGAGGTCTGCATCCGGTGGAATTGCGACGGAACTGGCAAGAACATTTATAGAAAAAGGTGGAAAAGTTTGTAGCTGCCTTTTCCGTGGGGGGAACTTTGTTTTTGATATAGTAGAAGATGTAAACAGATTAGATTGTTTTGCTGGGTCAAAATATATTAAAAGTAATCCGATAGGCATTTATAAGACTATAAAAAGAGAACTCGCTAAGGAGACTGAAATTCTTTTTATAGGATTACCTTGCCAAGTTGTGGCTTTAAGAAATTATGTTGGAGATTCTCTGAGTGAAAGGCTTACTACTATTGATTTGATTTGTCATGGGACACCATCACCTAAGATTTTGGATATGTTTTTGAAGCAATATGGTGAGGATATACATAAGGTGACCTCTATTGATTTTCGGGTTAAAGGAAACTTTCAAGTATCGGAGAAAACTCGAACAATTGCGACGCGCGGTGTATGTGATAGGTATATGATTTCATTTCTAACTGCACTATCGTACACGGAAAACTGCTATAGTTGTAAGTATGCACAAGAAAAGCGTCCGGGAGATATTACATTAGGAGACTCATGGGGAACAGAACTTCCAGAGAATGAGTGGAAAAAGGTATTTCACTTATATTGTGTCAAACAGAAAAGGGAATAACTCTTTCGGAGAGTGCAAATGTCAAAATTGTCGATGTAAATGTTGACAAAGCAAAAAGTCATAATCACCAGTTGGAGCATCCGTCAAAAGCACCGAAATCAAGAGAAAAATTTATCAAGCATATAAAACACGGTATGAAGTTTAATCGTGCGGTTTTGCTCGCGCTTCCGAAAGATTGTGGAAAACAAGCAGTAAAAGAAATTTTAATCAAGTGCAAGTTATTGGCTCCTGGGGGGGTAACGTATCAAATTAGTGTGAGTGATTAATGTTTGATAAAAGATGTTGGGATAGAAGATAATTTGGATTTGAAAATTAAATGGAAGGAAGTGTATAAAGAAGAATGAAGAATATGCCATTGATATCAGTCATTGTACCCGCATATAACGTGTCAAGTTCTATTGCAATGACACTTGATTTGTTGCAAAGACAAACTTATGATAACTTGGAGATAATTTGTATTAATGACGGTTCTACTGATTCCACTCCCGATATTATTAATGTATTAAAACAAAAGGATTCAAGAATTGTACTAATAAATAAGGAAAATGGAGGCGTTTCTTCGGCAAGAAATATTGGCTTGAATAATGCGCATGGAGAATACGTGTGTTTTTTTGACCCTGGAGATGAAGCTGATTCTGATTTTGTTATGTATTTATATAAATTGTTATTGAGTGAAAAAGCAGATTTGGCAATTTGTTCATATAACTTCAAAATGGAAAATGGACAAATACTGGACAGAAATCGGTTCTATGAAATTGTGGATAAAAATACGATTTTTAATCAAGAGGAAGCATTAACAGAAATTATAAAAGTCTATGGTAAATTTTGTGGTCATGTATGGGATAAATTGTTTATTAGGAGCAAAATTGGAGCTATTCGCTTTGATGAAAACATCCACAATTGTGAAGATACATTGTTTGCTGTGCAATATATCAAGAATTGTCAAAAAGTTATACTTGGACCAGAAGTGCATTATGATTATATACAAAGTAACACTAGTGTGACGCATGGTAAATATTCGTACAAGTTTCATTCAGGACTTTGTGCATGGCGTAGAATAATAGCAGAACTTGATAGTTATGTTGAACGAGAACTACTAAATAAGAACATGAGTGTATTGGTGACAACGTACTCACGAATGGCATGGAAAAGTTTGAATAGGGAAGAACAAAGAAAGTATAAAAGGGATTTTATAAAGTTAATGAATCAGTATCATTCTTTTTCGTCAATAAAGCAACTGATAAAAAGGATAATATGTAAAGTATACTGGCTAGCTGTTTAAAAAGAAAATTACATGGCGTAGTTTATTAATGTCGGTTTATGTAAAAATTGTGGAAGGAGTTGAGAAAAAATGAGAAATCAAAGATCTATTGGTGTCAATGCAGGACTCAACATGATTAGAACGGCATGTCAGGTGATTTTTCCATTGATTACTTTTCCGTATGTATCACGAGTCCTTCATGTTGAAAATATAGGAATTTACAATTTTTGTCAGTCGGTTATTTCGTATTTTTCATTGCTGGCGGCTTTAGGAATTAGCACCTATGCTATCAGAGAGGGAGCAAGATATCGAGATAATGAAGAAAAGATGTCATTATTTGCTTCGGAGGTCTTTTCAATTAACTTTATTTCGACAGTTTTTTCGTATCTAATTTTAGGAGTGTGTATCCTTTTAGTTCCAAGATTTAACCAATATAGTTCAATAATGGTAGCGTTAAGCATAAGCATAATGTTTACGCTGATTGGAAGTGAATGGATATTTCAAATTTATGAGGACTATAAATATATCACAATTCGAGGCATTTTGTTTCAGTTTATTTCATTAATACTTATGTTTGTACTCGTTAGGAATAGCAGTGATTTGTTTGCTTATGTATGGATCACAGTTATATCATGCAGCGGCGCAAATATACTTAATGCTGTTTCTAGAAGAAAATATTGTAAGATAAGACTTACCATTAATGCAAAAATTCTAACGCATTTGGCTCCAATATTAGTTCTGTTTGCAACATCAGTAGCGACAACAATATATACGAATGCAGATACTACAATGCTTGGTTTCTTTTCAGGAAATAAATCAGTTGGATTGTATTCTGTTTCCACCAAAATCTACACTATTGTAAAACAAATGCTGGCTGCAATTATTATTGTTTCAATTCCGAGATTATCTGCTTATCTGGGAGAGAAAAAAATAGACTATTTTAATAGAACAGCCAACCAGATTTTGAATGCACTTGTTGTTATTGTCGTTCCGGCAATGGTTGGATTGATTGCATTAAGCAAAAACATAGTTTTTATTATTGCAGGACAAGAATATGTTGATGCAAATATATCGCTTAAGATTCTTTCTGTTGCGTTGCTTTTTAGCATTTTTAGTTGGTTCTATACATCGTGCATTCTAATACCTTATAGGTGCGAAAATAAGGTGTTGATGGCAACGATTGTTGCGGCTCTTGTTAATATAGGATTAAATTTTATCCTTATTCCAACATTCCAGCAGAATGCTGCGGCATTTACTACTGTTATTGCGGAGTTACTGTCAATGGTTATAACATGGTGGTATGGAAGAAAATATTTTAGGGTCAGTTTTCTAAAAAAGGACATTCTCTCAGTTGCTATAGGATGCCTGGCAATATGGACTATATGTTCTATATCAGAAAAATATATTAGTTCAGTACTGATTTCTACAGTTTTTTCAGTGACTGCTTCGGTTGTTATTTATATGATTGTTCTGTTAATAATGAAGAATCAGGCGGTAAAATTAGTTTTTAGAGATACTTCATATCAAAAAATAATTTTGTTTTTTACACACGAAAATACAGCCGGTGGATGCTTCTAATCACATCATCATGTGAATTAAAGAAAGTTGCGGAAAAAAATTGCAATAATGAAAAAAGAAATTCATCTTCATTTGGATGAAGAAGTTGCGAACCAAATAGATGAGATGTGTAATCATGTATATAAAGGAAATTGCTTTGATAACATAAGGCTTAATGAATTTGTTCAAAATCTTCAATATATATTGGTATAAATTTTTTCTAGTGTAAATGTCAATATAAAAATGTTCAAAAAATGGAAAATAAAGAACATCAGTGTCTGATTGAAAAAGAAGCCATAGGGGACGGGGATTAAGTGATAATTAATTTGTTGCAATCCGTCGAATTATTTTGCGCTTACGTTACAAGGGAAGAATTAAATTGTATTTTACATGGCAATCCGCTATACTAGTATTAAGTATAGCGGATTATTTTTTGGAGGCTTTTATGGCAAATACTTTAAAGTTACCTGTTGGAATTGAAAATTTTGAGGAAATTCGTAAACTGGGTTTCTATTATATTGACAAGACAAGGCTTATAGAACAGCTTTTACAGGGATGGGGAAAGGTGACTCTTTTTACACGTCCAAGGCGTTTTGGAAAGACACTCAATATGAGTATGCTTAGGAGCTTTTTTGAAATAGGAATGGACAAATCTTTGTTTGACGGCTTATATATTTCTGGCAACAAAGTACTTTGTGATGAGCATATGGGTAAGTATCCTGTCATATTTCTTTCATTCAAGGGTGTGGATGGTTTAGACTTTACTACGGCAAGACGTATGCTGTGTGCTATTTTAAAGGATGAGCTTGACAGACATTACTATTTGAAGACCAGTGATGTATTGACTGATGAGGATAGAATACTGTTTACAAAGATGCTTCATGGGCAGGATGACAATATTGAGGATAGTATACGAATGCTTTCAAAGCTGTTGTATAAGCACTATGGTCAGAAAGTAGTTATTCTCATAGATGAGTATGATGTGCCACTCGATAAAGCTTTTCAGAATGGCTACTACAAGGAGATGGTTTCTCTCATCAGGGGGCTTTTCGGGCAGGCGCTCAAGACCAATGAGTTTTTACAGTTTGCGGTGCTCACGGGCTGCCTTCGCGTGTCAAAGGAGAGCATTTTTACAGGGCTCAATAACTTTGAAATCAATTCTATTGTGGATATTGACCATGATGAGCAGTTTGGCTTTACTGATGATGAGGTCATGAAACTTCTTTCTGATTATGACAGGAGCGAGAGGTACCCGGACGTAAAGGAATGGTATGACGGTTATCATTTTGGTAATGCGGATATTTATTGTCCATGGGATGTGATAAATTTTGCCAAGAAGCTTGTTTCAGATCCGTCAGCCAGACCGAGTGCGTTCTGGATTAACAGCAGTGGCAATGATATGGTGAAGCGCTTTGTGGACAAGGCTGATCAGACCACGAGAGATGAGATTGAGAAGCTCGTGGCAGGTGGATTTGTGGAGAAGCAGCTTCGGCTTGACCTGACCTATGATGAGATTGACAATACGATTGACAATCTGTGGAGTGTGCTCTTTACTACAGGCTATCTCACCAAAATCGGAGAGGTCAAGGTGCCTGACAGTGAGAGCTATGCCTATAAGCTTGTGATTCCTAATAAAGAGGTGCGTGAGGTGTTTATTCTCCAAATTCAGGAGTGGTTCAAGGCTGTTGTTGCAAAAGATGATGATACTATGAAGCTTTTATCAAGGGCAATTCTGGATAAAGATGAGAAACAGATTGCCAGGCAGCTAAACATCGTGATGAGCCGCATGATAAGTATACTCGATACAAAGGCGCCTGATGCTATGAAGGAGAATTTCTATCATGGCTTACTTCTTGGTCTGCTTCGAGGCAGCAATCCGGACTGGCTTATCAAGTCGAATCGTGAGTCGGGAGATGGTTTTAGCGATATTTTAATCATGCCGGAGGATCCTGATGCGGGCATCGTTATAGAGGTGAAGTATGCTAAGGAGATGAAGGAACTTGACGCAGCGTGCGAGGCTGCGATAACGCAGATTAAGGACAAGCGCTATGATGAGGCTCTGCGGGATGAGGACCGGTGTGATATTTTAGCCTATGGCATTGCTTTTTGCAGGAAGCGGTGCAGGGTGGCTGGAGAGAAGCTGTAAATTATTTTTACTTTATACCAGATGCTGGTATAGCGGATTATTTGGAGGTATTTCTATGAGGCTTAAAACAGGACAAAAGTGCGCATTCGGATTTGGCGCATTCGGAAAAGATATTGTGTATATGCTTATTTCATCGTATTTGCTCTACTACTACAATGTAGTGCTAGGAATGAGCAGTGTGTTTATCGGTACGGTGATGATGGCGGCCAGGATTTTTGATGCATTCAATGACCCGGTGATGGGTATTATCGTAGCAAAGACGCGTACCGGGTGGGGCAGGTTTAGGCCTTGGATTTTTGCCGGCACGGTGCTCAATGCCGTGACCATCTATGCTTTATATGCAACTCCTGAGTCTATGGGGGATTCAGCGCAGAGAGTGTGGCTTACGGTGTTTTACTTTGCATGGGGCATCACATATACGCTTATGGATATTCCGTTTTGGTCTATGATTCCCGCAATCACTGAGCCGGGCAGCGACAGGGAGCAGCTTACATCGCTTGCGAGGACTTGCTCTGGCATTGGAGCTGCTATCCCTACGGTGCTCACGATGACAGTGGTGCCGATTCTTGGTGCAGGAAGCTCTATGGCTGACTACAGGATTGGATTTAAGTGGTGGGCACTTATTATAGCGGTGGTATTTGTGATTTCTGAGCTTGTATGCGTGGCATGTGTGCCTGAAAGACCGGTTGCCTGTGATGAGAAGCCGGGAAAGATATCCGATATGTTTAAAGCCTTATTTAAGAATGACCAGGCTATGACTGTTGTGGTATCAATCATTCTCGTGTATACCTCACTCAATATCTGCGGCAACCTAGTGCTTTATTTCTTCCGGTTTGATGTGGGAAACGAGGGCGCATATTCCATATTTGCCGCAGTTGCTTTTGCAGCACAGGTGCTTGTCATGATGGTTATACCGCTGCTTCGCAAGAGATTCAGCAAAAGCCAGCTTTTTATATCAGGATTTATTATTCAGATATCAGGCTTTGCGGTTATACTTATCATGGCATTTGCAAAGCTCTACACACCGCAGAGCTGGTACATACTCTGCCTGCCGGGTATTTTGATTTATCTGGGCTATGGTATGCTCAATGTTATCATGACTATATTTCTTTCAGATTCTGTTGATTATGGTGAGGTGATGAATGGCACGAGAGAGGAGTCGGTCATTTTCTCAATGCAGACATTTACGGTAAAGCTCGCATCCGGTGTAGCGGTATTTCTGGCTGGGCTGGTGGTTGACTGGATTCATCTGGATACCGCGGCTGCGGTACAGACACAGGATACACTTGATGCTCTTCGTATGTGGATGACGATTCCGTCTGTTATCCTGCTCATTGTGGGCATATTTGTATTTAAGAGATTTTATAAGCTGGATGATGCAAGGATGGAAGAAATTAAATCCAAGCTTAATTAAAAACTGCTTAGAGTCTGTAGAATTGCATACGAAAACCAACAACGCCCATGCATGAATGCATGGGCGAATTATTTATTTCTTAAGCTTCTTCTGTGCCGTAGAAAGCATCAGCTTAATACGGTTCAGCTGGTTCACCTCAGAAGCACCCGGATCATAATCGATAGCCACGATATTGGCATCCGGATGATCATGTCTGATTCTCTTTATAACTCCCTTACCCACAATATGGTTCGGTAAGCATGCAAAAGGCTGTGCACAGATGATGTTTGTGACGCCCTCATTGATGAGCTCAAGCATCTCACCTGTCAAGAACCAGCCCTCACCGGTCTGATTACCGCACGAAACTATAGGAGAAGCATACTCTGCGAGATCCTGCACGTGAGCGGTTGGCTCAAAATGCTTGCTCTTAGCCAGCTCATCCCTAGCATCCTTTCTGAGCCACTCGAAGAAGGCGATAAGTCGGTTGTTCATAAACTTAGCTTTCTTTGAAGCTCCGAGATAGTCAGCCTTGAAATTCGTGTTGTAGCAGCAGTAGAGTAAGAAATCAGTCAGATCAGGCACTACAGCCTCGGCTCCTTCAGCTTCGAGCAGGTCAACCACATAGTTGTTTGCTGCAGGCAGGAATTTGACGAGAATCTCACCGACCACGCCGACACGCGGCTTAACCTCATCTGTCATAGGCAGATTGTCGAAATCCCTTATGATTTCGCGGCACATATTTTTGTATTTCTTGTGAGAGAGCATCTTTGTGTTGCCGACAAAGTCGATGACTCTCTTTTTCCACTTCTCATGGAGTGCATTGGCACTTCCCGGCTCTTTCTCATAAGGACGTACCCTGTAGAGACAGCGCATAAAGATATCTCCAAACTCAAGTGCATACAGTCCGTGCTGGATAAGGCTTGGAGTAAACTTAAAGCCCGGGTTCTTCTCGAGACCTACCATGTTGATTGAGATAACAGGCACATCAGGATATCCGGCTTTTTCAAGGGCTCTTCGGATAAAGCCGATGTAGTTTGTTGCACGGCATCCGCCACCTGTCTGTGAGATGAGGATGGCTGTGTGTGTCATATCATAGTTGCCTGATTTGACGGCTGCCATAATCTGTCCTACGACAATGAGTGAAGGGTAGCAGGCATCGTTGTTTACGAACTTAAGTCCCACGTCCACACATTCCCTTGCAGGGATATCCGGTATGACCATATTGTAGCCGGCTGCCTTAAAGGCTGGCACGAGAAGGTCAAAGTGTATAGGTGACATCTGAGGGCAGATGATGGTGTAGTTGTCCTTTTTCATCTGCTCGGTGAATACAACACGCTCGTAGTTAGACGGTTTTAAGTCACGCTTTTCATGCTTGGTTTCTTTGACTCTTATGGCGGCAAGGAGCGAGCGGATACGGATTCTTGCTGCGCCCAGGTTGTTTACCTCGTCGATTTTCAGGCAGGTGTATATCTTGCCTGAGCCTGTCAGGATATCGTTTACGCAGTCGGTTGTGACAGCATCGAGACCGCAGCCAAACGAGTTGAGTTGGATTAAGTCAAGGTCATCACGGGTCTTTACAAAGTTGGCTGCTGAGTACAGTCTGGTGTGGTACATCCACTGATCCATGACGATGAGAGGTCTCTCAAGCTCGCCAAGATGGGATACTGAGTCCTCTGTCAGCACACAGATGCCATAGCTTGTGATGAGCTCAGGGATACCGTGGTTGATTTCCGGGTCCACATGGTACGGACGGCCTGCGAGCACGATTCCGCGACGGCCGGTGTCTTCCATGTAGTCAAGCACTTCCTCGCCCTTTCGCTGTATCTCAAGCCTTGTCATGGCAAGCTCCTTCCAGCCTGCGGCTACCGCATCACGAATCTGTGACTCAGGCAGGTTGAAATCACCCTTTGAGAAGGTGGCTACGAGCTGCTGTGAGATAGTTTCCTCACTCTCAAATGACATAAACGGATTTATGAATTTAACCTCGCCTGAGGTAATCTCGTCCACGTTGTTTTTGATATTCTCAGAGTATGATGTGACAATAGGGCAGTTGTAGTGATGTTTGCATCAGGAAACTACCTTGCGCTCATATGGCACTGCCGGGTAGAAAATAAAATCTACATTTTGTTTTATGAGCCAGCTTATATGACCATGTGTGAGCTTTGCAGGGTAGCACTCTGACTCACTTGGGATGGAGTCGATACCCATCTCATAAATCTTTCTGGTAGACTGTGGTGACAGCACTACAGAAAAGCCGAGACGTTTGAAAAATGTAGCCCAGAACGGATAGTTCTCGTACATATTCAAGGCTCTTGGGATGCCGACTGTACCGTGTGGAGCATCCTTTGGGTCAAGTGGCTCATAGTCAAATATACGCTTGTTCTTGTATTCAAAAAGATTTGGGATGTTATCCTTGTTCTTCTCCTTGCCCAGACCCTTTTCACAGCGGTTTCCGGTGATGTACTGTCTGTTGTCGGAGAATTTGTTTATAGTTAAAAGGCAGTGGTTTGTACAGCCCTGACAGCGTGCGAGCTTTGTGGTGTAGGTGAGCTCGTTTATCTGGTCGATTGTGAGCATTGTTGTCTTGTAATTAGCCTCATGGCGCTCGCGTGCGATGAGTGCGGCACCAAAGGCACCCATGATACCTGCGATATCAGGCCTTGTGGCATGTACACCTGCAAATTTTTCAAAGCTTCTAAGAACGGCATCATTGTAGAATGTACCGCCCTGGACTACGATATTTTCACCGAGGTCGCTTGCATCAGACAGCTTGATAACCTTGAAAAGTGCATTCTTTATTACTGAGTAGGCAAGTCCTGCTGAGATATCTGCGACAGATGCGCCCTCCTTCTGGGCCTGCTTTACCTTTGAGTTCATGAAAACCGTACATCTGGTTCCAAGGTCGATAGGGTTCTTTGCAAAAAGTGCTTCTTTTGCAAAATCCTGAACTGAGTAGTTTAAGGACTTTGCGAAGGTCTCAATAAATGAGCCACAGCCTGAAGAGCAGGCCTCGTTGAGCTGTACTGAGTCGACAGTCTGGTTCTTTATCTTGATGCACTTCATGTCCTGTCCACCGATATCGAGGATACAGTCTACCTTTGGGTCGAAGAATGCTGCTGCGTAGTAGTGGGCTACAGTCTCAACTTCGCCGTCGTCCAATTTTAAAGCTGCCTTTAATAAAGCCTCTCCGTAGCCTGTAGAGCAGGAGTGTACGATGTGTGCATCCTCAGGAAGCTTTGCGTAAATCTCTTGGATAGAACGGATGGCTGTCGCGAGAGGGCTTCCGTTGTTGTTGCTGTAGAATGAGTATAAAAGGTCTCCGTCCTCGCTTACGAGAGCGATTTTAGTGGTGGTTGAGCCTGCATCAATTCCGAGATAGCAGTTGCCCTTGTATGTAGAAAGGTCACCGGTCTTTACGTGATTGTTGCCGTGACGCGTTGTAAATTCATCGTAATCAGCCTGATCCTTAAAAAGAGGCTCCATACGTGCCACCTCAAATTCCATCTTTATGCCGTTTGAGAGGCGGTCGATTAAGGATGAGAGTGTGGTGACAGAGTTGTCTTTATAGTTTAATGCAGAGCCTATTGCTGCAAAAAGATGAGAGTTCTCAGGAACGATAGTGTGCTCGTCATCGAGATTTAAGGTTCTGATAAATGCTGATTTAAGTTCTGACAAAAAGTGCAGAGGACCGCCAAGGAAAGCAACATGTCCCTTGATTGGCTTACCGCAGGCGAGACCGCTGATGGTCTGGTTTACCACGGCCTGAAAGATTGAAGCGGATAAATCCTCGCGTGTGGCTCCCTCATTAATGAGCGGCTGGATATCTGTTTTGGCAAATACTCCACAGCGGGCTGCGATAGGGTAGATGGCCTTGTAGCTTTTTGCGTATTCATTTAGTCCTGTAGCGTCTGTCTGGATGAGAGAAGCCATCTGGTCGATAAATGAGCCTGTACCGCCGGCACATATGCCGTTCATACGCTGTTCCACGTTGCCGCCATCAAAGTATATGATTTTGGCATCCTCGCCACCTAGCTCTATTGCCACATCGGTCTGTGGAGCATAGTGTGTGAGTGCGGTAGATACAGCTATAACCTCCTGTACGAATGGCACCTCAAGGTGCTTTGCAAGAGTGAGTCCGCCGGAGCCTGTTATCATAGGACAAACTGAAAGGTCACCTGTCTTGTCGTAGGCCTTTCTGATAAGGGACTCAAGTGTCTCCTGGATATTTGCAAAATGACGCTCATAATCGGAAAAGAGGATATTGTCATCGGCATCAAGAAGTGCAATCTTGACGGTTGTTGAGCCGATATCAATACCCAACTTATGTAAGCTGTTATTTTCCATAGTGGTTCCTCCATAATGTATTACTTATATGTTTTTATATATCTTTCTTCTTATTAAAATATATAATAGTTCTATTTTCAAAACAGAGATTATTATACGACAGATATCGACAAATTACAATGACTATAATTATAAAGAATTTGTGAATAATTCGCTGTCTCGTTGACAAAGTATGATTTAACTATCATAATAAATTTTGTAATAATTGTTGCCCTTTGCACTATAGTGTAAAAGGCAGCAATAATATGACAGGAGGATGCGGACGCGTGGTTTTATATTGCATCAAAACCATGTCTGCTAAAATGTATGAACTGGCTTAACAAACTAGAACAAAAATATGGAAGTAAAGCGATTCCGAATATCACTAGAATATTTATCGCTGCGAATCTGATAGGCAGTGTGCTGCTTTTGACAAAGGGAGATGTGGTACTTTATTATCTGCAGTTTTCAGCCTCTGCTATTTTGCACGGACAGGTATGGCGTCTTATAAGCTGGATTTTTGTGCCGAGCGGCAGCATATCATTTTTACAGCTTTTATTTATATTCTGTCTGTGGACGCTTGGAGACAGCATGGAGTCATATCTTGGCTCTTTTAGGATGAATGTGTACTTTTTCGGAGGCTTTTTGCTGTATGATATAGTTGGAATGCTTGTATTTGCAGTGACACATGTATCCATCAATCTGACTATGTACTATATACTTATAGCTATGTATCTGATGCTTGGTCTTTTGATGCCGGAGGCAGAGGTGAGGCTTTACTTTGTGCTTCCTATAAAGATGAAGTGGATGGTGCTTGTTTACTTCGTGATGTTTGCATATGATGTGTATACCTATATGAGCTTTGGATGGCAGATTGGATTGGCATACGGCTCAGAAATCGTACTTGCACTTATAAATCTGTTGGTATTCATCTATGGCTGTAAGCACAGGCTCTCATTCAGGCAGAATGTGCACCAGAAGAGGAGAAAGGCACAGTTTAAAGCCAAGTTTTCCGAACCTCGCCCGGGCAGTGGCATCTCACGCCATAAGTGCTATATATGCGGCAGAACAGAATTGTCAAATCCTGAATTAACATTCAGATACTGCTCGAAGTGCACCGGCAACAAGGAATACTGTCAGGATCATCTGTTTACACATACGCACGTATAATATACATGTACTACTTTTTCTAATTCATTGACAAAGTAAACTGATGAATTTATAATGGACACAGTATTATTTTCGGAGGAACATTTATGGAGAACGAGGCAACAGTTTCGAAAAATTTTATTGAACAGATTATTGAGAAGGACTTGGCAGAGGGTCATTGCAAGACTGTAAAGACCAGATTCCCACCGGAGCCAAACGGTTATTTACACATCGGCCATGCGAAGTCTATTCTTTTAAACTATGGACTGGCAAAGAAGTATGACGGACAGTTCAATCTCAGGTTTGATGATACAAACCCTACCAAGGAGCGTCTGGAGTTTGTAGAGTCTATTGAGGCCGATGTTAAATGGCTTGGTGCTGACTGGGCGGACAGAAAGTTTTTTGCATCCAATTACTTCGACAAGATGTATGAGTGTGCAGTAGGACTGATAAAGAAGGGAAAGGCATATGTATCTGATCTGACACCTGATGAGATAAGAGAGTATAGAGGTACACTCACAGAGGCCGGCAAGGAGGATCCATACTCAAAGAGAAGTGTTGAGGAAAACTTAGACCTTTTTGAGCGCATGAAAAACGGTGAGTTTGAGGATGGCACAAAGGTGCTTCGTGCGAGAATTGACATGAGCTCTTCAAACATCAATATGAGAGATCCGATTCTTTACCGTGTGGCTCATATGACACATCACAATACAGGTGATAAATGGTGTGTATATCCTATGTATGATTTTGCTCATCCTATAGAGGATGCTATTGAGGGCATAACACATTCTATATGTACTCTTGAGTTTGAAGACCACAGACCGCTGTATGACTGGGTGGTTATTGAATGTGGATTTAAGAATTCTCCTGAGGAGTCGCCAAAGCAGATTGAGTTTGCAAAGCTCTATCTGACTAATGTTGTAACAGGAAAGAGATATATCAAGCGTCTTGTGGAGGATGGCATCGTTGATGGCTGGGATGACCCGAGGCTTGTTTCTATAGCAGCGCTCAGACGCAGGGGCTTCACACCGGAGTCTATCCAGAATTTTGTTGATCTGTGTGGTATATCAAAGGCTAACAGCTCTGTTGACTATGCTATGCTTGAGTACTGTATCCGAGAGGATTTAAAGGCTAAGCGCCCTCGTATGATGGCTGTGCTTGATCCGGTCAAGGTGATTATCGACAATTACCCTGAGGGACAGGTTGAGTATCTTGAAGTGGACAATAACGTGGAGAATCCTGAGCTTGGAAAGAGAAAGGTTCCTTTCACCAGAGAGCTTTATGTGGAGAGAGAGGACTTCATGGAGGAGCCACCGAAGAAGTATTTCCGTATGTTCCCTGGCAATGAGGTGCGTTTCATGAACGCTTATTTTGTGAAGTGCAATAGCTGCATAAAGGATGAAAACGGCAATATTACAGAGATTCACTGTACATATGACCCGGCATCAAAGGGTGGCAACAGTCCTGATGGCAGAAAGGTCAAGGGAACTATCCACTGGGTTTCAGCCGAGTATGGAAAGCAGGTAACTGTACGTCTTTACGAGAATATCGTAAATGAGGAGCTTGGAGTGTACAATGAGGACGGAAGCCTAAATCTTAATCCAAATTCACTCACAGTGCTTGATAACTGTGTAGTTGAGCCGGAGCTTATGAATGCCAAGGCTTATGACAGCTTCCAGTTTGTCAGAAATGGCTTCTTCTGCGCGGATTGCAAGGACTCAAAGGATGGACAGCCTGTATTTAACAGAATCGTCTCATTAAAGAGCTCATTCAAGCTTCCGACAGCTAAATAGTTTTTGACTAAAAATAAACAGAAGAGAACGAAATTATTAAAAAAATAAGAGATGTGAAATAATTGCTGTTATTTCACATCTCTTTTCTTTTATTTGTTGTAACAATTAATTATTTTTCTTGTTCTCAAGTTCAAGAAGCTTCATTGCACGCACCTTGAGTGGCAGACCAAACAGTGTGATGAAGCCGTCTGCATCATGGTGATCATATAAATCTCCTGTAGTAAAGCTTGCAAGAGACTCACTGTAGAGTGAATATGGTGAAGTAGTGCCGGCCTTGATGATATTGCCTTTATATAATTTGAATTTAACTTCTCCGGTTACATATTCCTGTGTTGACTCTACGAAAGCCTGGATTGCTTCACGAAGTGGTGTGAACCATTTTCCTTCGTATACTACCTGAGCGAGCTTGTTGCCCATTTCTTTCTTGACCTCCATTGTGGCACGGTCAAGGCAGAGCTCCTCAAGCTGGTCATGTGCTGCCATCAGGATCGTTCCGCCAGGAGTTTCATAAACGCCACGGGATTTCATACCAACAACACGGTTTTCAACGATATCAACGATTCCTATTCCGTTTGCACCACCAATCTTATTTAATTCAGTAACGATTTCAGAATACTTCATTTCTTTTCCGTTTAATGTTTTAGGAACACCAGCTTCAAATGTCATAGTAACTTCTGTATCTTTATCTGGAGCGTTTTCTGGAGCTACTCCTAAAACAAGCATGTTGTCGTAGTTTGGTGCTAAAGAAGGATCTTCTAATTCAAGACCTTCGTGACTGATATGCCATAAGTTACGGTCACGGCTGTAGCTGTGGCTTGCATCAAATGGAAGAGTGATGCCATGAGCCTTACAGAACTCAATCTCATCTTCACGGGACTGCATGGTCCACAGATCTGTCATACGCCATGGAGCAATGATCTTGATGTCCGGAGCGAGAGCCTTGATGCCAAGTTCGAAACGGATCTGGTCATTTCCTTTACCGGTAGCACCGTGGCAGATAGCAACGGCACCCTCTTTACGTGCGATCTCAACCAGCTTCTTGGCAATGACCGGACGAGCCATGGAAGTTCCGAGAAGATAGGAATGCTCGTATACAGCACCAGCCTCTACACACGGCATGATGAAGTCATCGCAGAACTCATCGACGATATCCTCGATATATAATTTGGAAGCACCGGACATTTTTGCTCTCTCTTCAAGACCGTCCAGCTCGTTTCCCTGTCCGCAGTTTACACAGCAGCAGACAACGTCATAATCAAAGGTTTCTTCAGCCACGGGATCAGGGCTGTGGTATCAAGACCACCGGAATACGCTAAAACAACTTTTTCTTTCATAATATATGTCCTCCTGGGATTTTTTTGATTTTGTATCGCTCCGGACATTTCCGGGACGGTGAATTTTTTTACGTTATCTGGAAAAAATTAATGCTGTTTTATAACTTTACCAGAGTGAATAAATATTCATGTACAACAAAACAAAATTTTCGGCTGTCCTGTCGACATGGCTTAATATACACCAGATTTTATAAATATGCAAGAGATAATTTGAAAAATATGAAAAAAATTTTGCATAAAAATACATCTAAAAGTAGGCGATATTATAATAAAATACAGGAAAAACAGAAAAGACCGTGAAAAATCAAAGAAAATGACTATTGCATAATATGCAGAGAAGATGTATAATCTATCCATTGATAAGATGGACATATGAGCTGGCAGTACAGACAGGTTTAAGATGTCCGTCTGACCTGTGCAGAAGATTACAGATATCAGAAGACATAAAAAAGAGGCATAAATAAGAATAGCAAGCGCTTCTGCAGGGTGTATTAAGCCGTAGAAAAAACGGCAGAGGAGGAATGTGAAAGATGATTAAAGCAGGAATTATCGGTGCGACAGGATACGCAGGAAATGAGATCGTAAGACTTCTTCTTGGACACAAGGACGTTGAAATCAAATGGTTCGGCTCCCGAAGCTACATAGATCAGCAGTATGCAGATATTTATCAGAATTTTTTCAGGCTGGTGGATGCCAAATGTATGGATGACAACATGGCTGCACTTGCAGATGAGGTGGATGTGATCTTTACCGCAACACCACAGGGCCTTTGTGCATCCCTTATTAATGAAGAAATCCTTTCCAAATGTAAGGTGATCGACTTAAGCGCAGATTTCCGTATTAAAGATGTGAAAAAATATGAGAAGTGGTACGGGATCGAGCATAAGGCTCCGCAGTTTATCGAGGAAGCTGTTTATGGCCTCTGCGAGATCAACCGTGAGGATATTAAGAATGCAAGGCTGATCGCCAACCCGGGATGCTATCCGACATGCTCCACACTGTCTATTTATCCGCTGTTAAAGGAAGGCCTCATTGATCCGAATACCATTATCATTGATGCCAAGTCCGGAACCTCCGGAGCAGGAAGAGGAGCCAAGGTTCCGAATCTCTACTGTGAGGTAAACGAGAGCATCAAAGCTTACGGTGTTGCCACACACAGACATACACCGGAGATCGAGGATCAGCTTGGATATGCATGCGGACAGGAAGTGATGATCAACTTTACCCCGCATCTTGTTCCGATGAACCGTGGAATCCTGGTAACAGCATATGCCTCCCTGACCAAGGATGTTACCTACGAGGAAGTAAAAGCAGCCTATGACAAATATTATAAAGACGAGTTCTTTGTACGTGTCCTGAACAAGGATGTATGCCCG
>ENA-OQJV01000024-OQJV01000024.1-human-gut-metagenome-genome-assembly--contig:-NODE-24-length-23380-cov-2.076635_pt1 | contig 23380 bp, 25 predicted proteins | sample MGYA00242616_ERZ504783 | MGnify/ENA primary metagenome ERZ504783 (study PRJEB26092, sample SAMD00036360) | human gut metagenome | host: Homo sapiens | study: EMG produced TPA metagenomics assembly of...
ATTTTCATGGCTGGCCCCTACCGAAATCTTTCCACCAGCAAAAGGAATGACATCCAATTCGCCCTCTGGCATCAGAACAGGTAATCTACCAGTATCCATGCCCTCAAAGAAATAGTCGCGCAATTGCCCCTTTTGGGGGCGAACATCTACGTCAAAACCAAGGGGCTCGAGTGTTTGACCTAGCCAGGCACCACAAGCGAGAATGACCTTATCAAAAGTTTGCCCATTAATCTCGTAAGTGCCATTATCAAGAGGAGATAGTATGACTAGACCCTCTACCTTTTCAAAACCAGAGGCCTCAATCAAAGTAGATGTTAATTCTGCCCCCTCCACTCTGGCACCTCCAGAAGCATAGAGATAACGGTCAAATCCAGTAAATTCCGGGAGGTCGGCAGCATTTTTTATAGAGAGTTCACCAATAATGGGTGATTCTTCTAGCCTAGTTTCTGCATGCTGATACAAACCGTCCAACTTACTATCATCTTTCTTGAGAAGGGCTACACCAGACTGATCATAGAAGCTCGTGTCATAACCATCATTTTCAAGATCTGAAACTAAATCTTGGTAAAAATCGGCTCCCAAACGGGCCATTCGATACCAGGCTTTATTACGACGCTTGGAAAACCAGGGGCTGATAATCCCTGCTGCCGCCTTGGTGGCTTGCCCGAGACCATGATCAAATACTGTAACCTCTGCGTCTTTTCTTTTGATAAGTAGTAGGCAGCCGTTGAACCGACGATACCTGCACCAACAATTGCTATTTTCATTTTTTACTCCATCTATTTGAAAAGAGCTGAGTCCTATATCAATAGGCACAGCTCTCTAGTTATTTTTAACCTAAGGCCACGTCCATGACCATCATGACGACAAAGCCAACCATGAGTCCTAAGGTGGTGACGTCAGTATTACCATTGGTTTGTGATTCAGGAATCAATTCCTCCGTTACCACAAAGATCATGGCACCAGCCGCAAAAGCCAAAGCATAAGGAATAATCGCCATCATCCACATAACAAGAGCAGCTCCCATAACAGCCCCTATAGGCTCCACGATGGCTGACATAGATCCCCAATAAAAGGCCTTGATACGAGATTTTCCATCTGCTCGAATAGGAATAGAGAGGGCTGCACCTTCAGGGACATTCTGCAAACCAATACCGATAGCTAGACCAATGGCTCCCATGAGACCAGCAAGTGTCATATTCCCACCAGCTAGGGCACCAAAGGTAACACCAACCGCCAATCCCTCTGGAAAATTATGAATCGTGATAGCCAAAAAGAGCAAGGCTGTTTTAGACAACTTTTTCTTACGAGGTTGAATCCCTTCTGCTTTTGAGATGTCATTTCCTAAATGCAAATGAGGAACGACGGCATCAATTAAACGGAGGGCAACACCACCAAGCAAGAAGCCAGCTGCCGCAGGGAACCAGGACCATTTCCCATAGCCATTTTGAGTCGCATAGGTTAAAGAGGGATCCAAAAGTGACCAAAAAGAGGCCGCAATCATGACACCAGCCGCAAAGCCCATCATGATATCTAACAATTTACGACTAATATTCTTGAAGAAGAAAACAATGGCCGAACCGACAATGGTACAGCCCCAAGTAAAAAGACCTGCAAGTAAGGCCAAAAAGACCACATTTTGATGTAAAAGCCAAGTCACAGACACATCCTCCTACAAATGATCAAAAGGATTAGTTGAGGACTGACTCTCAAGTATGGTCACATTCCAATCATGCTCACGTTTCCAAGCCTCAAGTTTTTCAGCAATCTTTGAGATAAAGAGGGCTTCAACATGGTGCCCAGGGTCAATAGCCAAGAGACCATTAGTAATCATTTCTTGCCCTGTATGGTAGTAAACATCACCAGTGATAAAGACTTGTGCGCCCTTTTTCAAAGCATCCTTGTAAAATCCTTGACCACTACCCCCACAAATAGCCACACGGCTAACAAGAGGATTATTATGGTCATAACGAACCAAGCGAACACTGTCCAAGCCAAAAACTGCTTTTACTTTAAGAGCAAGTTCTTCAATGGTCTGTGGCACGATATCACCCACTCGACCGATTCCATGATTTTCAGAAGTCTGTGTTAAATAAGTGGTGTCTTTAATGTCAAGTATGTCACAAAACCAATCATTAAGCCCATCATTGACCACTTCAATATTAGTATGACTCACATAGACTGCAATATCATGCTTAACCAGGTCGAGCAAAATATCTCGGTCAGGCGAAGACACCAAATCCTTAACTGGACGGAAAATTGGAGCGTGTTTAGCAATGATAAGGTCCACACCTTTTTCAATAGCTTCAGCTACTGTATTTTCACGAACATCCAAGGTAACCATGACCTTCTGAATCTCCTTGTCCAGACTGCCAATCTGCAAACCAACCACATCACCTTCCATGGAAAGCTCCTGTGGACAAAATTCCTCATAAGTCTTGATAAGTTCACTAGCTAACATAGTTCAAAACCTCCTTAATGGTTTGAATTTTATCTTCAATAGCTGCACGGTCAGTCTGATTGGCAAGAGGAATGGATCCTAAGGCAATCTCTAGTTTATTGATTTCTCGTTGCCATTTGAGCTGGAAAACCTGAGATTGGTCTTTCATGAGATGAGGACCAAAACGCACTTCCTTGTCTGAAAGGCTCATATGTCCAGCTTCTGCAACCATGATTTCGTAGTATTTGCCATTTTCAGTCATGATGGATTCGGCATAATCTCAAAACCATTTTCCATCAACCAAATACGGAGATCATCTTCACGATTATTTGGTTGTAAAATCAGACGGTCTACGCCTGTTAGTTTGTCCTTTCCAGCATCTAGGATATCCGCAATAAGACGTCCTCCCATGCCACAAATCGTGATAGTTGTTACCTCATCAGCAGGTTCGAAGGCAGCCAAGCCATTAGCCAAGCGCACGTCGATTTTATCTTGGAAACCAGAAGCTGAGACATTAGCAAGAGCAGATTCATAAGGGCCTTTTACCACTTCACCAGCAATAGCTGAAGTAATCAAACCTTTTTCAAGTAAATAAATCGGAAGATAGGCATGATCACTGCCTACATCCAAGAGTTTTGCGCCTTTGGGAACATAGGTTGCTACGTCCTTGAGGCGTTGAGATAATTGTACGTACATGTTTCATCTTTCTATTTTTTTTAAGTCTCTTCAATTATATCTAAAAAAGGAGGTTGGTAAGAAATGGGTTTTAACACATTTCCTAACAACTTCCGTTTTTGCTTATACTTTCTCGCCTGTAAAGACGAAAAATTTAGAAATAATGTAGTTCAATACAATGATAAGGACCTGAGAGAACAAACTCTCGATACCATTTACCCAAGCATGACTATGACCAACAAATTGACCAATAATTTCTGGATAGGTATCGACCAAGAAATAGGCCAGAGCCAAATCTAAAACCAAGGTCAAGAGGCGGGCTCCCACGAACTTAACAAAGCGCGTGACCATACCTGTCTTTTCCTGATTAAAGACAAACATGTCATTTGTAAAAAAGGCAAAGATAATGGCAATCGCATTTGCTAAGACTGCTGAAAGTGTTCCTTGTTGGGTAAACTGGAAAATCAAAGTACGACTAACCATATAGACCAAAGTTGCCAAGACACCAAAGAAAAGGTACTTGAAAACTTCGGTAGCCATGAAGGCTCTCAGTTTAGCTATCATACTTAGTCCAATCCAATTTCTGCACGAACAACATCAGCAATCGTATCAACGTAGTAGTTCACTTCATCATCTGTTGGTGCTTCTGCCATAACACGAAGGAGAGGTTCTGTACCACTTGGACGAACCAAGATACGGCCATTTCCAGCCATCTCAGCTTCCATTTTTTCAATGATTGCCGCAATTGCAGGAACTTCCATAGCCTTATCTTTCATGCTATTTTCCACACGGATATTAACCAATTTTTGTGGATAGATAGTCACTTCTGAAGCCAATTCAAACAAGCTCTTACCTGTTTCAACCATGACTTTAGTCAATTGGATTGCTGTCAATTGGCCATCACCAGTTGTGTTGTAATCCATGATAATAACGTGTCCAGATTGTTCACCACCAAGGTTGTACCCGTTTTTACGCATTTCTTCAACAACGTAACGGTCACCAACAGCAGTCACTGCCTTGTTAATGCCTTCACGGTCAAGTGCCTTGTGGAAACCAAGGTTTGACATAACTGTTGTCACAATGGTATTTTTAGACAACTCGCCCTTTTGTGACAAATGTTTACCGATGATGTACATCACCTTGTCACCATCAACAATATCACCATTTTCATCAACAGCGATGAGACGGTCACTGTCACCATCAAAGGCAAGACCGATAGCTGAGCCAGTTTCTTTAACCAAGGCTTGCAACTGCTCTGGGTGTGTCGAACCAACACCAGCATTGATGTTAAGGCCATCAGGTTGGTCACCAATGACAGCGATTTCTGCGTTCAAATCAAGGAAAATATTACGTGCAGATACCGCAGCCGCACCATTAGCCGCATCCAAGGCAACCTTCATACCACCAAGGTCAACACCTGTAGCTACCAAGAATTTTTCATATTTACGAAGACCTTCTGGATAATCCACAAGGGTTCCAAGTCCTTCAGCTGAAGGGCGTGGAAGCGTATCTTCTGCAGCATCGAGAAGGGCTTCAATTTCCGCTTCACGCGCATCATCCAATTTAAAGCCATCACCACCAAAGAACTTGATGCCATTATCAAGAGCTGGATTATGGCTGGCTGAAATCATAACACCGGCACTTGCATTTTCTGTACGAACCAAATATGAGACACCAGGTGTTGCAAGTACTCCAAGTTTGTAGACTTCAATACCCACTGAGAGCAAACCTGCTACTAAGGCAGATTCCAACATCTCACCAGAAATACGTGTATCACGTGCCACAAAAACTTTAGGACGGCCAGTCTCATGTTGGCTAAGCACATAACCACCAAAACGACCTAATTTAAAGGCCAATTCAGGCGTAAGTTCAACGTTTGCTTCTCCACGAACACCGTCTGTTCCAAAATATTTACCCATAATTTTATTATTAGTGCTTGAGCACTAAATCCTCCTTAAACTGTGATGCTGTTTAGCAAGAGTCAATCTAGTGAAATCTATCTAGATAATCTAACTTTATAAGATTTCGCCAATATTTTCAACCCTTGATTTTAAATATTTTTAATTGGTTACATTTTTATGAGATTAGTCCCTCTCAATCCCATCCATTATACATGAATTTGGGAGAAAATGTAACTCCCCCTATTTTTGCGTGACTTTTAAGTTAACCTTAACAGTGCCAGGCTGAACCGTAACACCTTCTGCCTTAAGGTCTATTGTTTTTGAAGTATCCTTAGTCACTTGGCTAATGTCCACAGGGACTGTGATGCTATCAATCTTATCCATAGCTTCTTGGCTACCAACGATAGTCACATGCCCACGATCAAAGCTATAGCTGATATTAGACACATTGCTAGCCTTATCTCCAGTCAGTTCAACCTTGACAGGAACAGATTTGCTTAATTTTCTCAAATTAATCTTGGCGTGTACCTTAGCTGGTGAGATAGAACTTGCTAGGACTGTTCCATTTGCCGAAACGGCTTGAAGAACCAGGTTACCATCATAATCTTCAGACAGGTTGGAATCACCTTCCAATACTGCTTGAACATGGTCAATCTGGTTAATGATATCTTCACTCGACGTCACTTCTACCTTGGTTTCATCCAGGCTAACTTTTTTCACTTCATAACCATTTGCCAACTTATCTGATGTAATATTAGCTACTACATCAAAGGTCTTGCTGGCTTTTTTGCCAATAGTTGCCGTCAAGGTTGATGGAGATACCTGCGCAGACATTCCGGCTGGAAGATCCTTAACCTGAATAGGTACTCGACTGGTTCCTTGACCCAGATTTGACAAATCAGCAACTAATTTAAAGTGACGTGTATCACTACTTGTCTCAGTCGTTAAAGCCAGCTGTGTTGTCGCCGTCAAATAGACTTCGGCATCATAGGAATAACCACTGATAAAGTACTTATCACTATCATATTTAATATCCACAGGGACCGACTCAACGGTTTGTGTAAAGGTATTAGATGCACTTGAACTATTGCTTTTATTTTGCGAGTTCCCCGACCAGGCTGTGAAAAAGAGTACCACAGCAAAGAAGAGTGCAACTAGTATCTGCCATAAACGATCGTTTTTAAAGAAATTTACAAAACACTTCATTTTTTGCTACCTCCAATCCAACGTTGGAAGATGACTGACGTGGTTCTTGTTCTTTCAACAAGATAAGACTCAACTCTTGTTCAAATTCTTGAATAGAAAGATCATGGATGAAATTTCCCTTGTAAGCAATAGAAATCGCACCAGTCTCCTCAGAAACAACAAAGGTAAGCGCATCTGTTTGTTCTGAAAGACCAATGGCAGCTCTGTGCCTAGTTCCAAACTCTTTGGAAATCTTATTAGATTCCGTCAATGGCAGATAAGAACAAGCCGTCGCAACCTTGTTATCTCTGATGATAACTGCCCCATCATGAAGCGGTGTATTTGGAATGAAAATATTAATTAATAGTTCCCCAGTCACCACCGCATCAAGTGGAATCCCAGTCGCAATCTGCTCTTGTAAGGTCTGAGTCTGTTCAATAGAAACCAAGGCCCCAATCTTACGAGGACTCATGTACTTAACAGCTTTAACGTAGGCTTGAACCAACTTCTCGTCTGAGCTAACCTCTTTATTTTGCAAAAAATGCTGAGGTGTCCGTCCAAAGGTTTCAAGTGCAGAACGAAGCTCTGGTGCAAAGATTACAACCGCCGCAATAGCTCCATAGTTGATGACCTGATTCATCAAATAAGAAATCGTCGTGAAGCCTATAAAATCAGAAATCAGTTTGACAAAAATAAATAAGACAACCCCTTGAACAAGGGTCATAATTTTTGTCCCTCGTAGGGCCCTAATAAAGCGATAAATTAAAAAAGCAACAATCAATATGTCCAAACTATTGACGATAACTTTCAGCGGACTATCGAAGAGTGACCGCCAAAAATCAATATCAATGGACGAAAGTATTCCCATACATATCACACTTTCTTTTAATTTTTAAACAGTGTCTATTATACCACGAATTCTAACTATTTTGAGACTACAATCACTACTTTTTGTGATAAAATAAATTCATGACTATGAAAACTACCATGGGAATTCTGGCGGGTAAAGCTAGCCATTTCGTCCTTTCAAAATTGGGACGTGGTTCAACCCTGCCTGGAAAAATTGCCCTTAAATTTGACAAAGATATTTTAGACACTTTAGCCAAGGACTACGAAATTGTCGTTGTTACTGGAACCAACGGTAAGACTCTGACAACGGCTTTGACAGTAGGTATTCTTAAAGAAGCTTTTGGTGAGATTGTGACCAATCCTAGCGGAGCCAACATGATCACAGGGATCACTTCTACTTTCCTAACAGCTAAAAAAGCCAAGTCTGGTAAGAAAATTGCTGTCTTGGAAATTGACGAGGCCAGCCTTCCAAAAATCACTGAGTACATCACTCCAAGTCTTTTTGTTTTCACAAATATTTTCCGTGACCAAATGGACCGCTATGGTGAAATCTATACCACTTATCAGATGATTTTAGATGGTGCTGCTAAGGCGCCTGAGGCTACTATTTTGGCTAATGGAGACAGTCCTCTTTTCAATTCTAAAGAGGTAGTCAATCCCGTGCGCTTCTACGGTTTTGACACTGAAAAACATGATCCTGAGCTGGCTCATTATAATACTGAAGGTATTGTCTGCCCTAAATGTGAGAGTATTCTTCAGTATCGACTTAATACTTACGCTAACTTGGGTGACTTACTGTGTGCCTTAACTGCGACTTCCACCGTCCAGAATTAGACTATAAGCTAACAGAGTTGACTAAAAATCACCAACACAACTTCTGAATTTGTCATTGATGGACAAGATTACAAGATTAATGTCGGTGGTCTTTATAACATCTACAATGCTCTTGCTGCGGTTTCTGTCGCTGAATTCTTCGGAGTGGCTCCAGAGCAAATCAAAGCTGGTTTTGATAAGAGTCGTGCTGTCTTTGGACGCCAAGAAACCTTTAAGATTGGTGACAAATCATGTACTCTCGTACTAATTAAGAATCCCGTAGGAGCTAGCCAAGCTCTTGACATGATTAAACTTGCCGATTATCCATTTAGCTTGTCAGTCCTTCTTAATGCTAACTATGCTGATGGTATTGATACCAGCTGGATTTGGGATGCCAACTTTGAAAGCATTCTCGAGATGGATATCCCTGAGATTAATGCTGGTGGTGTTCGCCATTCTGAAATTGCCCGCCGCCTTCGTGTGACTGGCTATCCAGAGGATAAGATTACGCAAGCAGAAAAACTTGAAGATATTATGGCTTTGATTGAAAAACAAGATTGCGACCATGCCTATATCTTGGCGACCTATACTGCCATGCTTGAATTCCGTGATATTCTTGCTCAACGTCATGCTGTCGGAAAGGAGATGAACTAATGACCTATACTTCACTCAAATCTCCAGAAAATCGTGACTACACCTACGACCTAAATGTCGCCCACCTTTATGGTAATCTGCTCAATACCTACGGTGACAACGGTAATGTCCTTATGATCAAATACGTAGGCGAAAAACTTGGTGCTAAGATGACCTTCGACATCGTTTCAGTTGGAGATGATTTCGACAAGGACCACTACGACATGGTCTTCTTTGGAGGTGGTCAAGACTACGAACAATCTATCGTTGCCAAAGATCTCCCCTCTAAACGTGATGCCATTGGTCAATTCATCCAAGATAATAAAGTAATCCTAGCCATCTGTGGTGGTTTCCAACTTCTTGGACAATATTACATCCAGGCTAACGGTGTCCGTATTGATGGTATCGGCGTCATGGGTCACTACACCCTTAATCAAGAAAATAACCGTTACATTGGTGATATCAAAATACATAACGAAGAGTTTGATGAAACTTACTATGGTTTTGAAAATCACCAAGGGCGTACCTTCCTTTCTGATGATGAAAAACCACTTGGCAAAGTGGTCTACGGTAATGGTAATAACAAGGAAGATGGTACTGAGGGTGTCCACTATAAAAATGTTTATGGTAGCTACTTCCATGGACCAATTCTTTCTCGTAACGCCAACCTTGCCTACCGTTTGGTTACAACTGCCCTTCGTAACAAATATGGCCAAGACATTGAATTGCCAAGTTACGATGACATTCTCTCAAGTGAGATTGCTGAAGAATACGCAGATACTAAATCAAAAGCAGAATTTGAGAAATAATTCTATGACATAGCAAAATAGCGAAACCCAAAGGTTTCGCTATTTTTTATATCTATTTCCAAAGACGTCTTTTCTTCAATCTGTCTTCAATTTTACGATTATCAATCCTTAAAATGGCAATCATATCAAACAAGAGCCAAGTTCGTTTAGGATAAACAATGTATTTTGGAGACCATATTGGAGAAAACTTCTCCTTATAACGTTGGAGTCCACTAAAAGAGTAAAAACGTTGTGCAAAGACATAGACCAAATTGGCAACCTTCTCTTCCAAGAAGCTATCTTCTTCAGTACCCACATTCGCGAGTGGAGCCATTCCCATATCAAAGTATTGCTTTCCTTCCGCTTGGAAGTACTGGAAGAGTTTGACAAAGAGGTAATCCATGATGCCTTCAGGAGCCTTTTCAAAATCATAACGCATAAGGTCAATCGTCGCCACCCGTTTGTTATTGGTTGGCATGATGTTGGCAAAGGCTACAATTTCTCCTTCCTCACTCTCAACAATAGCAATCGGTGCCTGCTGCAGATAAGCTTCATCAAAGAAACCAAGAGAGAAACCCTTCTCCTTACGACCGTTAAGCCAAATATCTGAGACAGCCTTCATTTCTTGCATCTGAGTCTCTGAAAATGGAGGATCAAGTAACTTAAACTGGAAACCTGCTTTTTCGACACGATTGGTTGGTTTACGGAACTTCTTACCATGCTTACCATCGACAGAGAATGTCGTCAAATCAACCATGGCGTTTTCCCCAAATTTCATAAAATCAAAGCCATAATCATGAAGCATCAGGGTGATACTCTCGTCTGCCTCATAAAACAAGGCTTGTAAATTCCAATCTGATAGTGTCTTCAAGAAAGATTCCCAAGCTGCTCGGTAATAGTTTTCATTACCAATTGGATTTCCCATAACCACACACTTATTGCTGGTTTGTGCAAATTGGAAAACTACCTGGTCTTGTCCATCGACACGATACCAAAAGAGGCGTTTATCATGTAAATAAGCCAGGGCACTTTCTGAATGCACCTCCATATTTCTCAAGGAGAGCTGTGAAGCGCTCATCATCCATGCTTTGACCAAAAGGCCTGCGGGGTGCCAAAATTCTCAAGACTCCCCAAACAATAGTTGCAATGATAACTGATGCCAGTAAAATATCAAACCAAATATGAACAAAATGTCCAAGAACATCCCGGTTCTTAGGTGGCATAAATGAGCCAAAAACCGCTGCCACCCAGAACAAGAAGAACCAGAATAGTAAAGGCTAGGAAAAGGAAATCCTTGGTTTTGTCTTCCCAACTATAAACAAAGTAACGATGATACAACCTCTTTCTGATGATCAACATAAGCACCAAAGAGAGTACAATTAGGAATGACATAGCCCAAGAAATACCATTGAGATTGACATAAATCAAGGTCAAGACAAAGGTTATTAAGGAAGCAATGAAAGCTCCCTTCACCCGACGTCTGATGAGACGAGCCATGAAAATGAATAGAGTTCCAAATAGGATACTTGGGAATTGCCAAATCAACTGTTCCTGAATAGGATTAAAACGGCTAATAAAGTAGACATTTGCCAAGCGTTCTGGGATTAAGGCTGACAAAATCAAGAAAATCCCTGAAAAACGTAGCAAATACACAAGAAAGCGGTGGAGACTTCCACCAAATACTCGTGAAGAAAGTTTGAAGTATTTCTCGTTGATACGCCCTCCCATGTGTTTGAAAAAGAAGACAACACCTAACAAGAAAGGAATAATGTAGTAGGTTAAACGAAAGAGCAAGAGCAGACTAACCGCTAGAGCATTGCTAACCCCCATAGAGGTCAGACCGGTAATCACAATCAAATCGAAACTACCAATCCCACCCGGAATCATAGAGAAGATACCAATAATAACTGCTAGGAAATAAAGAGGAATCAAATTATAAAGAGGAACATGCAAGCCCATTAAATAAGCTACACTTACAAAGCTTCCAAGGGCCGTTCCCCATTCAGCTGTCGAAGCTAAAAGAAGACTTAGCCTCGTTTTCAATGGTACTTGACCAAAATAGGCTAATTTTTCCCGACTAGAAACAAAGAAAATAAAAGGTAGATAAAGGAAAATCCCCAATAACAGTAACCAATACTTTCTTAAATCTGGACTTAGAGGGAAGAACCAAAAGACAGCGAATACCAAACCACTTAAAAGGGATAAGCCCGACATAAAGTAAGGCAATAAGCGAGAAAGTGCCTTAACACCTGTCTTTTCCTGCCCATCCTCAGAATAAAAGGAATATCTCAGACCCACATCGACCAAACCAGCAAAACCAGCTAAATTATTAATGGTGTTAACAGCCCAACTAGTTTCTAAGATATAGGATTTGGAATAATCCGTTTCTAGCTCCTTATTCAGTATAATGTCATAAAAGAGCATAGGGGAGACAGCGACTAGTCCGATGATAGCCATCAAAACAAGATGCCAAATAGACAAACCGCCCAGAGCTGACTCAAGTGACTCTAAAGTGATGGTCCGTTTGAGGCGAACCAATTCTATGACGACAAGAACCGTAATCGAGATAAAGAAGATAGATTTAACGGCCGCTTTTAAAGGTTGAAGTCTCTCTAAAAGACGCTTCATGCCACCACCTCTTTTCGACTAATTCTCACAAGCTCACGAATCATTTGATTGAAAATCTTATATTTACGTTGAGCTAGACGATGCCCTTCTCGACGTTGGACATAAAGCTTATGAATTGGAAAGAGTTCCGAAATCTCCCTAGAATGCCTGATACTGATAACATCCCTTTGCCCCATAACTACCCAAACAGGATAGGCAGCCTGATGTAGACGTTCCCTATCTAGTGGCAAGTCATGAAGCATAAGCCCCGTTACCTGAGCCATGATATCCATTTTAGATGAAAATGGTGACAAGGCTTTTAAGCAAAGATATTGTATATAGACCGCGAATCTTGAGCGTCTCGTCAACCCATTAAAGGTCATATTTCCCGCATTAAGCAAGAGCCCTGCAATCCGGTCAGGATAACGACTAGCATAAACCATAGCCAAATTGGCACCGTCACTATGACCGACAAATAAGGCCTTCTTGATATTCAAATATTGCAAAATTTCCTCCAAATCGGCAGCCATCTGTTCAAAGGTCATCTTAACACTCTGACGACTGGACCTGCCGTGATTACGACTATCAATGAAAATTAAACGATAGTCTCGATACAGAATTCCTTGCTTACCAAAGTAATTTCCTGACAAATTATTGCCATGCAAAAAAACAATTGGAAAGCCTTTACCGAGATCACGATAATAGATGATTTGACCATCTTTCACTTTGAATTCCATAATATTACCTACCTTTTCACTAACGCATTCTTATACGATAATTAGTCTTATAAGGCATTGAGGCTGATGAATTGGACTTACTCATTCCAAAATCATCTAACCCTCTTCACTCCATTATAACACTTCCACTAGGAAAGAGTCAGAATATTTGTGCATTTTCTGCAAAAAGAAAAAGCCTTTTCAGGCTTCTCTTCTTATTGTTCGAAAGTTTGTTGAGCGATGAGTTTGTTATAGTTTTCTTCATCTTCTTGGTTATCACGGACAACCTTAGATACTGTAAATGATGATGAAATCAATCCTACACATCCCATGAGGTAGTAACCCTTAACCATCAAAGGCTCTTTAAGGGTATAGAGGCCTACCAACATCAAGATTACGAAGAAGGCAAATGATCCCCATGCCATCATGTTGAAAGATGTTGTGTTACGATACACTTTTTTCTTTACTTTGTTCATAAAGTTAGTCTCCTTTTATATACTAAGACCATTATACCAACAATGTAAGCCTTTCACAACTCAAAACATGAAAAGGTTCTCATCATCCCTTAACCTTCCATTTGTTCTGATAAGTCACTCCACTCTTCCATTAGAGCCTCTTGAGAATCTGTTAAGTCATCCAGCTCTTTCTGCAAGTCAGACAATTCTGCCACATCATTTGTTTCAAGCATGGCAGCAGAAATTTCCTCCAAGCGTTCCTCAATCGTCTCTAGCTCATTTTCAATCTGCTCTATGCGTCGACTTAGTTTACGCATCTCTTTTTGATTGGCTTTTTGAGCTTGATAATCACTAGCACCCGCTGAAGCTACTTGGACTTCCTCTGATACTTGATTTTCCTCTACCTCAAGTCGTGCTAACTCTTCAAGCTCCGCCTTCTTTTCAAGGTAGTAATCGTAATCTCCAAGATAAATGGTTGCCCCATCCTCAGAAATTTCCATCACTTTGGTTGCCACACGGTTGATAAAGTAACGGTCATGGCTGACAAAGAGAAGTGTTCCATCAAAGTCAATAAGGGCATTTTCCAAGACTTCCTTACTATCAATGTCCAAGTGGTTGGTCGGCTCATCTAGGATGAGGAAGTTGTTGTTTTCCATTGATAATTTGGCTAGGAGCAGGCGAGCTTTCTCACCACCAGAAAGCATGGAAACCGACTTTTTGACATCATCACCTGAGAAGAGAAAGGCTCCCAGACGGTTACGAATCTCAACTTCAGGAGTTGTCGCAAAATCATTCCACAACTCATCAAGAACAGTGTTTGACGGTGTCAAAGCAGATTGGGTTTGGTCATAGTACCCCACTTCAACATTGGCACCATAGGTTGATGTTCCCTTGATAAATGGCAGTTTACCTACTACCGACTTGATAAAGGTTGTTTTCCCTATACCATTAGGTCCCACAATGGCAATGGCATCCATCTTCTTAACATCCAGGGAAATAGGCTCTGAGAGAATCTCATCGTCATAACCAATAGCAGCATCCCTCACTGTCAAGACCACATTTCCAGAGACCTTGTCCGCATGAAAGGTCATATTTGCCGACTTCTGACCTTCTGTTGGCTTATCTAGGCGTTCCATTTTCTCTAGCTGTTTGCGACGGGCTTGAGCACGCTTAGTTGTAGAGGCACGGACAATATTACGATTAACAAAGTCCTCCAGCTTAGCAATTTCCTTTTGTTGCTTTTCGAAGTTCTTTGCTTCAGTGGCCAACTTTTCAGCCTTAAGGTCCATGAATTTTGAATAGTTTCCGACATAACGATCTAAACTATGTCTGGTCAAATCTAGGGTTACTGTCGCAACCTTATCCAAAAAATAACGGTCGTGACTGACAATGATTAGAGCTCCCTGATAATTGACCAAGTAATTTTCCAACCAGGCAATGGTCTCGATATCCAAGTGGTTGGTCGGTTCGTCCAGTACCAAGAGCTCAGGCTTCTCAAGCAGCATTTTCGCCAAAGCCAGGCGCGTGTTTTGCCCTCCAGAAAGATCGGAAATGGGCATCTCCCACATGCTTTCATCAAACTTAAAACCATTGAGAATAGCTCTGATATCAGATTCATAGGTAAAACCACCACGCTGTCTGAAATCCTCGGAAAGGCGATCGTAGTCAGTCATTAACTTGTCCAATTCTGCCCCAGTCAACTCGGCCATCTTCATTTCCATGTCACGAAGACGTTTTTCATCTGCACGTAAGTCTGCAAAGACATTTAACATTTCTGCATAGATGGTATTGCTAGACTCAAAGCGACTATCCTGAGCCAAGTAAGACAAATTCAAATCACGTTTTGTATTGATTTCACCACTCGTCGGCGCTTCCTCTCCAACCAAGATTTTCAATAAGGTTGATTTCCCAGCACCGTTACGGCCAACCAGGGCAATACGATCACGTTCATCTACCTGAATATTAATATTATCAAAGAGCACATCTCCTGAGAAAGAGCGCTCAATCTTGTTTCCTTGTAAAATAATCATAACGTTTCAATTATACCAAAAAAGCCAAGCTCCTGCTTAGGCTTTCTGACTTTCTTTCAAAATGCTTGCTACCTTAGTATTAATCAAATCGATAGCAACAGTATTTGTGACACCTTCAGGAATCACCACATCTGCGTAGCGTTTCGTAGGTTCGATAAACTGGTGGTACATAGGTTTAACCACACTGATATATTGCTCAATGATACTATCCAAGCTACGGCCACGCTCTTCCATATCACGCTTGATACGACGGATAATACGAATGTCATCATCAGTATCTACAAAAAGCTTGATATCCATCAAATCACGCAAACGTTTATCCTCAAGTACCAAAATCCCTTCAACAATGAAGACATCCTGTGGTTCCTGACGATAAGTCTTTTCACTGCGAGTGTGTTGGGTGTAGTCATAAATCGGAATATCCACTGGACGCCCAGCAATCAGCTCATTGATATGTTCAATCATAAGATCTGTATCGAAGGCAAAGGGATGGTCGTAGTTAGTTGATACACGCTCTTCAAAAGTCAAATGTGACTGATCCTTATAATAAGAATCATGCTCAATCATAGCAATTTTCTCATCTGGAAAATTTGATAGAATGGCACGAGAAACACTGGTCTTACCGCCACCAGAGCCACCCGTAACCCCAATAATAATCGGTTTTTTAGGCATGGTAAATTCCTATCTAATATAGTCTTTCCTATCTATTCTACACTAAATCATGATATAATAAAAGCAAATCCATATAGAAAATGAGACTTTTATGTTTAAAAACTTTCCTGAACAATGGCAAGACCTCCTTAAAGAAAAAGGAATCACTACAGAGACTGCCATTCAAAAAAGAACTCTTTGCACCAATCACTGAAGGAGATAATGTCCTAGGTATCAGTCCTACAGGAACTGGTAAGACTCTAGCCTACCTTCTCCCACTGCTCCTCTCACTCAAGCCAAAAAAATCTCAGCAACTGCTTATCCTAGCACCTAATTCTGAACTTGCTGGACAGATTTTCGACGTAACCAAACAGTGGGCTGAGCCACTAGGACTCACTGCCCAACTCTTCCTTTCTGGCTCTAGTCAAAAGCGACAAATTGAACGCCTGAAGAAAGGACCGGAAATTCTCATCGGAACCCCTGGCCGTGTCTTTGAGCTGATTAAACTCAAAAAAATCAAGATGATGAACGTCAATACTATCGTCCTCGATGAATTTGATGAGCTTCTCAGTGATAGCCAATACCACTTTGTGACAAAAATCAGCCACCATGTTCCTCGTGATCATCAAATGATCTATATTTCAGCAACCAACAAAATTGACGATCAAGATCTTGTCGAAAATACTATCGTTTATGACCTGTCTAATCAGGAATTAGACACCATTAAACATTATTATATTAGTGTTGATAAACGTAACCGTGTCGAACTTCTCCGTAAGTTCTCCAATATTCCTGACTTCCGTGGTCTAGTCTTTTTCAACAGTCTTTCTGACCTTGGGGCTACTGAAGAGCGCCTCCAATTTAACGGAGCTTCAGCGGTATCATTGGCTAGTGACATCAACGTCAAATTCCGTAAGGTTATCTTGGAAAAATTCAAGAACCATGAGATTTCACTCTTACTAGGTACTGACCTCTTGGCACGAGGCATCGATATTGAAAATCTGGAAGTGGTCATCAACTTCGATATTCCTCGAGACCGTGAAGCCTACACTCACCGTGCAGGTCGTACCGGCCGTATGGGAAATGAAGGTAGCGTCATTAGCTTGGTAACTCATCCAGAAGACCTCAAAAAACTTAAAAAATTCGCCAAAGTTTCAGAACTGGTTCTTAAAAATCAAGAACTTCACGAAAAATAAGGCATTACAAAAGCACTTCAGTTTACTCTGAAGTGCTTTTAACATATACAGATTAGGCTTTTTTACCAAAGTCCTCAATCATTTGTTCCATTTCCTCACGACTTGGAGTTGTCAACATATAAAGGAAGTCACCTTGCAACTCTGCAAAGGCTGCAGGCATGATTTTCTTAACTTTAAGTTGTTCACGATACTTATCAAAAAGTTCTTCTTCTGAGTAAGCATAGTGTGAGCTTACACGACGTGAAGTAGCCAAACAGTAAAGTGGCTCAAACTGAGAAGCTGGGAATGGTTCGCCAGCAACGATATCCGCATAGCCCTTGTACAAATCAAACGAATGAGCATAGTTATAGACGTCGATTGTGAAACCACCTGCTGGACGGTTATTATATTCAATAGCAATATAATCGTCACCATCACGGAAGAACTCAATATGGAAGAAACGTTCCTTCATACCAAATTCTTTGACAATTGCCTCACCATACTTACGTAACTTAGGATCCATATCCTTAAGAACGTAGTAAGAATTATCCATCTTGTAAATCATCAAGTCAAGTGGAGTGTGGGCATAATCGAAAGTTGTTGAGAAAACAATATTACCATCATGGTCAATCAAACCATCGAAAGTACAGATTTCACTTGAAGTTACAAATTTTTCAAAGAAATAAACTGTTTCATGGTCCCACTCAGCCTTGAAATGATTGATATCATCTTCTGTTTCAAGTTTGAAGGTTGCAGCTGCACCAACCCCATTATCTGGCTTAGCAATCATTGGAAGACCGATTTCTTTCACAGCTTTATCCACATCTTCGTCAGTTTTAATGACAGCACCTGGCACAACTGGAACACCAGCTTTTTGGAAGAGTTTCTTCATTTCAGACTTGAATTTAGTCTTCTTAAGGTCTTCTGGCTTAGCACCAAAAACATTGAACTGTTCACGAAGAGCAGCATCCAATTCCAACCAGTATTCATTATGAGATTCGATACGATCGATTGGACCATGTTTGTAGAAAAAGAAAGGCTACGGCACGCTTAACTTCATCCAAGTTTTCCAGATTATCTACACGGAAGTACTCTGTCAAAGCATCTTTCAAAGGTTGATCTAACTGTTCATAAGGCTCTTGACCAATACCAAGAACAGTGATTCCCTTATTAGCAAGTTCAACTGTAAACTGTTGGAAGTTTTGTGGATAGTATGGTGAAATAACAAGATAATTCATTAGTGATTCCTCTTTTATAGTTATTTAGATAGGATAGACAAAGAAATTATAGGTTCATATTGTCAAGGAAATAAGGCATTTGTTTACGCCACCATTCCCAATCGTGAGCGACATCATGGCCCCACTCAGAGAACCAGGCTGGAATATTCTTTTGTTCAAAGGCTTCCTTAAGTTTATAGTAAGAAGGAAGACCATCTTGTTCCCAAGCACCAAGACCTGTACATACGATGATTTCAGCTTGACGGTAGCGGTCGATAAACCAACCATCATTTTGGTTCCAGATATAATCTGATGGGGAATTTTGGTAAATAGCTTCATCCCCTCCAAACTCACCCACAAAGAAACGAGCATCGTAGACACCACTAAGGGCTACTACTTTATTGAAAACATCAGGGTGTTGCAAGAAGAAATTAAGCGCATGGTAAGCACCCATTGAACATCCTGTTGTCATCATTGGATCAAACCAACCAGTTTTGTGTTTGATAAATGGAATAGCTTCTTCAATAACATAACGTTCATAAGCACGATGCATTTCAGCACGATCGTGTGGATTTTTCCAATCACAAAGCCAGCTTTCACTGTCCACACTTGACAGCGTAAAGAATTGTACGCGCCCTTCTTCGATAAAACGTGCACAAGCATCAATCATACCAAAGTCATAGTATTCGTTATGGCTACCACCTGATGAAGCAAAAACCACAACAGGGATACCAGCGTGCCCGTAACGGTTAACATACATTTCACGATTAAGTTGACCACTCCAGTGGCTAAGATGTTCGATATTCATATTTATATTCCTTTTCCTAAATTAAAAATATTTTGCGTTAATATAGACTAGTCCCACTTTTCAGCGAAAAAGCGAAGACAGTCTGGTAAATTCTCAGCCCAAGCTTCTTCATTGTGTTCAGCACCAGACTGAATGTGAATCTTGATATTTTCCAAATCAACCCCACGAGCAATCAAATCATGGTAATAGCTCAATGAAGAGTCAATATAAGCCTGCTTAATGTTACCAGCCATCAAGGTCTTGTCAGTATCATCAGCTTCCTCAGTCCCTACATAAATGTAGACACGTTGATCTGCATCGAGCTTTTGACGCGACATGTAACGATCAAAGGCATCTTGATGCAACCAGTTAGCTGAAGAAAATACCCCTAGACAACCAATCTGCTCCTTATAATCAAGCCCCATAAACTGAGTGATATTACCACCGAGAGATGAACCAATCATAGCTGTATGCTGACGGTCAGAGAGAGTACGGTATTCCTTATCAATAAAGGGTTTAACCACATCCATGACAAACTCTGCATACTCTACACCCTTACCTCCGAACTGGACACCAGGGATATTAGATTCTTGGTACTTCCACGCTGAATACTCATTCATACGGCCAGGACCATCATTATCAATGGCTACAACAATCATGCGCGAAATATCAGGATTACGCTTGATTGTTGGATAATCTTCAAGAATAGCCAGAAAACGACTCCTTACTATAAAGAACATTCTGACCATCATGGAAATACACGACAGGGTAAGAACGATCTGTATCCGTTTCATAGTTCTTAGGTAGAAGAACACGCACACGACGAAGTTTACCAGTGTATGGCACCTCTAACTCATGCGTCTTCATAACCAAGTAAAAATAAGATTTATTCATTGTCAGAAAACTCTCTATATTCGAAATTTAGTTCTATTATACCATATTTTAAAAGAAAAAGAGTCCCTATAATGAGGACTCTTTACACTTTTTTAATGATTGAATAGCTAAACTCTTAGTAGTTTGCGATATCAAATACTGTTGATTTCACACGAGTCATAGCTTCGATAGAGTATTTCACACCTTGAGTTCCGGCACCAGATCCTTTAACACCAAGGAATGGGAAGTTATCTGTACCACGTTGTGTTTTGTTGTTGATGTGAACTGTACCAACTTCAAGTTGTTCAGCAATTGCAAATGCACGTGGGTAGTCTTGAGTGAAGACTGCACCTTGAAGACCAAATTCAGATTCGTTAGAAATCTTGATTGCTTCTTCAACTGAAGATACACGGATGAATGGCAATACTGGACCAAAATGGTTCTTCCCAAGCAAGACGCATGTCAGTTGTTACATGATCAAAGACAGCTGGGTAGATAAGGTTACCTTCACGTTTCAATTCAGTTTTAGCAGTAGCACCTTGTTCAACGGCATCATCAATCAAACCTTGAACGAAGTCAGCTGCTTTTGTATCGATAAGTGGTGTAACGCTTGCACTTTCTTCAGGCATACCAACAGTGATATTACCTACCAAAGCAGTTACTTTTTCTACCAATTCATCTGCAACACTATCCATTACAAGAACACGTTTGATAGCTGTACAACGTTGACCTGAATAGTCAAAGGCACCAGCAACAATGTTTTTAGCAGTCAAGTCAAGATCAGCATCTTCAAGAACGATAGCGGCATCTTTACCACCAAGTTCAAGCATGATTGGACGCATAGCTGCCAAACGACCGATATTTTCACCAACTGGTGTTGAACCTGTGAAGTTGATGAAATCAACTGCTTTGTGTTCAACGATATAGTCACCGATAACAGAACCACGACCAGTGATAGAGTTCAAGACACCTGCAGGGATACCAGCTTCAACAAATGCTTCAACCAAAAGAAGACCTGAGATAGAACCTTGTGTTGGTGGTTTGAAGGCAACAACGTCACCAGCAATCAAGGCAGGAGCAATTTTAGAACCAGCCAAGTTTACTGGGTAGTTAAATGGAGAGATAGCAAGGACAAGACCTACTGGTTCGCGACGAACAACAGCGATTTTTTTCTTGCTACCTGCGTCAAATGAACCACCTTCAAGTACTTCACCTTCCAAACGCAAACCTTCTTCAGCTGCATAGTGGATGATTTCAGCAGTACGAACAACTTCACCGATTGCAGATTTCAAACCTTTAGAGATTTCTTTAGAAAGAACTTGACCGATTTTTTCTGCATCACGTTCCAAGATATCTGCTGCTTTATGAAGGTAAGCTGCACGTTCAGCATATGAAAGTGCACGCCATGCTGGAAGTGCTGCTTTAGCTGCTGCGTAGACTTCGTCTACTTCAGCTTGGCTCATCGCTGGAACTGATCCAAGTTCCTCACCGTTTGCAGGTGCGTAGATAGTAATTTCGTTTTCAGATGTTTTCCACTCACCATTGACATAGTTTTTGTATTGTTTAGCCAAGATAGTAACTCCTTTTATCTATTATAAGACCTATTTTATCATTTTTTTAGAAATAATCCAAGATTTAAACGAGAATTATTCAGAAAATTTTGACAAAAAATAGTTTTAATTATTAACCTAGGTTAGCCGTATTCTACTCCTAAGCAAAGAATGAGTCAATTATTTTGTCTCTGTTTAGCTATATAAAAAGTGAAAGCCTAAGCCTCCACTTTTTTATGATTAGTCTACGTTAACGTATTCTTTTGAAAGTTCAAGAACTTCTTCCATTGTTGAACATTCAGTAAGCGCACGGTTAGCGTATTCTTCCATTTTAGCTGTGTCAAGTTTCTTCATCAAGCTACGTGTACGAAGAACAGATGTCGCTGACATTGAGAACTCATCCAAGCCCATTCCGACAAGAAGTGGAACAGCAGTTTGGTCACCGGCCATTTCACCACACATACCAGCCCATTTACCTTCAGCGTGAGCCGCTTTGATAACATTGTTAATCAAACGAAGGATTGATGGGTTATATGGTTGGTAAAGGTATGAAACTTGTTCGTTCATACGGTCAGCAGCCATAGTGTATTGGATAAGGTCGTTTGTACCAATTGAGAAGAAATCAACTTCTTTAGCAAATTGGTCAGCAAGCATAGCTGCAGCAGGGATTTCAATCATGATACCTACTTCGATATCGTCTGCAACGGCAACACCTTCAGCAACCAATTTAGCTTTTTCTTCTTCAAGAATACCTTTAGCAGTACGGAACTCAGTCAACAAAGCAACCATTGGGAACATGATACGCAATTTACCGTGAACAGATGCACGAAGCAAGGCACGCAATTGTGTACGGAACATTTGGTTACCAGTTTCAGAGATAGAAATACGCAAAGCACGGTAACCCAAGAATGGGTTCATTTCTTTAGGAAGATCGAAGTAAGGGAGTTCTTTATCCCCACCGATATCCATTGTACGAACGACAACAGGTTTACCGTTCATACCTTCAAGAACTGCTTTGTATGCTTCATATTGGTCATCTTCAGTTGGGAAGTCTTGAGAATCCATGTACAAGAATTCTGTACGATAGAGACCAACAGCTTCTGCACCGTTATCATTTACACCTTCAACGTCTTTAGGTGTACCGATGTTAGCAGCCAATTCGAAATGTTTTCCATCAGCAGTAACTGTTTGAGCATCTTTAAGGAGAGCCCATTCAGCTTTTTGTTTAGCGTAAGCTTCACCAGCTGCTTTAAACTCAGCAATTTGCTCTTCAGTTGGGTTGATAACAACTTCACCAGTAATACCTGAAACCGCCAAAATGTCGCCATCTTTGACAAGTTCTGTGATGTTATTTGTACCAAGAACAGCTGCGATTTCAAGTGTACGAGCCATGATTGCAGAGTGACTTGTACGTCCACCGATATTAGTAACAAAAGCTTTTACGTACTTTTTGTTCAACTGAGCTGTATCAGATGGTGTCAAGTCATGAGCAACAACGATTGATTCTTCGTTGATTGTTGCTGGGTTAGGCAATTTCTTACCAAGCAAGTTAGCAAGCACACGTTTTGTAACGTCACGAATATCCGCTGCACGTTCTTGCATGTATGGGTTGTCTTCCATACCTTCAAAAATGCGATAAACATGTCTGTTACTTCTGTCAAAGCAGCTTCAGCATTAACTTGTTTAGCACGGATAGTTTCTTTAATTTGACCAGTCATTTCTGGGTCAGCAAGAACCATCAAGTGAGCATCAAAAACGGCTGCCGCTTCTTCACCAAGGCTTTCAACTGCTTTTTCACGGATAACAGAAAGCTCGTCTTGTGACGCCGCTAGAGCAGCATCTAGACGAGCCTCTTCTGCACTTGTATCTTCAACTGTTACAGTTTCAAATGACAAGTCCGGTTGAACAAGCAGATATGCCTTAGCAACTGCAACACCATCAGATGCTGCGATTCCTTTAAGCATTTCTGTCATATTCTTATGCCAATCCTTCTTTTGTCATTGTTTCTGCGATTGCTGCGATTGCATCATCAGCA
>ENA-OQJV01000025-OQJV01000025.1-human-gut-metagenome-genome-assembly--contig:-NODE-25-length-23304-cov-3.094102_pt1 | contig 23304 bp, 24 predicted proteins | sample MGYA00242616_ERZ504783 | MGnify/ENA primary metagenome ERZ504783 (study PRJEB26092, sample SAMD00036360) | human gut metagenome | host: Homo sapiens | study: EMG produced TPA metagenomics assembly of...
TCTGATGAAAGCAGCTACTATAAGTATTAATGCTAATGCTTTTTCTGCAATATATGATTTTGCATCCGGTACATAGTTTTTCTCCCAGATTGAGTATGCACATCCACACCCCACTACAAACATGCAATATAGCTTAACCGACTGTGAATTCATATAATCGGTGAAAAACATTATAATAATCCATACTGTTAAAAACAACATTAAAACTAAGTACTTTAAAAATAATTGAATTTTCTTCATGGCAAATCCCCCTTAAATATATAACTGCATCATTATGTTTCCATAAATAGTTTCCTTCACTTATATAGACGCAATCCATGCTTATATACTAACAAAAACCAAGAATTTTTTCAATCCCTACTTTGTCACCACTGCAATAACATAATCCTCTAGCTCACGAAACACTACCCTTTTTTCATAAGCCTCCATCGTCCTATCATCCAGCTCCCCCGAAAAGCCTGTACCGACAAGCTTCATTATAGCCTCATACTGTGTCCAGTATTTTGCAAGCTCAATCTGAAATGCCGCAGATTCATTCTCAAAGCCTTTGAGTCTGTCAAGCTGCTCCTTTCGCATTATACGCTTTGCCACTTTGTAGCTCATGCGCTTTGTATGCTCTATGTCCACGCCAACAGGTCTGTCTGATATTGCAAGCACCACATATGGACCGCTGTGTGCCAGATTAAAAAAGCTACGCTCTCATTCTTATATCCTGCTGCTATTTCCGGCTTGCCATGCTCATTTCTGACAAGCTGTTCATCCGATGATATCCCCAGATATTTGTAGAGCATGTATCCCGCCAAAAGCTCCTGATTTGCTGTGCCACACAGCCTGTTGCTGCCTGTTTTTACACCTTTTTCTGAAATAGTTGTGTATTTATCCACATAATAGGCAGACACATGTGGAATTATCTCCTTCTGCCGGCCTGCGATGGAATCCGTTTTTTCTATAAAAATCTGACAGTTATTGTTTATTTTCCATACCATCCCAAGTCACCTTTCTATAACTCCAACCTTCCCCTGCCTCAATCAAAATACAACTAGTTTTATAAATTACCCATATGATATCTACAGCTTATGCTAATTATCCCTACGATATCTGCAGCTCATACAGCTTCCTGTATATGCCATCCTGTTCCAAAAGCTCCCTGTGCGTACCGCGCTCACATATACGTCCCTTGTGCATGACCATGATGCAGTCGGCATGCTGGATAGTGGACAGACGGTGCGCAACCATGATTGTTGTCCTGCCATCCATGAGCTTTTCGAGCGCCTCCTGTATGAGAATTTCTGTCTCTGTATCTATGTTGGCGGTTGCCTCGTCCATGACCAGTATGCTCGGATTGTGGGCGAGTGTCCTTGCAAATGACAATAGCTGACGCTCTCCTGCCGAGAAGGTCGCACCACGCTCCGTGACCGGCTCGTGATAGCCCTGCGGGAGCTTTTCGATAAAGTGTGAGGCATTTACATATTCTGCTGCCGCCTTCACCTGCGCATCCGTGATATCGTCATCATTCAGGCGGATATTGTATGCCACATCCCCCTCGAATATAAACACGTCCTGCTGCATCTGACCGATTGCACTGCGAAGCTGCTTTTTGCTAAGCTGTCTGATATCGATGCCATCAATGTAGATATGTCCCTTTTGTATATCATAATACCTGCCTATAAGATTTAAAATGGATGATTTTCCTGCTCCGGTTGCACCGACAAAGGCCACCTTCTCGCCCAGATTAATGACAAATGAGACATCCTTAAGCACATAGTTTTCGCCGTCATAGGCAAACCAGACATGGTCAAATTCAATTTTTCCGGTGATTTTATCCGGCTGCTTTGGATTTTCGACCTCAGGAATAAATTCATCCTCATCCATAACCGTAAATATCTTCTCTGCTGATGCAATTGATGACTGCAGTGTCGAAAACTGCTCTGCAAGTTCCTGTATCGGGTCGAAAAATGACCTGATGTAATTCGAGAAAATATACAGAGTACCGACCGAAATAATCTCATCAAACACATTTTTGCTTCCGAACCACAGCACTATCATCAGTGACAAAATGCTCAGAATATAGATAAGCGGACGGAACACCGCATACATAAGCATCTCCCTGTAAAAAGCCTTGTAGAGCTTTGTATTTTTATCATGAAATTCCTCGAACTTACGCTCCTGTCTGCCAAATATCTGTATAATTTTCATTCCCGAAAGATGCTCGGACAAAAATGTATTGATGTCCGTCAGGCGCGTACGGTAAAGCCTGTAAATATTTCTGGCAATTTTCTGGCACAGCACCGTTAGCCCAATTACAAGCGGCATCAGCACAAATGATATCGCAGCAAGCCTAACATCAAGCACGAGCATGACGCCTGCAAGTCCCACTATTTTTACAATATTTCTGAAAAGCTGTACGAGAATGCCCGAATACATCTCATTGAGAGCCTCAACATCATTTGTCACACGGGTTACAAGCTTTCCAACCGGCGTGATATCAAAATACCTGCTGCCAAGAGACTGGATATGTCTGTAGAGGTCTTTTCTAATCTGAAGAATGATATTCTGGCCTGTTTTCTGCAGTATCCAGGTCTGAGCGATGTTGAATGCAAAGCTTAAGGCAAGTACAACCGCATATTTGATAGCTGTAGCAATTATTACATCATAATCCCCATTTGCTCCAAAAGTATCAATTGCATCACCCACCAGCATCGGCCTGTAAAGGTCAAAGGCTGTCAGTCCAAGCACCAGCAGAAGGGCAAAAATCACCCAGTGGGCATACGGCTTCATGTAGGCTATGAGGCGCATTGTGGAGCTTTTTTTATTCATTTCGTTTTTATTTATATTTTCACTCGAATTCATACTATAATCTTCTCTGTTATTTCGTAACTATTCATCGTCAAATCTGCATAGCAACTCTTTTCAAGCACTTTAACTGCCAAGCTCACTCTCAAGTTGCTGCTTATGGCTGATATCAGCGTAAAAACCGCCAAGCTCAAGCAGCTCTTCAGGAGTACCATACTCTGTCAGTTTTCCGTCAGAAAGCACTGCCACATGGTCAGCCTTCTGCAGTGTGGAAATCCTGTGGGCAATCACTATGGTTGTCTTGCCCTGCCTGGTTTCCATGAGGTTTTCAAGTATCTGCTCCTCAGTATCGGTATCGACAGCAGAAAGTGAATCATCCAGTATAAGGATTGCAGAATCCTTTAAAAGTGCTCTGGCTATCGAGCTTCGCTGCTTCTGGCCTCCCGAAAGTGTCACTCCGCGCTCTCCAACCATGGTCTTGTACTCATCCGGAAAGCCCATGATATTATCGTGTATACACGCGTCCTTTGCAGCCTGTTTTACCGCATCAAGAATTGCCGGGTTGTCGGCGATCCTGTCCTCCAGACCGAATGCTATATTCTCCTCTAGTGTGTCGGAAAACAGGAAATTCTCCTGTGGCACATATGAGATATCACGGTGTAAAACCGCCAGCGGATAGTCTGTTATCGGGCGGCCATCCAAAAGTATCATGCCGTTTTCACAATCATAGACTCTAAGCAAAAGGTCGGCAAGTGATGATTTTCCGCTTCCGGTACGTCCTAAGATACCAAGCATCTCGCCCTGCTTCACATGTATGCTCACGTCTGAAAGCACCGGCTTGGTGCCGTCAGGGTATGTGAAGCTGAGGTGGCTAAGCTGTATATCGCCATGTATTTGTATTTTATCATAAATACCCTCATCTAAATTATCTGTATTGCTGCCTGCCGTGCCATCATTTTCTATTACATTTTCCGGTGGCACCATATCGACAATATCAGGTTTTTCCTCGAAAATAGTCCGGATTCTGCCCCATGCCGCAGCCGCCTGAGAAAATGTGTTGATACAGTCGCCTGCCGCAATCATAGGCCACACAAGCATATCGATGTATGAGTTGAATGCCACGAACTGACCTATCGAAACCTGTCCGTCAAGCACCATCCTGCCACCTGCAAGGAGTGTCACTATCACGCTTATTCCGATTACGGCATCCAGCGTCGGGCCAAAGACAGCGCGAAGCTTTACCACAGCAAGATTTTTCTCCCTGCTGTTCTCGCAAGCCTTTTCAAACTGCTTAAAGTCCTCGTCCTCCTGCGCAAATGCCTTGACCACGCGGATACCGGCAATGCTCTCCTGCACCTTGTCAGAAAGATAGGAGAAAGCATCCTGCCTTTTCACCTGACGTTTCTTTGACTCTATTCCATAAAAATAGCAGCCGATTGCAATGAAAATAAGTGGAATAAAAGCAAATAATGTCAGCTTAAAATCCACGTATACTACCATTTTGACAAGCACCATCACCGTCATGATCACCGCGTCAAACACGGTGATGACAGCCATTCCGGTTCCCATCCTGACAGCCTGTAAATCGTTAGTGAAATATGCCATAAGATCTCCAGTCTTATGGCTGTTGTAATAGCGCGCCGAGAGTGTCTCCATATGCGAAAACATATCATCGCGCAGTCTGTATTCTATTCCTCTTGATGCTCCTATGATGAAATATCTCCATCCAAAGCGCCCCGCCATGATTATCAGGCCTGTTATCAATATCTTAAATATAATGCCGCCCACGCCCGCCATATCAAGCTTTCCTGCAGTGATCCCGTCGATTATCTCCCCAATAAACTGCGGAATGTACAGATTTGCAAGGTCTACTGCAAGAAGCACAAAAATGCCTATCGCATAGTGCCATTTGTATGCAAGCAGATATAGGCGCAGCGAGTATTTTTTATCGTTCATGTTATTCCTCCGTATTTTAAATGCCGCATGCCGGGTTAACCACGCTACATTCTGTATCTACCTCCACAAGTCTGCTACGAAATACGTGAGTGCCGCCCATGTATACACAGAATAGTATATGCCGTGCTCGTCCACTCCATCCTCAAGTATCTTCTTCGCCTGCGCCTTAGTCAGAAGGTCGAATCCGTCAAAGAGCTCGCCGCCCACTGCACCATCCTGCGACATTCCATTAAGGCTATCGCGGTTAAGTACAATCTTTACAAGGGCGTTACTTTCATCTGTCATGCCAGGTGTGCTGAAAAGACATGGATTGATTACAGAAACCGTGTCTTTTTCTGTCACTTTAAGGCCGGTCTCCTCATGAAGCTCACGCATGGCAGTTTTTATAAGTGGCGCTGTATTATCACTATCCCCGGTGCAATCCTCCGGGTCAATAAGCCCTGCCGGTACGCTGAGCAGGTACTGACCTGTCGGATATCGGAACTCGCGGTTCATTAACAGACATGGTTCATGACCTGATTTCTCGTCATCATCTGACGGATTCCATATCACCACGCAGCTCACCGCATCCGGAAGCATTTTCTTGAACTCCTCTGTGGATTTGGCGGCTACAAGGTCGTTTTCATCTCTCCTTGTGGCATTATAATAATGCCTTCCCTCCCGGTACTGAAGGTCAAACACCTTTATAAATTTTGATTCAAATAAGCTTTTTATTTTCATAAATTTTTGTCTCTTTTCATTAAACCTTTAATGTGCTCAGATACTCCTTCTGCTGTGGCGTGATGCGATAGCTCTCACGCGCCTTTTGTATCGCCTTGTTGTGGCTCCAGCTATCCATAAGCCTTTCCTGCAGTATCGGCAACACTGCATCATACTGCTTTGCAAGTGCCGTAGCGATATACCATGCCTTCATCATGTTTACATAATACTCCTTGGAACGGATTTTTGCCACATCTAAAGCATATTTTATATCAAAATCCTCATCGAGATATAGGCGCATCAAAGTGCCAATGCCATACCTGACGGTGTAGGGTTTATCCGAATCCAGCCACTTATATACATGCAAAAGAAGCTCATTTTTGTGCTTTTTGAACACAGCCGGCACACCACTGTCGCATGTCGCCCAGTTGTCTATGTATGGCAGGAATGCTTCCAGATAAGCCAATGCCGTATCATAATCCTTCATCTGCATAATCAGAAACATATGCAGGTTATTTTCCTCATAGTAGTAATGTGGCAGAGTATTTAGAAACTTTTCCACATTGTCACAGTCATTTTCCTTCACTGTATTACAGACCCGTTTCTCTTTTTGAACCGACAAAAAGAGCCTGCTGCCATGAGCAAGCTCCTTTGCGTACTTTCTAAGCACCGGGACTCTTATTCCTATTATGCGTTCTTTTTCAATATTGGGCATAAGCCTCGCATGAAATTCCCTGTAATTTTTATCCTGTAGCGCAAACAGATTCTCTAATTCTGCCAACAAATCTTTCCCTCCGTAATAACAGGATATCTGATAAGCAGCTTCTCATCAAGATTCTCCCTGTTCATGTCTACCGCTGTAATCTGGCTATTGTCATATGTGGTGTAGTAGTAGATTCCCTTGTCGCAGTTGCAGCATGAGGTATAAAGCGTAATCTCATATTTGCCCTCTGTCACCTCGCACAGACCTCTCTGCTGGTCTACAGAGCCTAATATGTGGAAGAACTGGCTCACACTTGCATTCTCACTGTCATCCGATTTAGAGTTTTGCTTTGTGAATGCCACACGTACAAAGCGTGACTGCGATGATAAATCTCCCGGCAGTCCCAGGCCTCCCATTCCGCGGCTGTATGCACTAAGCTCCACTCCCGGTGCAAATGTATTTTCAGGCTGCTTTGTGGATAAGCCTCTGTAATTATTGAGTGCTGCCATCTGATATGGAAATGGCGGATTGTTTGTGAGCACACCTACCGGATTGTCGTAAACATGCATACCGTCTGCCATCGACTCCACCACAATGCACTCATTTTTGTCGGCTATGATCCAGTGAAGCTGTGCAACCGGAAGCTGACTGCTAAATGGTGTATCTACCAGCAAAATACGATTTAATTTTTCCTTTGCATCCGCTACCGTAGCGCATAGTGACAGTATCCACGGTATAAACTCAAACTGTGCCACCTTTGTCTTTGCAATGCCGCATGTGCCATTCTCGCATGAGCTGTTTTCGTCTGCTGCCGCATACGCTGCATTTCCCACGAAATTCAATCCTGCCATACCGAGTCCCTTTTCATTTATAGCATCATAGTAAAGAGGATAGTCACCTGCCACATGTGCCATTCCAATGATTGCATAATGGTTTTCAAGCTTTCCTGCATGCCTGAAATCAAACACATAGTTTCGCGGTGTTACCGCAATCTCATCTCCATATGAAAATTCGTAATCGAGTGTTCTTCCAAAATAGAAATCCTTTGTTTTATAAGTTGCTGCTGTACACATAATTATGACCTCCTTGTTATGCTGCCATACTTAATCAGTATCCCTTAGATTGTAGAGTACTATACATCATATTTGCAATTATTTCAAGCAACACGCCCCTGAAGTATTTGAACAAAAAGGCAGCAGACGGTCTGATAACCGGCGGCTGCCTTAATAAGTGCTGTGCTATTCCTGTATTATGCCTGTTTATTGTCCTGCTCATTATCAAGTGCGATAAGCTTTGCAATGATTTCCTCGCATATCTGTGTAACATTCTTGCCATCTGTAGCAACTGTTACATCTGCCACCGCCTCATAGCGCTCCTTTCGCTTTTCCATAAGGCCACTGATATACTCAACATTCATGTTGCCGTTTAGTATCGGGCGCTCGTCACTATCCTTTACTCGCTCGTAGATAGTCTCAGGCTTTGCTGTAAGGAGAACTACACGGCCGTTTTTCTTCATATGATCTGCGTTTTCCTCTCTCATGACAACACCACCACCGCAGGAAACGATAGTCTGCTTTCTCTTCTGAAGCTCTATAAGTGTGTTGCTCTCTAAGTTTCTGAAATATGCCTCACCGAACTCATCAAATATTTCTGAAATTGACATGCCACGATTCTCAACAATCATCTGATCCATCTCGACACGGTCCATCTCTAGCTTATCCTTTAATTCTCCTGCTACAGTGCTCTTTCCTGCACCCATGAAACCGATCAGGAAGATATTGTAATCGAAAAGGCTCTTTGCCTGGATACGACGGCTGTTCTTCATGATATACTTGAAAATATCAAGTATCTCTTCCTCAAATTCATTGTCGCCAAGCTTTGCCGCAAGTGCATCTGTCTGCTTTTTCTCCTGCTCCGGCTGTAAGATTGGGATTCCTGTTGCCTTCTTATATGATATAATCTCCTGAATGTGTGACATTCTGACCGCAAGCTGCTTAATTATTATATCGTCACATTCTCCAATCTTTGCGCGGATTTCCTCGATTTTGTCCATGGTGTGTCTCCTTACTTATGTGTGGTTTTCATATTGGATTTAGGTATTTAAGCGAAATATCGTCAAATTATAATTATTATAACTTCACGTTATAATATTTCGTATTTTTGATAACCACAAATTTCTTAGTCATAGTATAACAAGACTTTACCAATTTATCAAGCAAAATATTTTAATGCTTTAAAGTGTTATTGTGTCAGATATGCATCCACAATATCAGACGACACATTTTTCTCAATCGATTCATATATCGGCTGACACTCCTTGCGAATCTGCTCATGCACTTCATCGCTTAAGGTGATGATTTGTGTGCCGCTATCCTCGATTGTCTTTATCTTTGAGGCAATCCTCTCGTCAGACTGCTCTCTGGCGTACTGTTTCGCTGTCTCGGCTGCCTCACGGATAATCTGCTGCTGCTCATCTGTCAATTCTTTCATGAACTCCTCGCTTACTATGAGCGATATCAGATGTGGCAGATGATTTGTCTCCACTACATAATCCTGCTGCTCGTAGAGCTTATTGGATACGATTACCTCGTATGGGTTTTCCTGCGCATCTATAGTGCCCTGCTGTAAGCCGATATACACCTCCGAGAAAGTCATAGGTGTCGGGCTTGCTCCGAGCGCCTTCCAGTATGCCATATGGTAAGAGTTTTCCATGGTACGGATTTTCTGACCCTTAAAATCAGCAAGGCTTTCTATCTTTTTGTTTGTTGTCATGACACGGAAGCCCTGGTCTGCATATCCCAAAAGCTCGTAGCCGCCGTCATTGTAGACCTGCTGCATGAGCTTCATAAACTTTGGATTGTCCACATGCTCACGCACCTCATCAATGCTGTCAAAAAGTGCCGGCATATCAAATACTGCAGTATCCTTCATGAAAGTTACCTGCGGAGCAGTGTTCTGCACTACAAAAAGGTATATCTCCATCCTTGCATGACTCGAGAAGCTCTCTGTCTCCGCCCAGTACACTGTTTGGATACACACTGATTTTCATTTTGCCATCGCTTAATCTTTCCACTTCATCGGCAAATTTCTCTGCATATATCTGTGTCACGGTGTCCTCAGGACTTGAGCTGCCTAGAGGCCATGCGTAGCGCTGTACCCCGGCATCCTTAGCTGCGTCCTGCGAGCCTTCACCAGCAGAGCCACCGCACGCGGCAAGTCCTGCTGTAAGCGAAAGTATCATCGTGACGGCTGCTGCTCTTCGCCACAATCTATATTTGCTATACGATTTACGCGGTTTATTATATTTACCAGCTTTTTTACATAAAAACAAGCCAAATCTACTCATATTTTTCTCCAATTACAACTGTGTGCCTAAATGTCCTACAATCATCATTAAATCTGCTTATACCTGTTATTACATATTTCTGTACCGAATAGTTACTATTTCTCTATAATAAGCACAGACTGATCGCCGGAATAAATGTAAGCAGCAAAAGTGCCAGCAGGAAATATCCTATCATAGGCGCCGCCTTCTTTGCTATCCGCATGACCGGAACATCCGTCAGTGAGCTTGCCACAAACAGGTTTACTCCTATAGGCGGTGTGACAAATCCGATTGCAAGGTTTACGATCATGACCACACCAAAGTGGATCGGGTTCATTCCGATGCTCTGCACGATAGGAAGCAGTATTGGGCTTAAAATAAGGATAGCCGGTGTGGTATCCATAACCATTCCTACGATAAGCAGGAAAATATTTATCACGATAAGAAGCACTATCTCATTTGTAAAATGTGCGAGTATCCATGCGCTGACTGTCTGTGGCACCTGCATGAGTGTGAGCACACGTGAAAACGCGGTCGATGCGGCAAGTATAAACAATATAGGTGCGTATGTCTTCATCGCCTCCACCATGATGCCCCATATCTCTTTTACCTTTATGGATTTGTAAATAAAAAGACTTACAAAAAGCGCATAAAATACTGAAATCACCGCAGCCTCTGTAGGCGAAGCTATACCGGCGTAAATGCATCCAAGTACTATAACCGGGCTCAAAAGTGCCCATATACTGTCCTTCAATATGCTAAAAAGCCCCCTTGCTTCGAAGCTCTGAGACCTTTGCATTTATCTTTTCCTTGTCCTCTCCATAGCGCTTGCAGTGATAATATGCATAAAACATAAGAAGCGCTCCTATCAAAAGTCCCGGAATGATTCCTGCAAGAAAGAGATCACTGACCGACTCACCGGTTGCCATCGCATACATGATAAAAGGTATGCTTGGCGGTATGATGACTCCGAGTCCTCCCGCAACCGCAACAATTGCCGTTGAAAAATCCTTTTTGTAGCCCAGCTCCATAAGAAGCGGAATGGTCATACTTCCGACAGCCGCAACAGTTGCAGGCGCAGAGCCGGAAATCGCTCCATAGAACAAGCAGGTGATGATAACCGCACATGGGATTCCTGCGGTTCTTTTTCCTATAAAATACACAAAAACATCAAACAATTTTTGTGAAATTTTGCCGTGTGCCATGACGATTCCGGCAAGCACAAACATAGGCACCGCTAAAAGCGGGAAGCTGTCTATACCACCGAGCATAGAGCGGATAACATAGCTGGCACTGGCTGTAAAAGATGAGTCAAACGCACCCGGCAGCACTGCCACTATTCCCAGGGAAATAGATACCGGAATAGCAATGACCAGACATATCACAAATAATATAAAAACTACTGCTGCTGACATCTATTTCTCCTTTCTCTTTTCAGCTTTACTATGAATTGCTTCAATATCCTCCACAAGCTCTTTCTCGCGGTAAGTGTCTTCGGCAACGGCTTCCTCTATAACCGAGGCAATACTGCCCTCCTCAAGAGGCTTTTCATCTTTTTTCAGGACAATTTTCCACTCGCCAAACCATCTCTGCACGATGCGGAAGGCCGTGATTATAAAACATACAAACGGTGCAGCCTGCACATAGTACATAGGGATACCGCAGGCAGGACTTACCTGACCGCTTTCGATAGTGTTCTTTAAATATATGAACGAAAAAGGTATCAAATATACGAAAAACACAAACTCAACTGTCAGATTTAATACCTTCCAGAGTGATTTTCCTCTTCGTGGAAAAAGCTGTATAAACTGGTCTATCTTTATTGATATGCATTTACGTGTGCAAAGGCTGACACTCAAAAATGCTGACCAGATAAACAGGTATCTTGTGATTTCCTCAGACCATGAAAGCGACATGCCAAGAATATATCTGGAAAACACCTGAATGCCCATGATAAGAGTCATCGCAATCAGGAAAATGACCATTAAAAATTCTTCAAGATATTCATCCAGATAGTGCAGTATTTTCTTCATGAAATATCCCCTTTCCGTGAATAATTATACGTATTATTTAACTGAATTATTGCTGTTTTTCCACGCAAATATTCACAATTTTATATATTACTATTTGTTATCATCTTCAAAAATGGCGTCACAGCACCTGGTTTACAGATGCCGAGGCGCCATTTTATTTTATTGCATGGTTTTATACAAGCTTTTCTTACATGCTCTTATGAAGTAATCCAAGTACCGTAGACAGATCCTCTACTCCCATCTGTCCTGGTGCAGAAGCTTTCTTTGCGGCACCGAATGTCATTGAAGATCCGAATACCTCACCGCAGAGACGGCTTATAACACCTGTGCCTGCCATTGACATTGTGATGATTGGTCTGTCAGCGTAATCTGTAACCATTTCCTCTGTAGCTGAAAGAAGTGTGAGTACGTCTCGCTTATTCTGTGGCATAACTGCAATCTTAGGGATATCAGCTCCCATATCCTGCATCTTGCGAAGTCTGTAAACAATATCAGACTGTGCAGGAGTCTTGAAGAAGTCATGGTTTGAAGCGATAACTCTTGCACCTGCAGCATGTACGCCGTCGATGATTTTCTTTACAATCTCATCACCTGTAAAAATCTCTACATCTACAAAATCAACGTATCCTGTCTGTGCAGCCTTGATATTAAGCTTGGCATAAGCCTCAGGCTCGATTGCTTTCTCTCCGCCCTCTTTTGAAGTACGGAATGTCATAAGGATTGGAATATTTCCGAGAGCATCACGAAGCTCCTTTAATACCTCCTCAACCTTGTCAAACTCGAATACATTCTCGAACCAGTCAACACGCCACTCAACCATATCAACAGGGATAGTGTCAAATGTCTTTGCCTCTGCGATGATGTCGTCTTTTGTAACGCCTACGATAGGAACGATGATTTTAGGTGCGCCTGCACCGATTTCAATATCTCTAACCTTAATGGTGTTCATGATTTTTTCCTTTCTTACTTTAACTGTATGATAATTATACTCCCCAGTATAATTTAATGTACCAAAACATTCCATACATAGAACTATATTTGCCGGATAGTATACAGTTGTTCCGAAGAAAACAATATGAACTGCCACGGAGTTCCATTAACTTTAAAAACGGATATAACCTTACATATTAAAGTAATCTATATCGATTCAAATCCGTGGTTAACTTCATATTTTTTCTGAGGAATACACTGTATGCTAGACCGGCTCCCATAGTATGGGAAGTTTGAGTAACGTATTAATCCTCTTTAGACAGCTCTACCATCTTAGTATAGCGCAGGTTTACGTATAATCCAAGTACCACGCCGATTGCTGTGAGCACAATGTTCATTACCATAACCTGTGATGGCTGCATCTTTGATGCTGCTGTAAGGATTGTGTAGTTGCAAAGTGATGAAGCGATCATTACAAGCGCTGTTACTGTTCCCTTGATCTTAGGGAAGAGCATGTTGCATACAGATGTTGCGATCTGTAAAAGTCCGCCTGCTCCTGCCCATCCGATGATGAATGCACCTGCGATCATGAGTGGCTTTGTCTGTCCGACTAACACTACTACCATTGTTGCAAGGCAGATTACAGGGTAAACAAGGATAAATCTGACGTCCTTGATTTTTCTTGTTAAAAGTGCAGTTACGATAAGAGCTATCATGGTTCCTGCTGAGTAGTATGACTGCATAACTGACGGATCAGCCCAGCCTACGTTCTCTTTTGCAAAGTTCTGTGCACAGTTGAGCCATAACTGGAAGGTTCCTGTACATGTAAATCCAATGATAATCATTGCGATTGACTCAACAGAAAAATGTGTGTGCTTTAAGCTTGCGATAAGTCCTTCTTTCTTTCCCTCTGCCTTTGCATCGGTATCAGGAAGCGGGAAGAGCATTACTAATACTAAAAGTACAATGTAGATGATTCCACATCCGAAGAACAGTGTGTTGTATGATGTAAGCCCTGCTGCTGTTGTAGCAACTGTCATACCAAGTACGAATGGTAAAAGCATCTGTGCGATAGCGATGAAGAATTTGATTCCCATTGTTGCAACACCCGGTGCTTTGTAGATGATTTCTGATACTGCAGGGTAAATTCCTGTATCAAGGAATGAGTTCGCAATACCGCCAATGATAGCACAGATATAAGCAATCTGGTATCCACCATGTGTTCCTGCATTGAATGCAAGGGCAAGTCCAATCAGGTAGATAGCATAAGAGCCGCTTCCGATTGCTGTTGAGATACGGCGTCCGAGCTTATCCGATAAAGGTCCTGCAAACGGAAGTGCGATAAGACGTCCAAGTCCCAGGGCTGCTGAAATAGCTGTAATAGCCATAACCTGCACTCCCCATGAAGCTGCGAGAGCCTCCTTGATGACTGCCTGTCCGAGGATAGAGCAGCCCACTCCGTGTATAAAGTAGTTTAAGTAAAGGATTAATGCGCTAGGTAAATATTTTTATTCATCAGTGTTCTCCTTAATTTCTGTCAAAATAATTCAATGTGATTTAATTTCTGCGGCTGATTAATCATCATATCTGATGTTTAATACTTCCTTCATATGCTCGATCGGCATATCTTTTCCTGTCCAGAGCTTGAAGGCTGCTGCTCCCTGGAAAAGCATCATTCCAAGACCGTTCATTGTCTTGCAGCCCACCTCTTTTGCCATAGAACGCATCTTTGTCTCAAGTGGAGAGTAAGGTACGTCAATTACGATTAGCTCAGGACGGAAGAATGATTTGTCAGGTACTACAGACATTCCCTCGAGTGGCTTCATGCCAACACCTGTTCCGTTTACGAAGATGTAAGAATCAGCCATCTCTTCTCTTAACTTCTCCTTGTCATCAAGGTCGTAAAGAGTTGCCTTGCAGTCTGTCTTCTCGTTGATCTTCCTAACTGTCTCTTCAGCGTTTGCCCAGAACTTGTCATGGATGTTGAAGATTGAGATTTCCTTGACACCGTCAAGTGCTGCCTGAATCTCGATAGCTGTAGCAGCTCCGCCTGCTCCTGCGATTGTCATCTTCTTTCCGATAACATCGATGTCGTTATCCTTGAGTGCCTGCATGAAGCCGATACCGTCTGTGATGTGTCCTGTAAGTACTCCGTTCTCGTTTACTATTGTATTTACAGCTCCGCAAAGCTCTGCTGCCGGTGAAAGCTTGTCTAAGTACTGTCCTACAACTGTCTTGTTTGGCATTGATACATTAGAGCCTACTAGCTTTAATGCTCTGATTCCCTTAACCGCATCCTCAAGAGTGTTGTTATCAACCTCAAATGCCAGATAAGCGTAGTCAAGTCCAAGATATGCAAATGCCTCATTGTGCATTGCCGGTGAGCTTGAATGTCTGATTGGGTAAGCCATAAGTCCGATGAGTTCTGTGTGTCCTGTGATTCTCTCTGCCATGATTAAATCTCCTTCATTTTTAAATGTAATAATATTGATTATTCGTATTTTCTTAGCTATGTTTTCAACGATGCCCACTTCGTTAAAAACTTAACAACCTTTGATAATGATATTATAACGCATTATTTTCGATACTTCCAATGCTTATTTTGTTATTTTTTAATAGCATTACTGTACTAATCATGTTATAATATGCACAAATTTAGGCTATAATATTTGTAATTCATAGACTATATCTATTATTTTATGGAGATTTATGCATGACACTCAATCAATTAAGTTATTTTTACCAAGCGGCAGTTCTGGAACACTTCAATCAGGCTGCCGAAAAAATGAATATCACAGAACCAAGCCTCAGCCGTTCGATAGCAGCTTTAGAGGACGAGCTTGGCGTCACTTTATTTGAAAAGAGAGGCAGGAATGTAATACTGACCAAGGCCGGGAAATTTTTTTAGAACACGTGTCTACTATTCTGGACGATGTAAAGAGAGCCGAGAACAAAATGCACCAGATTGCAACCGACGGCGGTCACATCGATATCGCCTACGTATCACCTCTTGCAAAGGTGTTTATCCCAACTATCGTGCGCTCTTTCCTCACCGAAAAGGAAAATAAAAATATCACATTCAATTTCTTTCAGGACATCACCTCTGTGAATATTGAGGGATTAAAAAAAGGCAGGTATGACATAATTTTCGGTTCATACTCGCCAGATGAAAATGGTATTGATTTTGTTCCTATTATAAGGCAGGAAATAGTTGCCATACTGCCTCCCGGCCACCCACTGACACTTAAGGATACCATGGAAGCCACTGATTTCGCTGACTATCCCGTGCTCGGCTATGCCAGACACTCAGGCCTTGGCAAGTACACCAGAAGCTTTTTCAAGAAGCATGATGTATCGCCAAACTTCATATGTGAGTCACCCGATGAGAACGGCATCGCCTCCCTCGTGGCGCAGGGCTTTGGCATTGCGCTTGTCGCAGATGTCGATGCAATTCACCGCGATGACATCTGCATCCGCCACCTCGTATCGCATGAGTCATTCTCACACACTGTATACATGGGCTACATGACAGGCAAATACCAGCTTCCGGCTATCAAGCGCTTCATAGAGTTTGTGCGGGAAAGCTGCAGCTAGGCAGTCTCCTCGATCACAAACCTGATAAATGCCTTCGCAACCGGTGATAAATATCTCTGCTTAAGCGTTGCCAGATACACCGCTCTCTCATAAGGAGGATTGTATATATCAAGCGTCTTTACAGAAAGTGACCGAAGTATTGGAATATCAGGCATCACAGCTATTCCAAAGCCCTGCGCCACGAGACCCGCCATACTCGAATCCTCCTCCATCTCGAAGGCTACCTTCGGAAACTGTCCTATCTCCTCAAACATCTGGTCAATGACCGGACGCAGACCGCTGCCCTTCTCAAAATAAATCTGCGGATACTCTATTGTGTCCCGCAAATCCACACTGTCCTTTATGGAAAGCGGATGGTCCATGGGCACTGCAAGCACAAGCTTCTGATTCGCAATCTTCTTAAAATCTATATCCTGTTCCCCATCCTTATAAGAAGAAAAAACTATGTCATATTTGTCATCCTTTAGTCCATCTATAATCTCACCGGTTGTTCCAACCGTAAAATGAAATTCTATATCATAATCCGGGTATGCATCGAGAAATTTACGCACCAGCTTTGGCGCGAACTCACTTCCCATCGTATATATATATGCCAGATGTATGATTCCATGCCTGCTGCCATTGACCTCCTGAATGCGCTGCACACCCTCATTAAGCACCTTTAATGATTCCTCAACATACGGCAGAAACATCTTCCCATATCTGGTCAGCACGACATTTCTCCCCTTTTTTTCAAACAAACGCGTGCCAAGCTCCTGCTCTAGCTGTGAGATTGCATGGCTTAAAGACGGCTGCGTAATCGACAGCATCTGTGCCGCCCTCGTATAATGTTCTTCCTGCGCCAGTACCTTGAAGTACTGCAATTGACTCAGATTCATAGTACACCCCCTGTGTATTTAATATATTTATTCGCCGGATGTACGCTTGCCCTGCGCTGCACACCGGTGGTATATGCTCTCATAATTCCTTAGTCTAGTGGGAGTAAATGCCGCCTCAAACAGAGTTTATCAGGCGCGAAAAATCAAACGCGCTTTTTACTTTATTGGTATACTAAAGGCTGTGCTGCTTGAACGAGTATTTTCCGCGCCACTTTTGCTTGAGGCGGCATATAACTCCCACACGACACGTCATAAATTGAGCTTATACCACCGGTGTGCAGCGCAGGGCAAGCGGACCTCCGGCAAATGCTCACAACAAAGTCTAGAAATACTATACACCATTTGATAGACAAAAACTATAGATTTCGTATAAAAGATGCATTGGACATTTATACATTTTTGCTGTACCTTGAATGTAACAAGAGTGCATTGCACTTTTTGATTGTTAAAAAAATCACATACTTTGTATATCACAGCCTTTGATAACAAATATTTACAATAAGTTTAATGAAACAAAACTATAATGTAATGAGAGCAATTTACACTACCGTGTGCCCACCCGGTTAGCAGATTAAGGAGAAAAAATACTATGAAAAACAAATATCCACATATTTTTGAGCCAATTACAGTACGCAGAATGACAGTGAAGAACCGTATCGTCATGACTCCAATGGGAACTAACTACGGTGAGCAGAACGGAGAAATGAGCTTTCTCCACATAAACTACTATGAGCAGAGAGCAAAGGGCGGCACTGGTCTCATCATCGTTGAGAATGCCAGCGTTGACTCTCCGCAGGGTTCAAACGGAACAACACAGCTTCGTATTGATTTGGACAACTACATCCCAAGACTTTTCAAGCTCTGCGAGAGCGTTCACAAGCACGGTGCATGTATCGCAATACAGTTAAATCACGCCGGTGCTTCTGCAATGAGCTCACGTATCGGAATGCAGCCTGTATCAGCATCAGACGTACCTTCAAAGGCAGGCGGGGAAATCCCAAGACCTCTCGAGAAGGATGAAATCATGCACATCGTAAAGAAATACGGTGAGGCAGCCAAGCGCGCCCAGATCTGCGGCTTCGACGCTGTTGAAATCCACGCAGGACACTCTTACCTTATCAGCCAATTCCTTTCACCTATCACAAACAAGAGAACTGACGAGTTCGGCGGCTCTGCAGAGAACCGTGCAAGATTTGCAAAGCTGGTTATCGAGGAGGTTCGTAAGCAGGTTGGACCTTTCTTCCCTATCTTCGTCCGTATCAGTGCAGACGAGCTCATGGAGGGTGGAAACACACTTGAGGATACACTTGAGTACTTACAGTATTTTGAGAAGGAAGTAGATGTATTCGACGTATCATGCGGTCTCAACGGATCTATCCAGTACCAGATTGATGCAAACTACTTACCTGACGGATGGCGCTCATTTATGGCAAAGGCTGTAAAAGAGAAATACAACAAGCCGTGTATCACAGTAGGAAATATCCGTGACCCACAGGTAGCCGAGGATATCCTTGCAGGAGGCGATGCTGATTTCATCGGTATGGGCCGTGGACTTATCGCTGACCCTGAGTGGGTTAATAAGGTAGAGTTCGGAAATGTGTGCGATATCAGAAAATGTATCTCATGTAACATCGGATGCGCCGGACACAGAATCGGTCTCAACCAGCCAATCCGCTGTACAGTAAACCCTGCCGTAAACAGCGGTGAGGATTACATGAAGACAAAGGTAAATAAGCCTTGCAACGTGGTTGTAATCGGTGGTGGTACTGCCGGTCTTGAGGCAGCCTGCACAGCAGCAGAGGTTGGATGTACAACATTCCTCATTGAGAAGAAGGCTGAGCTTGGCGGACTTGCATCAGTTATCTCCAAGATTCCTGACAAGAAGCGTCTTGCAGACTTCCCTAACTACATGATTCACCGTGCAAGCAAGCTTCACAACCTGTTTGTTTTCAAAAATACATCAGCAACAGTTGATATGGTAAAGGCTTTAAACCCTGATATCATTGTAAACGCAACAGGCTCTGTACCTACTCTCCCACCTATCACAGGTCTTCACGATCTCGTTGACAAGGATGGCACAAATGTTTCAACAGTCCTTAAGATGATTGAGCGCATCAATGAGTATCCTGAGGATATGAAGGGACAGAAAATCGCCATCATCGGCGGTGGTGCCGTAGGTCTTGACGTGATGGAATTCTTCACAGAAAGAGGCGCAGAGGTAACAATGGTTGAGATGCTTCCAATGATTGGAAACGGACTTGACCCTGTCACAAAGTGTGACACAAACGCAAAAATGGCAAAATACGGTGTAAAACAGATGACCAACACTGCTCTGCAGGAGGTTAAGAATGACCGTTTCATCGTAAAGAATCCAGAGGGTGAGATTGAGGAAATCCCATTTGATTACGGATTCATCTGCCTTGGTATGAGAGCCAACACACCTGTTCTTTCAGAGATTGATGAGGCTTTCCGTGATACCAATGTTGAAATCGTAAATATCGGAGACAGCAAGCGTGCCCGCAGAATCATTGAGGGTACAGAGGAAGGTAGAAATATCTTAAACGTGCTTGCCCGTCACGATTATTTATAAAACCTCGTAACTATTTCTGATTACGGGAATAGTTGCAAAATTCTCCTTTAAAATAATAAACCTAAAAAACTCCTAAAAAACAACAGCTCGCGGGAAACCGCGAGCTGTTGTTTTATCATTTTCCTGTATAACAGGAAGCTATCTAATGATATTGTAATAAGAACTTAAATCTAACTGAAGAACAGTTTCTTCACATCATCAACCGGCATATCCTGTCCTGTGTAAAGCTTGAATGCGGCGACGCCCTGCCATAAGAGCATTCCCTTTCCGCCTACGCATGTGCAGCCTGCCTCTTTTGCTTCGCGAAGAAGCTTTGTCTCCTCCGGATTGTAAACTGCATCTGCAACTACAAGCCCCGGTCTGAAAGCTGAAAGATCTTTTACCACGCTCTGATCATCCAGAGGCTTCATGCCAACGATTGTTGCATTTGCAAAGATATCGCTTGACTGGATTTCCTCTGTCATCTTGGCTGTATCATCAATATCGTATACATTTACAATACAATCAGGAACTGCTTTTTTGATCTTCTCTGCAGTCTGTAGTGTACGCTCGAAGAAAGCATCATTTTTGTTGAAAATAGTAATCTCACGAGCTCCGTCCAATGCGCACTGCACCTGGATAGCTGTAGCAGCTCCGCCGCCTCCGGCAACTGTGATTTTCTTTCCTTTGATGTCAATTCCGTGATCCTTTAAGTTGTGTACGAATCCCTCACCATCTGTGATGTGTCCTGTAAGCTTGCCGTTGTCATTTACTATAGTGTTTATGGCTCCGATAATCTGGGCTGCCGGTGAAAGCTCGTCCATGTACTTTGCAGCCTCTACCTTATCAGGCATGGTCACATTACATCCACGCATGTTGAAGGTTTTCATTGCTGCAATAGCATCCTTAACCTTGTCTTCTTTTATATCAAATGCAACGTATGCATAGTCCAGACCGAGTTTTTCAAAACTGTAATTGTACATAGCCGGTGAACCTGAATGACCGACCGGTGATCCTATGAGTGCTAATAAGCCTGTGTGACCTGAAATACGCTTTTCCATTGTAAATCCTCCTAAGTGTTTCGTTTTGTATTATGATAACTCTTTTATAAGACATGCGCAAGCACTTTTTTTCATTTAAAGCGTTAAAGTTTATTTCTAATTGTAATTTTTATAAAATTTTGATATGATTGAATTATCAAAATGTATTTATAAAAGGGGGATTTATGCCAGAATTAAGCAGATTTTATGGTATTATTATTAAAATGTATTTTAATGATACACAACAGCATCACAAGCCACATATTCATGCATTTTATGGCGACTACGAAGCAGTTGTGGCAGTTGACGGAGACCTTCTCGCAGGCTCAATTCCAGCAAAACAATTAAAAATAATAATCGGCTGGTTGGCAATTCATGAAGAGGAAGTATACAAAGCCTGGAATAATGCCGTACGAGGAGAACACTTCGATAAGATTAATCCATTATAAGGAGAATTACAATGTTTGAAGTCAATGGTATAGCTTACGCAAGTGAAAAATCAAATAAGATTTCTATAACAGATGCAAAAGTTACAGATCATTTAATGATGATTGTGACATTTTCAGGCGGTGAAAAAAGAGTGTTTGATGCATCCGTTTTAACAGGTAGTGCATTTAAACCACTTGAAGATGATGCTATATTTTCAAATTTTAAAATTATGCATGGCGTCATTACATGGATGAATGATGAAATAGATTGTGCTCCAGAATATATCTATGAGCATAGCTTCGAATATGAGGATAATACTTCTCCTATTGCCATGTAAGCTTCGATATTTCACATGTCATATGAGGAAAAGAGAGTATCGCTACTCTCTTTTCCTCATCTTTATATATTCACGAAATACAGGTCTGATTGGCTCAGAAATATCCTCCGGAATATCATCCACATCGAAAAACTTAAGCTCCTCGACTTCCTCCTCCTGGCGCTTTATGGTGCCATGATATTTGCGGCATATGTATATGATTTCCACATTATAGACTTCATCGCCGTTAGGATAGATGTAGTGAGTCTCCTCGCCTGAATTGATATAAAACAGCTCCATCTCGTCTGCAACAAGTCCCATCTCCTCAAAGAGTTCTCTTTTTGCAGCCTCCTCAACAGTCTCTCCAAGCTCTATAGAACCGCCTGCGTAGCCCCACTGGTGATTGTCTGTGCGCCTTCCGAGAAGCACCTGTCCGTTTTCATTTTCAACGATGATGCTCGCTCCCGCCTGCAGTAAAGGGGCATGTCCGACCACCTTTCTAAGATCCATTATATAATTGCTCATGTTGTATCCTTTCTTATTATCCCATCAAGCAAAAAATCCGCTGTACTATAATACCTATAGTATAGCGGATTTCAAATTTGTTTTCCATATATAAAGCACATAAAATTCATCAGCTCACAGCCCTGTATTCCTCAAGCGCTTCCTTTGCCCTTGGCGTAAGCCTGCGTGGAACCGAAATCTCAACAGTCACATACTGGTCTCCCTTTACTGAAGGATTCTTCATGCTCGAAATACCCTTGCCCTTGAGACGTATCTTGCTGCCGCCCTGTGTACCTGCCTTGATGCTGCACTCCACATCTCCATAAAGAGTATGCACCCTCACCTTACCACCGAGAGCCGCTGTCGTAAACGGAACACGGATTGTACTGTATACATTCTGTCCCTTCCGCTCAAACTCACTGCTCGGTGTCACATTTACCTTGAGAAGCACATCTCCGGCTGCACCACCGTTTCTGCCCGGATTTCCCTGTCCTTTAAGTCTGACTGTCTTGCCAGACTCGATTCCTGCCGGAATATGGATGGACAGATTGGAAACCTTGCCTGTGGTCGGATCCTGTAACGAAATAGATTTCTCGCATCCAAAAACAGCCTCGTCAAATGAAATCGTAAGGTCAGCCATAACATCAGAGCCCTTGCGGCCGGCTGAACTTCTGCCACCTGAGAAATTACTCCAGCTACCGCTATTTCCGGTAAATCCACTGTTACCACTTGTACTCCGGCCACTGTGATTACCGCCTCCATGTGAAAACATATCTCCGAACATTGAGAAAATATCATCCATATCCCCGGAGCCGTTCTCAAAATGAAATTCCTGATGTGTAAATGGTCCGCCATTTGAGCTGTATGAGCCACTGAATGAGCCATTGCCGCCGAAGCCGCCGAAGCCGCCAAAGCCACCGAAACCACCCTGTGCAGCCTGTCTTGCAGCCTCCTCGGAAAAGCCCTCCTGCAGACCAGCAAAGCCAAACTCATCATAGAGCTTACGTTTTTTCTCATCACTTAATACATTGTATGCCTCCGTGACATCCTTGAACATCTCCTCAGCGTGCGGATTGCCTGCATTTGTATCAGGATGATACTTCTTTGCCAGCTTACGATAAGCCTTCTTTATTGCCTCTTTATCCGCACTCTTGTTCACTCCGAGAGTCTCATAATAATCTCTCTTTGCCTCTGCCATAACACTATTCCTTTCGTTCTAAATGTTAACTGATTAATTATATCTTACCTAAGTTTCTTTTGTCAATTCCTAATCCCTGCCATTCGTGGCTTTGAGATAATTTTGCAGTAATTCTTCTAAGTCTTCGTATGTCTCTGTATGATTTACCTTCTCGCGAAGTTTTGCTGCCCCTGGAAAACCGAATGTATACCATGCGACATGTTTCCGCATCTCACGGACTCCGATGTATTCTCCTTTAAAATCGATCATCATCTGTCCATGTCTCAACATCATGGACGACTAACTTCTTCTAAGGATGGTCTTGGCTATTTCTTCTCTGTCTACAAAGAATAGTAAG
>ENA-OQJV01000027-OQJV01000027.1-human-gut-metagenome-genome-assembly--contig:-NODE-27-length-22532-cov-3.262932_pt1 | contig 22532 bp, 24 predicted proteins | sample MGYA00242616_ERZ504783 | MGnify/ENA primary metagenome ERZ504783 (study PRJEB26092, sample SAMD00036360) | human gut metagenome | host: Homo sapiens | study: EMG produced TPA metagenomics assembly of...
CGACATGTGTTGCAGAGGCGCTAGGTACAGGCATACTCGGAGGTCTTGCAGCGTATCCTCTTGCAAAATATGTGATGCTCATTCAGCCGGAAGGCATGTTTATATACATAGTGCCATTCCTTATCTCTACAGTGGCTGGAAGCATAGTTGCAGCAATTGTCATGCTGATTCTTAAGAAAAATGGCGCACTGGCAGCATTTAAGGGGAATCTGTAGAGATAGTTTAAGACTAATTCAGAAACGTTATATTATAAAAGCCTTAATTGTTACTAAAAGTTAATCAATTTAGGATTGTTAAATAATAGTCAATGTGGTATAGTTTTCTTCGAACGGTATTCGAAGGAAACTGTATCATGGAGGATGTGTTGTCACCTTATGACAGAGCATATCCGGCAGACACAAGAAAGCCAAAAGCACATTGCTGCATCAGAATATGAAGCAGACAGCAAAGTGACAGGCGCGCACAGGATAAATCGACCGCTGCCATACGGCATATGGCGGAGATGATATCAGCTGCGATATAAGGAATGGTCTGACCGGCTTGGAAAGAAGGTGGTAGCATGAAAATAGGCATAATCGGCGCAGGCAGAGTGGGCTGTTCTATAGGTAAATACCTAAGGACAAAGGACATAGAGCTTGCAGGCTATTATGACGTGGATTCTGCGGCAGCTAAGGAGGCTGCGGAGTTTACAAGGACAGAGAGCTTTGATTCGCTAAAGCAACTGGCGGATCAATCACAGATTATATTTATCACCACACCGGATTCATTTATTATACCGGTTTGGGAACAATTAAAAGGGCTGTCTCTAAGGAATCAGATTATATGTCATTGCAGTGGCGCATTATCATCCGATTCATTTTCCGGAAGGGAGAGCATGAGTGTATCATGCTGTTCAATTCATCCAATGTTACCGTTCAGTAACAAATTTTCATCATATGAGCAATTAAATAAAGCATTTTTCACAGTGGAAGGGCAGGATGCTGCGGTTGAAGCAATATCCGGGCTGTTTAGTTCTATTGGAAATGAGGTATGCCGCATTGATGGCACCAAAAAGGCAAAATACCATGCAGCAGCGAGCATTCTGAGCAATCAGGTGATTGCTGTCCTTGACATGGGCTACACTCTTTTGGAGGACTGTGGCTTTACAAGGGATGAGGCGCTAAGAGCCACAGGTCAGCTTGTGATGCGCAATATCGAAAATGTACTTGAAGCAGGCTGTGACGGCGCACTGACCGGGCCAATTGAGAGAAACGATATTGAAACAGTGAAAAAGCATATTGCATGTATGCAAAATGACGATAGTGACGATGTCAGCTTGTACAAAATGCTTGGTACAAAACTGGCAAATATTGCTGTAAAAAAGAATCCTGATAAGGATTATACTCAGATGATGGAATTGCTAAGAGGCTGACAATACCGTGAATATTAAAAAAACGGATTGTTGCAGAAAGATAGAGGGATTGGACAATGAAAAATACAGTAGTAACTTTTAAACAGGCAAAGGAAAAGGGCGAGAAGCTCACGATGCTCACAGCATATGATTATTCTACAGCAAAGCTCATAGACGAGGCCGGAATCAATGCGATTTTAGTGGGAGATTCTCTCGGCATGGTGGTGCTTGGCTATGAGGATACACTTTCAGTGACTATGGAGGATATGATTCATCACAGCGCGGCTGTTTCAAGAGGAATAAAGGACACACTGCTTATTACAGATATGCCTTTTATGTCATATCAGACATCGGTTTATGATGCAGTGGTCAATGCAGGACGACTCGTGAAGGAAGGCCATGCGCAGGCTAGTAAAGCTTGAGGGTGGCAGGGAGGTATGTCCACAGATAAAGGCTATCGTGGATGCGTCAATTCCGGTATGTGCACATTTAGGGCTTACACCACAGTCAGTAAACGCATTTGGCGGCTTTAAGGTGCAGGGCAAGGGTGAAGAAGCAGCACAGAAGCTCCTTGACGAGGCCCGCGCAGTCGAGGAGGCAGGAGCATTTGCAGTGGTGCTCGAGTGTGTGCCAAAGGCACTTGCAAAAAAAATCACTGAGAGCATAAGTATACCGACAATTGGTATCGGAGCGGGAGCAGACTGCGACGGACAGGTGCTCGTATATCAGGATATGCTTGCCATGTATGCAAATATGAAGCCGAAATTTGTAAAGCAGTTTGCACAGGTAGGAAAAGAGATGAATGAGGCCTTTACAGCTTACAAAAAGGCTGTTGAGGAGGGAAGCTTCCCGGGTGAGGAGCATACCTTTAAGATGGATGAGACAATAATTGACAAACTGTACTAATATCGAAGAATAGTTACGAAGCATAGAAGAATAAGGAGACATAAAATGTTAATATACGGACAAATCAAACAGGTTAGAGAAGCAGTAAAGGAATGGAAGAGAGAAGGCAAAAGTGTAGGCTTTGTACCTACAATGGGCTACCTCCACGAGGGACACAAGAGCTTAATCGATGCGGCAAGACGTGAAAACGACAAGGTTGTAGTGAGCATTTTTGTAAATCCAATGCAGTTTGGCCCTACAGAGGATTTAGACAGCTATCCACGTGATTTAAACAGGGATGCAAAGCTTTGTGAGGATGCGGGAGTTGACATTATTTTCCATCCGGAGGCTGATGAGATGTATGCAGACGGCTTCTGCTCATATGTGGATATGAATGGCCTCACCACAGAGCTTTGTGGAAAAACAAGACCGATTCATTTCAGAGGTGTGCAGACGGTTGTCCTGAAGCTGTTTCACATTGTGACACCTGACCGCGCATACTTTGGACAAAAGGATGCACAGCAGCTTGCAGTCATAAAGCGTATGGTAAAGGATTTGAATGTTGACACCGAAATCATCGGCTGCCCAATCATCCGTGAGGAGGATGGACTGGCAAAGAGCTCAAGAAACACATATCTGAGCGCAGATGAAAGACAGGCAGCGCTTGTACTTAGCAGAAGCTTAAAAATCGGAAAGCAGCTCGTAGACGCAGGCGAGAAGAGTGCAAAAGCGGTAAAGGATGCAATCACAGCAGAGATAAACAAGGAGCCGCTTGCGAAAATTGATTATGTTGATGTGGTTGATTTTGACACAATCACACCGGTTGACGAGATTAAGGGAACAACACTCGTGGCAATCGCTGTATATATCGGAAAGACAAGGCTGATTGATAATTTTATCGCGTAGACGGACAGAAACGATTATTGAAAAGAGGTACAAAAAATGAATTATACAATGCTTAAAGGCAAAATACACAGAGCTGTGGTCAAGCAGGCTGACTTAAACTACGTGGGAAGCATCACTGTAGATACAAAGCTGCTTGAGGCAGCGGGCATATTAGAGTATGAGATGGTCCAGATTGTCGATGTGGAAAACGGAACAGATTCGAGACCTACACCATCGCAGGAGAGCCGGGATCAGGCATGATATGCTTAAACGGCGCAGCAGCCAGACAGGTTGCAGTCGGTGACCATGTGATACTCATGTGCTATGCACAGATGACACCGGAGGAAGCAAAGGAGCATCATCCGAAGGTAGTGTTTGTGGATGATGAAAACAAGATAGCGCGTGTGACAAATTATGAGAAGCACGGAAAATTAACGGAAGATTTTATTTGATTTCTGAACAGCAACACAGCATTAGGAATATAGAAAAGTTTCGTTAGTAAACAATAGAAAAATCAAGTCTGCTGTAGTATAATAATTTATCATAAATGAGGGGCAAAATACTTTTTGACCCTCATTATCATATCATGTATTTATGCGGGAGGTAAATATGTACACAGCAGACGAAAAGAGATACGACACAATGAGATATAACAGATGCGGCAGGAGCGGACTGAAGCTTCCTGTTGTATCGCTTGGCTTATGGCACAATTTCGGGGATTTTTCATCATACGACAACATGAAGCAGATGTGCTTCACAGCCTTTGACCACGGTATCACCCACTTTGATCTGGCAAACAACTATGGCCCTGAATACGGCAGCGCAGAGAAGCACTTCGGGCTTATCCTTAAGGAGCATCTGTCGGCATACCGCGACGAGCTCATTATCAGCTCAAAGGCAGGCTATGATATGTGGAAGGGACCATACGGCAACTGGGGCAGCCGCAAGTATCTGATTGCAAGCCTTGACCAGAGTCTTAAGAGAATGGGACTCGACTACGTGGATATCTTCTATCATCACAGAATGGACCCTGAGACACCGCTTGAGAGACAATGGAGCACTCGACCAGATAGTAAGAAGCGGAAAAAGCACTCTATGTCGGACTGTCAAATTATGATGGCGAGACCATGAAGAGAGCCTGCGAGATTCTTACTGATTTGAAATGTCCGTTTATCATCAATCAGAATTCATACAATATATTCAACCGTACAATAGAGCAAAATGGTTTGAAGCAGGCTGCAAAAGAGTGCCAAAAGGGCATTATCTCATTCAGTCCGCTCGCACAGGGCATGCTCACGGACCGTTACCTAAACGGTATTCCGGAGGATAGTCGTATAAAGACAGACGGACGCTTTTTAAATCAGGAAAAGCTCGCTCCACACATCGAGCAGATTAAGAAGCTAAACGATATAGCCGCAAACGTAGGTGAGACACTAGCACAGGATGGCTCTTAAGTGGGTGGTAAAGGATGATGACGTGACAAGCGTGCTTGTCGGCGCCTCAAAGCCACAGCAGATTCTTGAAAACTTAAAGGTTATGGAGGGCACAGGCTTCTCTGAGGAAGAGCTTAGGATGATTGATGAGGTTGTGGGAGTGTAGAATTGCGCATGTGACGTGCTTTTTGTGAATGTGTGTGAATCTGAAAAGGTATAATAAGCATAGTAGCAGGGAGTATAGCAACAATTAATGCTATACTCCCTGCTACTATATTTTGGGTTGCAAGAATTTAGTTTATGCTATAAAATATTTATAACTGTATGCAGATATTTAATAATCATAATATCTGTCTGTATAATAAAATACGCATAAAGAGGACGAAAGAATGATCAACAAATTAGTAGACAAAATCAAGAAAACAAACGCACCTATCGTAGTAGGTCTTGACCCGATGCTTTCATATGTGCCTGAGCACATCACAAAGAAGGCATTTGATGAGCTTGGAGAGACACCGGCCGGTGCAGCGGAGGCTATCTGGCAGTACAACAAGGCTATTGTGGATGCCACATATGACCTGATTCCGGCTGTAAAGCCACAGATTGCCATGTATGAGCAGTTTGGAGTGGAGGGCCTTAAGGCATTCCAGAAGACAGTGGATTACTGTCACGAGAAGGATCTCGTGGTTATCGGAGATGTAAAGCGTGGAGATATCGGCTCAACATCGGCTGCATACGCCACAGGACATCTCGGAAAGGTACAGATCGGCACTAAGAGCTATTCTACCTTTGATGAGGATTTTGCCACTGTCAATCCATACCTTGGAACAGACGGTATCAAGCCATTCGTAGATGTATGCAAGGAGGAGAAGAAGGGTATCTTCATTCTTGTAAAGACATCTAATCCATCAAGTGGAGAGTTCCAGGACCGTATGATTGACGGACGCCCATTATATGAGTGGGTAGGCGAGAAGGTTGCAGAGTGGGGAGCTGACTGCATGGGTGATTCATACAGCTATGTAGGTGCGGTTGTCGGCGCAACATATCCTGAGCAGGGTAAGATTCTTCGTAAGGTAATGCCAAAGAGCTTCATCCTCGTACCGGGCTACGGCGCACAGGGAGGCAAGGGCGCAGACCTTGTTCATTTCTTCAATGAGGACGGACTTGGTGCAATTGTCAATTCATCACGTGGAATTATCTGCGCATACAAGCAGGATAAGTACAAGGATATGGGCATCACAGCTGAGAATTTTGCAGATGCATCACGCAAGGCGGTTGAGGATATGATTGAGGATATTTCAGGAGCACTTGCAAATCGTTAATAAGTTATTCAGAAAGCTTAAATATATTAACAAACGAAACCAGGGAGATAAAATGGCAGAGAAATATGAGGAGATTGCAGTTGTAGTTGACCAGAGCTCACTCGGCAATGGCATCTACGACCTCACACTTAAGACAGACAAAATTGCAAAGGCAGCAAAGGCGGGACAGTTTGTATCGGTTTACTCAAACGACAAGAGTAAGCTGCTTCCGCGTCCGATAAGCCTTTGCGGCATAAACAGAGATGATGACACAATTCGTCTTGTGTACCGTGTGACAGGTGAAGGCACGGGAACAGAGGATTTTTCAAGGCTTGTCAGGGGCGATAAGGTAAGAATTTTAGGACCGCTTGGAAACGGCTTTACAGTACAGCCGGGTAAGAAGGCCTTCCTTATCGGCGGAGGAATCGGAGTGCCGCCTATGCTGCAGCTTGCTAGGGATATAAATGCAGGCATTGTGCAGACACCGGGTGAAGAAAAAAATCCGGGACAGGCAGCATGTAAAGGTGCCGTATGTGATATGAACATCGTCATGGGCTATCGCGATGAGAATACCTTCCTGCTCGATGAGTTTAAGGAGCAGGCAGCTTCCTTTGTAGCCACAGAGGACGGCAGTGTCGGCACAAAGGGCAATGTCATCGATGCGATAAAGGAGAATGCTCTTGAGGCAGACGTGATTTATGCATGTGGACCTATGCCTATGCTTCGTGCACTCAAGGCTTACGCTGCAGAGCATGATATGGACTGCTTTGTATCAATGGAGGAGCGCATGGCATGTGGAATCGGTCGCATGCCTTGCGTGCGTATGCAAAACAAAGGACAAGGATGCCCACAGTAATGTAAACAACAAGCGTATATGCAAAGAGGGACCTGTTTTTGATGCGAAGGAGGTGGAGCTGTAATGAGTAATATGTCAGTAAATGTGGCCGGTGTTGAGTGGAAAAATCCTGTTACAGTTGCATCCGGCACATTCGGCTCCGGTGCAGAGTACAGCGAGTTTGTTGATTTAAACAGACTTGGTGCAGTCACTACAAAGGGCGTTGCAAATAAGCCGTGGGAGGGTAATCCTACACCTAGAGTAGCAGAGGTGTACGGCGGCATGCTCAATGCAGTCGGACTTCAAAATCCAGGCATCGAGCTTTTCTGCAAGAGAGATATTCCTTTTTTAAAGCAGTTTGATACAAGGATTGTGGTAAATGTCTGCGGTCATTCGCTTGACGAGTATCTTGATGTGGTAAAGCGTCTTGCGGATGAGCCTATTGATATGATGGAAATAAATATCTCATGCCCTAATGTTAAGGAGGGCGGAATTGCCTTCGGAACAGATCCAAAGGGTGTTGAGACAATCACAAGCGAGATTAAAAAATATGCAAAGCAGCCTGTTATCATGAAGCTTTCTCCAAATGTCACAAGTATTGCAGAGATAGCAAGGGCGGCAGAGGCCGGTGGAGCTGATGCGGTTTCGCTCATCAATACAATTACAGGCATGAAGATTGATATAAACAGAAGAAGCTTTGTGTTAGCAAACAAGACAGGCGGCATGAGCGGTCCGGCGGTTCATCCGGTTGCAGTGCGCATGGTTTACGAGACAGCACATGCAGTCAATATTCCGATTATCGGAATGGGCGGTATCACAAATGCTGCCGATGCTATAGAGATGATACTTGCCGGAGCTACGGCTGTTTCAGTCGGCACAGCAAACTTTGTAAATCCAAAAGACCACAGAGCAGATAGTGGATGGCATCGCAGAGTATATGGACAGGTATGGAGTAAAGGATATTTCAGAGCTTGTCGGCGCGGTTGACAGATAGAGCATAAGGGATAGACGGAGGATAAAATAATGATTCTGGCAGCAGAATACGTGCCTTCTATGTATGCCACAGTCTGGGCACTTGTTCCACCTGTTGTGGCTATAGTTCTGGCACTTATCACAAAGAGGTCTACAGCTCATTATTCGTTGGAATAGTGATTGGCGGACTGTTTTATGGAAATGCATTTCAGCCGGGTTTTTCGGCTGAGAGATCAGTGCTTCACATATTCGAGGACGGACTTGTTGGAGTGCTATCGGATTCGTACAATGTGGGAATACTGATATTCTTAGTCGTGCTCGGTGTTATGGTGAGCATGATGAACAAGGCAGGCGGCTCGGCGGCCTTTGGAGAGTGGGCGAGTGAGCACATAAAGACAAGGATTGGTGCCCAGCTTTCAGCTATAATACTTGGAGTACTCATATTTATAGATGATTACTTCAACTGTCTGACAGTAGGAAGTGTGATGCGCCCTGTCACCGACAAGCATCAGGTTTCAAGAGCAAAGCTTGCATATCTGATAGATGCCACAGCAGCGCCTGTATGCATCATTGCACCTATATCATCGTGGGCAGCCGCGGTTACCGGATTTGTAAAGGGAGAGGATGGCTTTTCTATTTTCATAAAGGCCATTCCATACAATTATTATGCACTCTTTACTATTATCGCTATGGTGGCACTTGTTGTTTTACAGGTAGATTTCGGTCCGATGGCAAAGCATGAAGCCAATGCCCAAAAGGGTGATCTGTTTACCACAGGAGACAGGCCGTATGCGGAGGCAAAGCAGGATATTATAAAGGGCAAGGGGAAGGTTATAGACCTTGTATTTCCTATTCTTGTGCTCATAATAAGCTGTATCATCGGAATGATATACACAGGAGACTTTTTTGACGGAACAGGCTTTGTTGATGCGTTTGCAGGCAGCGATGCTTCAATCGGTCTTATGCTTGGAAGCTTTTTTGCGTTGATAATCACCATATGCTTTTACTCAATCAGAAGGGTACTAAGCTTTACGGATTGCTGTAATTCAATCCCTGAGGGCTTTAAGGCAATGGTACCTGCAATACTTATACTGACCTTTGCATGGACACTAAAGACCATGACAGAGAGCCTTGGCGCCAAGGAATTTGTCGCAGGCTTAGTTGGAGGAGTATCGGGACCACTGCTTGGACTGTTCCCGGCAATCATATTCCTGGTGGGAGCTTTCCTTGCCTTTGCAACAGGAACCTCATGGGGCACCTTCGGTATACTCATACCGATAGTAGTAAATATCTTCTCGGGCACAAACCATACGATGATGATCATCTCAATCTCAGCGTGCATGGCAGGTGCAGTATGTGGAGACCACTGCTCACCGATATCCGATACCACCATCATGGCATCGGCAGGAGCTCAGTGCAACCACATGAATCATGTATCCACACAGCTTCCGTACGCAGTGCTTGTGGCAGGCATATCATGCCTGACCTACATCATAGCAGGCTTTGTCAGAAATCCGGTAGTACCGTTTATAATAGGAGTGCTTATCCTGATTGGAACCTTTGTCGGAATCAAGTATATCACGAGAATCGATAAGGTAAATGAACAGGAGGAGTAGCCAAAATGAGTTCTATTTTTCACAGACCTTGTGTCTGCGGATGATAGAACTCTTTTTATTTTAATAAATTCATACACCGGACGGACGACTGCGCAGCATGGGAAGACACACCGATGGTGCACGGTCGATTTTTGACGAGCCATGTATGAGTTATATGCGCAACAGACAAAAGGTGGCACGGAAAATACTCGTTCAAGCAACACAGCATAGAGAATGTTATAAAGGTAAAAAGCACGTTTGCTATCAATAAAATTTATAGCCCGCTAACAAATATTAATAACCCTAATTACATTTACAAAAATATCAATTAGTGGTAACATATCAATAACTTAGAAATCATATTTGAATGGTAGGAAAAATCCCGGTCATACAAACTAAGCACAAACTCATAACATACTCAAAAACAAACATTAACAAAAAAGAGGTAATATCAATGGCAAAAATTGCAAAGCAGCTCACTGAGCTGATAGGTCACACTCCGCTTCTGGAGCTGACCAATTATGAAAAAGCCCTTGGGCTTGAAGCAAAAATCATAGCAAAGCTGGAGTATTTCAATCCACTTGGAAGTGTAAAGGACAGGGTGGCGGCAGCTATGATAGAACAGGGCATAAAGGATGGAAAGATAAATCAGGACACAATAATCATAGAGCCGACAAGTGGCAATACCGGAATCGGACTTGCATTTGTGGCAGCCTCAAAGGGACTTCACCTGATACTTATAATGCCTGATACCATGAGCGTTGAGAGAAGAAAAATCGTCACAGCGCTTGGCGCAGAGATAAAGCTCACACCGGGGCGTGAGGGCATGAAGGGTGCAATTGATGAGGCGCAGAGACTTAAAGAGCATTATGGCAATGCCTTTATTCCACAGCAGTTTGAGAATCAGGCCAATCCGGATATCCACAGAGCTACAACCGCTCAGGAAATCTGGGGGGATACAGATGGAAAGGTAGATATCTTTGTATCATCTGTCGGAACAGGCGGCACCTGTACAGGCACCGGGCTTGGATTAAGAGACCATAATCCTGATGTAAGGATAGTAGCTGTTGAGCCAAAGAGCTCACCGGTACTCTCAGGCGGAAGACCGGGGCCTCACAAGATACAGGGAATCGGTGCAGGTTTTATTCCAAAGGTCATGCGCATGGATATAGTGGATGAGGTTATTCCGGTGGAGAATGAGGCCGCTTTTGACAAGGCAAGAGAGGTTGCAAAGAGCGACGGACTTCTCGTTGGCATATCCTCAGGAGCAGCAATATATGCTGCAACAGAGCTTGCGAAAAGACCTGAGAACAAGGGAAAGAATATCGTGGTGCTGCTTCCGGATACAGGAGAAAGATACCTGTCCACACCGCTTTTTACAGTAAACTAATGGCATATAAACTGACGGCATAAGCTTACTTTGCCGGAAACTGTAACATGAAAAATGAGAAACATACATGAGAAACATACATAAATATACGACAGCCCTGCTGTCGACAGTGATGATTCTGTCGCTTCTTCTGACAGGCTGCTCAGGCAGGAAGGATGACGGCACAGTCACCATAACCAATGTGTCGTATGATCCGACACGAGAGTTTTACGAGAAATACAACAAAATATTCGAGTCTTACTATGAGCGCGAGCACGGCAAAAAGATAAATGTGATTCAATCACATGGCGGCTCGGGAGCACAGGCACGCTCGGTTGTGGAGGGCTGTAATGCAGATGTTGTCACACTGGCACTTGAGCATGACATAGACCTGATACAAAATACCGGCTTAATTGATAAGGGCTGGATTGATGAGTTTTCTGACAGCTCGGCACCATACACATCAACAATCGTTTTACTTGTAAGAAAGGGCAATCCAAAGCATATAAGTGACTGGGATGACCTGGTGAAAAAGAATGTGGATGTGATTACGCCTGATCCAAAGAGTAGTGGCGGAGCCTGCTGGAATTTTCTTGCAGCGCTAAGCTATGCGAAGACAAATTATGACAGCGTGAAGGAACAGAAATCGTTTATGAAGAAGCTGTATGAAAATGTCACAATTATGGATTCGGGTGCGAGAGGCTCAACAACCACATTTGTGGAAAACGGTCAGGGAGATGTGCTCATAGCGTGGGAAAACGAGGCACTTACGACCATGGATTCATATCCGGGTAAGTATGAGATAGTGAATCCGTCCGTCAGCATCTTAGCACAGCCCTCTGTTGCTATTGTGGATGACAATGCAAGGAGCAACGGAACACAAGAGGTAAGCAAAGAATACCTACAGTATCTCTACAGTGATGAGGCACAGCAGCTGATTGGCGAAAGCGGCTACAGACCAACCAATCAGGATATATTAAACCGGTTTTCCGACAAGTTTGATTTAAATATCAGACTTTGGAGCATAGAGGATTACGGCGGATGGAATGAAGCCTACAAGACATATTTCGATGATGGAGCAATGTTCGATGAAATATACGGCAACTGATAAAACAGCAAAAGAGAAAACTAAATCAAAGAACATAAAGACCAGAGTCATACCGGGATACCATCTTTCGCTTGGAATAGTGGTCACGATGCTTTCAGTCATCGTTCTCATTCCGTTAGCATCAGTGCTTGTGTATTCGCTAAAGATATCGCCGGGCGATTTTGTGGCACTTATCATGAAGGAGAATGTGAGGAATGCCTTTATCACAAGCATCACCTCATCATTTATCGCAGCAATCGTAAATGTGGTATTTGGACTCATCGTGGCATGGACGCTTGTGAAGTACGATTTTCCCGGGAAATGGCTGCTTGACGGACTTATAGAGCTTCCGTTTGCACTGCCGACAGCGGTTGCGGGCATCACGCTCTCAAAGCTGTACTCAGGCACAGGCTTTTTGGGTAAAGGCCTTGGCAAGCTTGGAATAGATGTAGCTTACACACAGGCAGGAATAGTTGTGGCACTTGTTTTTGTAGGCATTCCCTTCGTAATAAGAGCTGTACAGCCGGTGCTTGAAAAGATGGATAATACATATGAGGAGGCCGCATATATGCTTGGCGCCACACCCTCTAAGACATTTTTTAAGGTAATACTTCCGGAGCTTCGCCCGGCACTCTTAACAGGCTTTGGTCTTGCCTTTGCCAGAGGCATAGGAGAGTACGGAAGCGTCATCTACATATCAGGCAACAGTGCAAGGCACAGGACGCAGGTGGTATCATACGTCATCATGCAGAAGCTTAGCTATATAGATTATGCCAGCGCGACTGCAATAGCACTTGTGATGCTTGTCATATCATTTTTACTGCTGCTTTTTGTAAACATAGTGCAGGTTAAACAGTCACAGCGCACTAATTTGTTGTAGAAGGCCGCATATAAATTAAATGCGATGCACACAAACAGGAAAGGAGCACAATGCGATGACCGAACAGGTAAAGCTTGAAAAGAAGAAAAAAAGATCACAAAGATAATACTCGTCACTGTTACGGTGCTCTTTATATTTGTCATGCTTGTAGTTCCGCTTTTTTCTGTGATGGCAAGTGCCTTAAAGGAGGGGCTTGGATTCTATCTGAAAGCTATCTCAACAAGCTACGTGCTTTCAGCACTCAAGGTGACTTTGATAGCAACAGTTTTTGCGGTAGTTATCAACACCTTCTTTGGAATATGGACAGCGTGGCTGTTGACCAGGTTTTCGTTTAAAGGAAAGCAGGTGCTTGCAACACTTATTGATATACCGTTTTCTATTTCTCCGGTCATCGTAGGACTTGCGTATCTTATGACCTTCGGACGGCTTGGGTGGTTTTATCCGGTTATCAGATGGTTCAATGAGATATTCGGCACGAATGTGAGAATCACCTTTGCAATACCGGGAGTTGTGCTTGCTACGATATTTGTCACGTTTCCGTATGTGTCAAGGGAAATTATACCGGTGCTCAATGCAGAGGGAAAGGATGAGGAAGAAGCCGCAGCGCTGATGGGAGCATCCGGCTTTACGATATTTCGGAAAATAACACTTCCGCAGATGAAGTGGAGCCTGATTTATGGAATCATACTTTGTACGGCGAGAGCCCTCGGCGAGTTCGGCGCGGTAAATGCGCTCTCGAAGACAAGAGGCGAGACATTTACACTGCCGCTTGAGATTGATGCCTTGTATATGTCGGGCACAGACAGCTCGATAACATCGGCATTTGCTGTATCGTCGATACTGTTAATTATTGCATTAATCATTCTTTTTGCAAGAAATATAGTTGAGCATAAATTTAAGAAATTACACTGAGATATACTTGGAAAATATGATTTACACTAATAAAATCTGCTGCATGGGAAAAGCAGGAAGGAGATAACGTATATGTACGTTGAGATGAAAAATATATACAAAAATACGGAGACTTCCTGGCATCCGATAATGTGAGCTTTGGAGTGGAAAAGGGAAAGCTTGTGGCGCTGCTTGGTCCGTCCGGCAGTGGCAAGACAACACTTCTTCGTATGATAGCAGGGCTTGAGACACCAAATTCAGGTGACATATATATAGATGGAAAGCGAGTGAATGATATTCCGGCCTCGAAGAGAGGCATAGGCTTTGTGTTTCAGAACTATGCGCTGTTTCGATACATGACAATATACGACAATGTGGCATTTGGGCTGGAGCTTCAGAAGATGCCGAAAAAGCTTATAAAGGAGCGTGTTACAAAGCTTCTTGAGATGACAGGTTTATCGGGGCTTGAAAAGAGATATCCGAATCAGCTTTCCGGAGGACAGCGTCAGAGAGTGGCATTTGCAAGGGCGCTGGCGCCGAATCCACAGGTGCTATTACTGGATGAGCCATTTGCCGCGATAGATGCAAAGGTGCGAGGAGAGCTTCGTACATGGCTGAAGGAGCTGGTCGAAAAGCTTGGAATCACAGGCATTTTCGTCACACATGACCAGGATGAGGCTGTTGAGGTGGCAGATGAAATCATTATCACAAACCACGGCACGATAGAGCAGATGGGTACACCTCTTGAGATATACAAGTCGCCTTATACACCTTTTGTGGCGCAGTTTATAGGACACACCACAGTCGTTGAAAACTATGACAGGCTAAAGGGCTTTGACAGGATAGAAAATGCCGACAAGGCGGTAATCAGACCTGAGTTTATCAAGATATCAAAGAGTGGCAACTTAGACCGCTATCAGTCAGCGGCAGAGGAGGGCATCGTTACAGATGTGGTATTCAGAGGAAACAGGATGGATATCACAGTCAGCATAAACGGCATCGAGGTGGTCGGCGAGCGCTCACTTGAAAAGGACCTGATAGCAGTCGGCGAGAAAGTACATGTGCTGATTTACAGGCTGTATATATTTGATGAAGAGAAAACATACCTGATGGAAAACAGCGAGATGCAGGAACAGGATGTATTCTACATTTAGATACAGGAATAGTCTAAAGCTTGTGATTGAAAGAGGAAGCAGAGGGAGATAAATGAAGATAAGAAAAACAAAAAATCCTACACACGGACATCCTCATAATAGGAGGTGGCACGGCGGGCTGTTATGCAGCGCTCACCATCCGTGAGAAATCGGATTATTCGATTATAATTGCAGAGAAAGCGAACATAAAGCGAAGCGGATGCCTTGCAGCAGGTGTCAATGCGATAAATGCATACATAGTAAAGGGCAGAAAGCCTGAGGACTATGTAGACTACGCAAAAAAGGATGCTGACGGCATAGTAAGGGAAGACTTACTCATGACTATGTCCGAGGGCTTAAACCGTGTGACGGACAAGATGGAAAAGCTTGGACTTGTCATATTAAAGGATGAAAACGGTGAGTATGTAGCAAGAGGAAACCGTAATATCAAGATAAACGGCGAGAACATGAAGCCGATTTTGGCAGAAGCTGTATCAAAGCTTACGGACTGTACAGTGATAAACAGAATCAATATCACGGACTATATAGTTGAGAACAACACCATAAAGGGTGCATACGGATTTTCAATCGAGGATGCTACAGCCTATGAAATCAGAGCTAAAAAGGTGCTCTGTGCTACAGGCGGAGCGGCCGGTTTATACAGACCAAACAATCCGGGATTTTCAAGGCACAAGATGTGGTATCCACCTTTCAACACAGGCGCCGGATATGCGATGGGCATAAGAAGTGGAGCAGAGATGACCACCTTTGAGATGAGATTTATCGCACTCAGATGCAAGGACACAATCGCACCGACAGGAACAATTGCACAGGGAGTCGGGGCAAAGCAGGTCAATTCTCTTGGAGAGGTTTACGAGACAAAATACGGCCTCACCACATCAGAGCGTGTATACGGAACGGTCATGGAAAATCTCGAGGGAAGAGGTCCTTGCTACTTAAGGACAGAGGGCATCTCTCCACAGCAGGATGAGTCATTAAGAAAGGCATATCTCAACATGGCACCAAGCCAGACACTCAAGTGGGTGGAGGCAGGTAAGAATCCAAGTGAGCAGAATGTGGAGATAGAGGGCACCGAGCCGTATATCGTAGGTGGCCACACAGCGAGCGGCTACTGGGTAAATACCGAGCGTGAGACTACAATCCACGGACTTTATGCCGCAGGAGATGTGGCAGGAGGATGTCCACAGAAATACGTTACAGGAGCTATGGTAGAGGGTGAAATCGCTGCGATAGATATGGTTTCAAAGCTTGATGCAGATACCACCGACGGAAGTCCTGACACATCGGCATTTGATGAGAAAAAGGCGCTTGACGCAAAAGCTTCAGAGTACGACCATTTTCTCACTGAAAGGTCCAAGATGTTTACAACAGAGGCTATCGAGGAAGCCATGCAGAAGGTCATGGACAACTACGCAGGCGGTATTTCCACACATTATCAGTTCAACGGCAAGCAGCTTGCGCTGGCAAAGGAAAAGATAAATCATCTGATAGAGCTGACCGGTGATTTATATGCATCGGATATGCATGAGCTTATGTTCATATATGAGCTTAAGGAGAGGCTTACGGTATGTCTTTCGGTCATAGCACATCTTGGTGCAAGAAAGGAGACCAGATGGCACAGCTTTGCCGAGAATCTGGATTATCCCGACAAGAGTGATGACTGGATGAAATACGTCAATTCCAAATACGAAAACGGGCAGCTTCATATGATTTACAGAGAGCTTGTCGGAAGGGAGGCGCGTTATGAGCATAATGATTGATAAAGCAAAGTGTAAGGGCTGTGGCAAGTGTACAAGTGTATGCCCCGGAAGCCTGATATATCAGGACTCAGAGCAAAAAGCTTTTATCAAATATCCTAAGGACTGCTGGGGCTGTGCCTCATGCATCAAGGAATGTCATTTTGGCGCTATTGCTCTTTATCTTGGAGCAGACATAGGAGGCATGGGAAGTCTCATGACAGTAAAAAGCACACCGGATACGCTGACATGGGATATCAAAAAGCGCGACGGAAGCAAGGAAGAGATTCTTATCAACAAGAAGGAATCCAATAAATATTAAAGAAAAGGATGGTAACAGACATGGGTGAATTATCACATCTTGACGAACTCGAAGCAGAGGCAATATACATAATACGTGAAGTAGCCGCAGAGTGCGAGAAGCCGGTTATGTTGTACTCAATTGGAAAGGACAGCTCGGTAATGCTTCATCTTGCAATGAAGGCATTTTATCCGGAGAAGCCGCCATTTCCGTTTTTACATGTAAATACAACCTGGAAATTTCATGAGATGATAGAATTCAGAGATCGCATTGCTAAGGAAAAGGGCATCGAGATGCTTGAATATATAAATCAGGATGGCGTAAAGCAGGGCATCAATCCATTTGACCACGGCTCAGCATACACAGATATCATGAAGACACAGGCGCTTAAGCAGGCGCTCGACAAATACGGCTTTACGGCAGCGTTTGGCGGTGGCCGAAGAGACGAGGAGAAATCAAGAGCCAAGGAGCGAATCTTCTCCTTCAGAAATGAAAACCACGCATGGGATCCAAAGAACCAGCGCCCGGAGATGTGGAAGCTCTACAACTCAAGAATCAAAAAGGGCCAGGAGGTGCGAGTTTTCCCACTGTCAAACTGGACAGAGAAGGATATCTGGCAGTATATAAAGAGAGAGAATATCGAGATTCCTTCACTTTACTTTGCAAAGGAAAGACCTGTTGTATACAGAGATGGCAACATCATCATGGTAGATGACGACAGAATGAAGCTTCGTCCGGGTGAGAAAATCCAGATGAAGAGTGTACGTTTCAGAACACTCGGCTGCTATCCACTGACAGGTGGTGTTGAGTCGACAGCGGATACACTTGATGAGATTATTGATGAGACACTCAGTGCTGTTTCCTCAGAGAGAACCACCCGTGTCATAGACAACGAGGCGGCAGGCAGCATGGAAAGAAGAAAGAGGGAGGGATATTTCTAAAATGAGCGGATTACTTAAATTTATTACATGCGGAAGCGTGGACGACGGAAAATCAACTCTGATCGGACATATATTATACGATTCAAAGCTGCTCTATGCAGATCAGGAAAAGGCATTGGAGCTTGACAGTAAGGTCGGAAGCCGTGGCGGCGCCATCGACTACTCACTCCTCCTCGACGGACTGATGGCAGAGAGAGAGCAGGGAATCACAATCGATGTGGCTTATCGTTACTTCACAACAGATAAGAGAAGCTTTATCGTGGCAGATACACCGGGCCATGAGGAGTACACAAGAAACATGGCTGTAGGTGCATCCTTTGCAGACCTTGCGGTAATTTTAATAGATGCAAAGCAGGGCGTATTGGTTCAGACAAGAAGACACGCAAGAATCTGCGCGCTCATGGGAATCAACTACTTTGTATTTGCTGTAAACAAGATGGATCTTGTAGGCTACGACGAGAAGCGTTTCGATGAAATCACAAAGCAGATTATTGAGCTTACAAAGGAGCTTGAGCTCAAAAATGTAGTAATAATTCCTGTTTCTGCAACAGAGGGTGACAATGTAACAACAAAGTCAGAAAATATCCCATGGTACAAGGGACCTGCTCTTTTATCATACCTTGAGGATGTTGACATAAAGGATGAGAACGAGGAAGAGGGCTTTTACATGCCTGTACAGAGAGTCTGCCGTCCTGACCACACCTTCCGTGGATTCCAGGGCCAGATAGAGGCCGGAGAGGTAAAGGTGGGCGATGAAATCACCACACTGCCAAGCAATGAGACAGCCCATGTAAAGAGCATCCATGTGGGTGATAAGCTTAGCGATAGCGCATTTACAGGCCAGCCTGTTACAATTCAGCTTGACAGAGAGGTGGATGTATCAAGAGGCTACGTGCTCACAATCGCCTCAGGGGCAAAGGTTGCTTCATCCATCACAGCTACAATACTCTGGATGGATGACGATGAACTCTTCAAGGGAAAGAACTTCTTCTTCAAGCTAGGTACCAAGTCGATACCGGGCATCGTAACAGAGATTGAGCATACCATCGATGTAAACACAGGTGAGGAAAAGCCTGCCGACAAGCTCAAAAAGAATGAGATAGCAGTTGTAAAGATTGCATTCTCGGACAAGATAGTCTGCGATAAGTTCAAAAATCACAAGACACTCGGTGAGTTCATCTTAATCGACCGTGTGACGGATATGACATCTGCCTGTGGTGTGGTTGAAGAGGTACACACAGAGGAAAGCGGCCTCTATGAGGGCAGAGTAGACAGAAACGTAAGAGCTGCAATCAAGGGCCAGAAGGCAATCACCGCCGTATTCGTAGACGGAGTGGATGGTGTAAACCGCGGCTTTGTGGAGGATGTCGAGAAAGCCTTAAATATAGACGGACGCCATACTTATCTCTACGCACCAAAGGAGGGTGAGGACTTCGTAAATGTAGTCAAGCATCTAAGCCATGCCGGAATACTCGTACTTCTGCTCATCAGCCAAAAGCAGGAGAAGGAGCTTGAAGCCGACAAAGTTGAGTTCACAAAGGACTGGAACAAAAACGGCAGAGATGTGGACCAGGCTGCGGAGTTTATCAAAAAGCAGTCAGTATATGACGGCGTGATCGTAAACACAAGTGAGTATATCTGATAAAAATATATAAGCAGATGAACAGCATCCCATATTCATTTAATAATATGAAGGGATGCTGTTTTTGTAACCAATTTCCACGTTGAAAAGCACGCCCCAATGTGGTAAAATTGACAAAGATAATTTAAAGAAAAACACACAGGAGGATTAACATACAATGGAAAGTTACAAGAGCGAATTTATAGACTTTATGGTGGAGAGTGACGTGCTGAAATTTGGTGATTTCACATTAAAGAGCGGCCGTAAATCACCATTTTTCATGAATGCGGGAGCATATGTGACAGGCTCACAGCTTAAGAGACTCGGAGAGTACTACGCAAAGGCTATCCATGCTAACTACGGAGATGACTTTGATGTATTATTCGGACCTGCATACAAGGGAATTCCGCTTGCAGTGGTAACAGCTATCGCATACCATGAGCTCTATGGCAAAGAGGTGCGCTACTGCTCAGACAGAAAAGAGGCAAAGGATCACGGTGCAGACAAGGGAGGCTTCCTTGGAAGCAAGCTTAAGGATGGCGACAGAGTAGTCATGATAGAGGATGTCACCACATCCGGCAAATCAATGGAGGAGACAGTTCCAAAGGTAAGAGGAGCTGCAGATGTTACAATCGTAGGCCTTATGGTGAGCCTTAACAGAATGGAAGTCGGACAGGGCGGCAAGGTAAGCGCGCTCGATGAGATTCATGAGAAGTACGGCTTTGAGGGCAAGTCAATCGTCACAATGGCAGAGGTCACAGAGTATCTCTACAACAGAGAGCATGATGGCAGAGTAGTCATTGATGACACGATCAAAGCAGCTATAGATGAGTACTATAAGCAGTACGGCTGCAAATAGGAGAATATAAATTGCTTGGCAGAAGAAAACGTAACAGGTATAAGTTTACGGAAAAGAAGCAATCTAAGAGGGGGATAGCTGCACTTGTTGTGGCTATCCTCATAGAGATTGTATATATAGTTTTTTTGAATGCGGCATTCAGAGGAGATGGCAATCTGTCTATGTACTATGGCAGTGCCGGTATATTGATGCTTGGCATATCTCTGGCAGATTTCGGGTTTGCCATCAGAAGCCTCTTTGATGAGGAATCATTCATGACGTTTCCACGGTTGGCAGTGTTTTTTTCACTCATAGCGGTAATCAGCTGGGGAGGAACATATGCTGCAGGTTTTATTATATGAAAGAAAGATTATAGGGATATATGAGTTATAAAGAGATTTATGAGCTCTCCAATGAGCTTTACGCAGAGCGATTAGAGCTTGTGGAGGAGCGGATAGAACAGATCGTCAGAGAGCCTGCGATAGAGCCGGCTTTTGTAGATTATTTCAGAAGTGCGGCAAAGTGCATCAACACTATTAAAAACCATAACGCAGATAAGGAATTTAACGATTTATTCTATTCACAGTTTGATAAAGAAAATTATGAGAAAAGCTATGCCAACCCGGCATACGCCGTAAAGGTGCTCGGAGATGAGTATGGTCAGCTTTTATCGGCTGTATATGCAAAAATTGCCGGAAGCATTACACATATCTATCAGGGGGATATAAAATATCTCTGCATTTATGCAGAGCTTATTGTAGAGCTTTACAATTATTTTGAGAATGCCAATGAGCTGAGTCCTGATGAGATAAGGGGATGTATATATTCGTTCATGCATGATTATGAGGAGATATTTGCAGAGGATGACAACAGGGCACTCCTTGACCCGGCTTATGATTACTATACAGAGCTTGTAAATGAGGCAGATTTGTCAAATGATGATTATCTGTATTCTTACGGACTGTATGTCGGAGAGAATGAGCGCGCCGGCAGAGCGCATCTGGCTTCATTTTCAGATGAGGAGATACAGGCAATGGCAGATACCTATACAGAAGGATACCGCATTGGCTTTATTACCTGCAACAAGGATATCTCAAAGAAGTCGGTGGTTCAGGTGCTTTATCCGCTTGGCTTTGAGCGTATGATAAGAGCAGCATTAAAGAATTTTGAGAAAATGGGTATGAAGCCTGCCATGAGACCATTTTCCACATCGGTCAATAAGCAGTTTGACTATGACCACAAGGAGGATATGGCACTGTGGCTTGACAAGGCATATGTGGAGTATCGTCTTGAGTGCATGCACAATGCACTTGAGAGAATGAAGGATGTAGCATGCAAATGTGGAGGACCGGCTGTCATAGAGATATTTGGAGAGGAGCCGTTTGCTCCGGTTTCAAAGAAGGAGGCTGCGCACTTTAATGATGAGCAACAGAAGCTTGTAGTCCATATGACAAGCGTGCGCTCACAGTATATGAACAGCTATATCCACAGCGAGGACAGAAGCTTTACGATCATCGCCTATCCGTGTGCTGCAATCGGACCTGATTATAAGGAAATTTTTACGGAGACTGTAAAGATTAATACTCTTGATTATGCACTCTACAGGGATATGCAGCAGAAAATCATAGATGTGCTCGATACAGCAGACAGGGTGCATATCGTCGGGACAAACGGCAACAGGACAGATTTGTATGTCAAGATTCATGAGCTTAAGGAGCCTTCGAAGGAGACGGCTTTTGAAAACTGTGTGGCTGATGTAAATATCCCTGTCGGAGAGGTGTTTACTTCACCGGTGTTAGAGGGCACAAACGGTAAGCTGCATGTCAGTCAGGTATATCTTAATGAGCTTAATTTCCTTAATCTGGAAATCGACTTTAAGGATGGCATGATTGATAAATATACATGTACCAATTTTGAGGATGAGGAAGAAAACAGAAAGTATATATCAGACAATGTGCTTTTCCATCACGACACACTGCCTATGGGTGAGTTTGCCATAGGCACCAATACGACAGCCTACCGTATGGCAAGAGTATACGATATCGCGGCAAAGATGCCTATTCTCATAGCAGAGAAGACAGGACCGCACTTTGCAGTGGGTGATACCTGCTACACATACGATGAGGACAATATGACATACAACCCTGACGGAAAAGCAATCATTGCCAGGGACAATTCAGTTTCCATCCGCAGAAAAGATGATATATCAAAGGCATATTTCAACTGCCACACGGATATCACAATACCATATGATGAGCTTGGAGCCATCACAGTTATTCGACACGATGGCTCAACCTGTGATATAATAAGAGATGGCAGATTTGTGCTTGAGGGCGTAGAAGAGTTGAACAAACCGCTCGATACGCTTGATGCAGAAAGTAAATAATTGTTAGACATATAAGGAGGATAAAATGGCAA
>ENA-OQJV01000031-OQJV01000031.1-human-gut-metagenome-genome-assembly--contig:-NODE-31-length-22096-cov-3.168101_pt1 | contig 22096 bp, 20 predicted proteins | sample MGYA00242616_ERZ504783 | MGnify/ENA primary metagenome ERZ504783 (study PRJEB26092, sample SAMD00036360) | human gut metagenome | host: Homo sapiens | study: EMG produced TPA metagenomics assembly of...
CTAAGCAGAAGAAAGTAAAAAAATAACACAATGCGCGTCTGATTTATGTTACTCCACAGGGCAGCGTGTTCAACCAGCAGATGGCAGCAGAATTTGCAAAGTGTGATGACCTCATTTTTCTATGTGGACACTATGAAGGTATTGATGAGCGTGTGCTGGAGGAGACGGTAACGGATTATGTCTCTATCGGCGATTATGTTCTAACAGGCGGAGAGCTGCCGTCGATGGTAATGATAGATGCGATTTCACGTCTGGTTCCTGGGGTGCTGCACAATGATATTTCGGCAGAGACAGAGTCGTTTCATGGCAATCTGCTCGAATACCCTCAGTATTCACGTCCTGTTGAGTGGCATGACAAAAAGGTAGCCTGAGGTACTGATGTCAGGCAATCAGAAAAAGATAGATGCATGGCGCCTTGAAAAGTCTATTGAGCGCACAAAGGAGCGCAGACCGGATTTGTATGCCGGGTTTAAAAGACTTGATAAATGCAGAGAGTTTCTTATGAAAAATAAACTGCTTCATATTGATATGATAGAGCTTATAAACAGGGGCTGCGCCGAGATACTGTTTGAGGCAGATGGCGAATATCTGCTTCGGGACATGGTCTCAAAGGTATGCTTTCATACAAGACCGGATGAGGGCGGGTCGAAGCTTATTGATTTGGCACCGGAAGATGACACAAAGCCTGTTGATAAATACAGCAGTCAGCATATTCCAGAAAAGGTTACAGATCAGATCACAAACGGCATAGTGCTTCACCAGCAAAGATATGTTGAGCTCTTTACAGCAAATGGCTTTAATGAGACTGTAGAGTGCAGGCAGGCTGTGTATACAAACAAAGAAAAGCTATCTGTCAGCGGACTGTACAGACCGGATGGAAAGCCGATGCCAAATGGCTTAATTATAAGAAAGCTGGATGCAGATGATATACAGGAGGCTGCGCCAATGTACCCGGGCTTTGATAATCCGGATTATATTGTAGACAGGATAGAGGCAGGTGCTGTCTACGGAGCTTTTTTGAGTGATAATACTGCTAATGATACCATTAATACCCTCGCGGGAATTATCGGAATCCATGAGGAGGGCAGCATCGGCATGCTCTATGTAAAGCCAGAGTACAGGCACCGAAAGCTTGCCACAGCCCTTGAAACATATGCTTTCAACAGGGCACTGGAGAACGGATGGATACCATATGGCCAGATAATTGCAGGCAATGAGGCGTCTATGAGGCTGCAGGAGAGTATGGGATTGCATTTTTCAAAATCATCCGTATACTGGATGACTAAAAATAATGCATAAGGTAGGCAAAAGATAGTAAAAAATACTTGCAAATCCCATGAATCTGTGGTAAAGTACCAATGTTGTGAATAAAAGAGATGGTCCTCTGTTGTGAAAATAGTAGTAGCATTAAGAACGTCAAAATAATTAGGAGGTCACAAAATGAACGCAAGTGAAATTATTAAGAGCATCGAGAACGAGCAGTTAAAGGCCGAGGTACCTGAGTTTTCTGTAGGAGATACTGTAAAGGTATACGGAAAAATCAAAGAGGGTAACCGTGAGCGTATCCAGGTATTCGAGGGAACAGTAATCAAAAAGCAGAACGGATCAAACCGTACAACATTCACAGTTAGAAAGCTTTCTAACGGTGTAGGTGTTGAGAAGACATGGCCACTCCACTCACCGAACGTAGAGAAGGTTGAGATTGTACGTAAAGGTAAAGTACGTCGTGCTAAGCTTTACTACTTAAGAGACCGTATCGGAAAAGCTGCTAAGGTTAAAGAGCTTGTAAAATAATATTTTTACGCGAAAGAGACCATTTTCTGCGAGCAATCGTATGAGAATGGTCTTTTTAGTTTTCAGGGTTACAGCTTGCAACAAACATGAAAACAATATATAATTAAGGTTACGCAATAAAATATTAGTTAGCAAGAGGTGTAAGATGTCCAGAAGACGAGCAGGACTTAGCTTTAGAAGGCAAAGAAGAAAATTTAATCTGCCATTGTTCAAGGAAATTGTTTCGTGGGTAGTGGAGCTGATTGTAGTGATAGGCTTGGCATATGTGCTGGTGTCATTTTTCGGTATACGTACAAATGTGGTTGGCCAGGCTATGGAGCAGACATTGGAGAACGATGATAATATTCTTGTGAACAGGTTTGCATATATCATGTCAAAGCCAAAGGCAGGAGACGTGATAGTATTTCTGCCAAACGGAAATAATAAGTCGCATTATTATGTCAGGAGAGTGGTAGCGGTGCCGGGAGATACTGTTCAGATAAAGGACGGCGCACTGTACGTGAATGATGAGCTGTACAAGGAATCGACGGACGTTGCATCAATGGAGGATGCAGGGCTTGCCTCAGATCCTATAGAGCTTGAAAAGGACGAGTATTTTGTACTTGGAGACAATCGAAACAACAGTGAGGACAGCCGCTATGCCAATATTGGCAATGTAAAGAGAGACTATATTATCGGCAAGGCATGGTTTAGATTTTCAGGCATTGGAAGCTTTGGAACCATCAAGTAGCAATAGTTATAACATATATAGATAAAGGACAGGTGAATTATGAATTTTCAGTGGTACCCTGGGCATATGACCAAGGCAAAGCGTCAGATGCAGGAGGATATTAAATTAATAGATCTGGTTATAGAGCTTGTGGATGCAAGAATTCCGCTATCCAGCCGTAATCCGGACATTGATGAGCTTGGAAAAACAAATACAGGCTCATTTTGATGAACAAGGCGGATCTGGCCGACAAGGAGCGCACCAGGGAGTGGAGTGCATTTTTCAAGGAAAAGGGCTTTTTTGTAGTCAGTCTTGATGCTAGAAGCAAGTCAGGCATGAAGAGCATCACAGATATCGTGATGGAGGCCTGCAAGGAAAAGATTGAAAGAGACCGAAAGCGTGGTATCAAAAACAGACCGGTAAGAGCTATGGTGGTGGGTATTCCAAACGTCGGAAAGTCCACATTTATCAACTCATACGCCGGAAAAGCCTGTGCTAAGACAGGAAATAAGCCGGGCGTGACAAAGGGCAAGCAGTGGATCAGGCTCAATAAAAGTGTTGAGCTGCTAGATACCCCGGGCATACTGTGGCCGAAATTTGAGGATCAGACAGTGGGACTTAGACTTGCGCTAATCGGTTCGATAAAGGATGAGATTTTAAATGTTGATGAGCTTGCCGTGGAGCTTGTAAAGTTCCTAAAAGCAGAGTATCCGGGGCTTTTGGCACAAAGATACGAGGTAAGCGAGGAAAATGATATCATAGAGCTTATAAGTGCTGTCGCTGTCAACAGAAAATGCCTTTCAAAGGGAGGAGAGCCTGATTACAGCAAGGCGGCTGCTCTCATCATAGATGATTTCAGAAGCGGTAAATTAGGCCATATTACTCTGGAGAGACCGGAGATATAGAAGAATAGTTACGAAGAATAGACGATAGGACAAGGATATGTCAGCAGAAAAAATAGGCGATATTAAGGAACAACTGAAAAGCATCACAGATTCACAGCTTGCACAGTTCATTGAGGCATACGGCTCAGATGAAAGGGGCGGAGTGATTAAGCTTGTAGATAGTGCAAAAAAGCGACTGGACAAGTATGAGAAGGAGCTTATCCGCACTGAAGGTCTCAAGAAATATGAGCGCGAGTACGCATCATATGTTCATATTTGCGGCATAGATGAGGTGGGACGCGGACCGCTTGCAGGTCCGGTTGTGGCATGTGCGGTTATTCTGCCAAAGGACTGTGATATTTTATATATCAATGATTCAAAGAAGCTTACGGCTGCAAAGCGCGATGAGCTTTACGATGTCATAATGGAAAAGGCGGTTTCTGTAGGAATAGGTATGGCATCGCACGAGCGGATAGATGAGATAAATATATTGCAGGCTACATATGAGGCGATGAGACAGGCAATCGGAAAGCTTGATCCGGCACCGGATTTGACACTTAACGATGCAGTCACAATCCCGGGGGTGGATATAAAGCAGGTTCCGATCATAAAGGGAGATGCCAAAAGCATATCAATAGGGGCAGCCAGCATTGTGGCTAAGGTCACAAGGGATCGGATGATGGTTGAGTATGATAACATATATCCCGGCTATGGATTTGCATCAAACAAGGGCTATGGCTCGGCAGAGCATATCAAGGCACTAAAGGAGATAGGACCATCACCGATACACAGGGCATCGTTTATACACAATTTTTATCTAATATATTACAATTGTGCGGTTTTTTACGAAGGTGCCTGGGCGCTGAATAGTTACACATTCTGCTAAAAACCGTCAGTTCACAATAGGAGAGAAAATGACACTTCAACAACTCAGACAGGTACTTACAATTGCAGAATCCAATTCCATGAATGAGGCGGCAAAGAAGCTTTTTGTTTCACAGCCCAATCTGTCTGCCACAGTGCGAGAGGTGGAGGAGGAGCTTGGAATCACGGTATTCATGAGAAATAACCGTGGAATTACAGTCACAGCGGAAGGCGAGGAGTTTTTAGGATATGCCAAACAGGTTGTGGAGCAGTATCATCTGCTTGAGAACCGGTATCTGAATGTGGAGTCCAAAAAGAAATTCTCGGTTTCCATGCAGCACTATTCATTTGCAGTAAAGGCCTTTGTACAGCTTGCTAAAGAGGTGGGCATGGATGAGTACGAGTTTGCTGTCCACGAGACAAAGACTAAAGAGGTAATAGACAATGTAAAGAACTTAAAGAGTGAGCTTGGAGTTCTTTATTTAAGTGATTTCAATGAAAAGGTTTTAAGAAAGCTTTTTAAGGAATGTGACATCGAGTTTAAAGAGCTCTTCACATGCAATACATATGTGTATCTCTGGAAAAAACATCCGCTTGCCGGCAAAAAAGTGATTACACTTGATGATTTGCAGGAATACCCATGTCTGACCTTTGAACAGGGCGTGAACAATTCCTTTTATTATGCTGAGGAGATGATGAGTACATATGAGTACAAGCGTGTCATAAAGGCTGATGACAGAGCCACAATGCTCAATCTCATGGTGGGGCTCAACGGATTTACACTGTGCTCAGGTATAATTTCTGAGGATTTAAACGGTGATGACTATGCGGCAATTCCACTTAAGGAAAGTGAAAAAATGCATATAGGCTATATCAAGCACAAGGGCACGAAGCTTAGCAAGCTCGGTGAAATATATATAGATGCGTTAAAGAATTACGAGAATAAAGTTTTATAAATGAAAAATTGTAAAAAATGAATTTAAATTAATTAAATATCGTACCATTTTTATAAGAATTTCACAGTTATATTGTTTTTTAAAAAAAACATGCATGAAAATATAGTGAAAAATCGGTTACGCAAAAGTTATTTATTAAAATAAATGACATGAATTGACGGAAAATGACGGATTATGATTTTTTTGACAAATGAATATCAGATGTTATAATAGGCGCAACAATTGATTGACATGTGTGAAAGCACTATGTTTTAGATTATAAAGGTGGTGTTAACTATGTACAATAAGGAAACAGTAATCAGACTTAATACATTGGATGATGTTCAGGAATTTGTTGGGGCTGCTTCTAAGTGCGATTTTGACATTGATCTCAAATATAGACAGATTCTTATTGATGCGAAATCACTTCTTGGAGTGATTGGAATTGGTACAAACAATGACTTTAAGGTCTGCTATATGGGCGATGACCAGGCATTTGATAATGTGGTTGATAAATTCACTGTAGCGTAATACAATTGAATAAGGTCCTTTGGGAGAGTTTCTTCTTGGAGCTCTCCCTTTTTTATGTTCAGTGTATTAAAAATATCTGGAGTTAGACTGAAAATATTGCCGGAACACAAAACCGTTGACATAATCCGGAATATGTAGGGAGAGTACATGACAGAAGCTGGAAATAACTATAGTGAAAAGAAAACACAATTACATATTTCGGTCAGAAACCTTGTGGAATTTATTTTCAGGGAGGGTGACATAGACAACCGGTCATCCAGAGCTATGAGTGCCGATGCCATGATGGAGGGAACACGCATTCACAGGAAAATCCAGGGCAGCATGGGGAAGGAGTATCAGGCAGAGGTGCCGCTTTCCCTTGTTGTTGAAGGTGATTTGTATGAGCTGACTGTCGAGGGCAGGGCAGATGGCATCTTTACGGAGGATGGCAAGTGTTTTGTCGATGAGATTAAGGGAATGTACAGAAGGGTTGAGCTGTTTGAAAAGCCGGTTTTTGTGCACCGTGCGCAGGCTATGTGCTATGCATATATTTTTGCTCTGCAAAATAATATGGAAACGATAGGCATTCAGATGACCTACTGCAATCTGGAAACGGAGCAGACTAAGTATTTTCGCGAGGAGTTCTCATTTGAAGAGATAAAAAAATGGTTTGATGACCTGATGGAAGAGTATGGCAAATGGGCAACGTTTCAGTGTGAAATGAAAAATCAAAGACAGGCTTCAATCAAAGAACTAGATTTTCCATTTGAGTACAGACCGGGGCAGAAAAAGCTTGTTTCGGATGTCTACAGGACAATTATGCGTCAGAAGCTTCTTTTTATGCAGGCTCCGACCGGTGTGGGAAAGACTATCTCTACTATTTTCCCGGCAGTGAAGGCGGTTGGTGAGGAGCTGGCAGACAGAATCTTTTACCTGACAGCGAAGACAATCACCGCAACAGTCGCAAAGGAAACGTTTGCGCTGCTTGAAAAAAATGGTTACAGGGCAAAAACTATTCAGATAACGGCAAAGGAAAAGCTATGTCCGTGTGATGAGATGGAATGCAATCCGGTAACCTGTCCGTATGCAAAGGGGCATTTTGACAGAGTAAATGATGCGGTTTTTGACCTGCTTCACAGATGTGAAATGATTGAGAGGGATGATATTTTATCACAGGCGGATAGGTATACCGTTTGTCCGTTTGAGCTTTGTCTTGATACGGCTAGCTGGTGTGATAATGTCATCTGCGATTACAACTATGTGTTTGACCCGAATGTTTATCTTAAGAGATTTTTCAGGAGGGGATAAAGGGAGATTATATTTTTCTCATTGATGAGGCTCACAATATGGTCGAAAGAAGCAGGCAGATGTATAGCGCTCAGATTTATAAGGAGGATTTCCTTACTGTGAAGCGCATTATGAAGGAGCACAGCCGTTCTATTGAGAAAGCGCTTGAAAAGTGCAATAAGATACTGCTTGGGATGAAGCGTGAGTGTGAGAATTATACGGTATATGATACGTTTGGCAATATGGTATTTTCATTTATGAGGCTTATGACACTTCTGGATGAGTTTTTGCAGAAGGCTAATGAGTTTCCGGGGAAAAAGGATGTTATGGATTTTTATTTTGAGCTTCGCAATTTCCTTAACATTTATGATCTGGTGGATGAGCACTACGTGATGTATTCCGAGCTTGAGGCTGATGGCAGGTTCATGCTAAAGCTTTTTTGTGTGGACCCGTCGCTTAATATACAAAAGAGGCTGGATAAGGGCAAGTCGGCTGTGTTTTTTTCGGCGACATTTTTGCCTGTAAACTATTACAAGAGCCTGCTAAGCACAAAAAAAGACAACTATGCCATATATGCTGACAGCACTTTTGACAGCAAAAAGAGACTGCTTGCGATGGCAACCGATGTGAGCACGAGGTACACGAGGCGCTCAAGGAGTGAGTATGAGCGCATTGCAGGGTATATTAATGCTGTTGTCACGCAAAAGACTGGAAACTATATGGTTTTCTTTCCGTCATATAAGATGATGAATGATGTGGCAGATATTTACTGTGAAAAATATGCAGACGAAACAGAGCTTATGCTGCAGAAAAATAATATGTCAGAGGCTGAAAGGGAGGAATTTCTGGACAGATTTAGTGAGGAATCGGACAGAACACTTGTGGCATTTGGCATCATGGGAGGCATATTCGGTGAGGGTATTGATTTGAAAAACGATAGACTGATAGGTGCTATTGTTGTCGGAACGGGACTTCCGCAGATCAGCAATGAGAGAACTATATTAAAGGATTATTACGATGCCGAAAACGGCTGTGGCTTTGACTATGCTTTCAGGTATCCGGGCATAAATAAAGTCCTCCAGGCGGCCGGAAGAGTAATCAGGACGACGGAGGACACAGGTGTCATTTTGCTATTAGATGAGAGATTCTGGCAGAGAGAATATGATTTGCTCTATCCACGCGAGTGGAGTGACAGAAAGCCATGCAATATAGCAAATGTCGGAAAACTAGTTGCTGACTTCTGGGAGCAGATTTAAAAATTCCTCAGTGGATGCTGACACGGGCATTGTAGTGTTTACGGACACAACAATCTGGCGTGGAGGCATCTTTTCTTTTGTCTTCAGCACGAAAAGCTCCTTATTCTCATGGTTGATGCAGTAGTCAGGCACGAATGCTATACCCAGTCCGATTTTGGCCAGGTCTATGAGTAGATCGTTACTGCTTAGCTCAATTTCCGGAATCAGGTCAACCTGGTGCTGTAAAAACAGATTATGCAGGAATTCACTGGTGGTGCTGTTTCGGTCGAGCATCATGATAGGATATTTATTGAGCTCAGAAAAAGCTATCTCCTGCTTGCGAAGCTTGAAATAATTGGGATTTGCCACAAAAACATCGGAAAAGTTGCATATGGTTTTCTGTCTGTATGAGTGATTGAGGTGCGAGTTTGGAAAATTCGTGACAATCAGGTCAACCTTCCTTTGCTCCAAAAGCTCCACACACTGGATAGATGTGGCATTTGTGACTTTGATAGGCACATTCGGGAACTTCTGATGGAACTGCTTTAAGTAAGGAACCAGCAGATAACGGCATATGGTATCGCTTGCGCCGATGTGAAGCTGGCCAAGTCCAAGCGTGCCTGAGTCTAAAAGCTGGCTTTCACCGCGGGCAATAAGATTCATGGCAGGCTCAATGTGCTTTAAAAGCAGGGCACCGGCTGCGGTGAGCTGTACCTTCTTTGTGCTTCTGATGAAAAGAGTCTGTCCCAGCTTCTTTTCGAGAGTCTTAATAGACTGGCTTACCGCGGACTGTGAAATAAACAGCTTCTTGCTGGCTTCAGAGAAGCTTAGGGACGTTGCCACGTAGTAAAAGACCTTGTAAAGCTCATAATTTATATCCATTTTGTTATCCTCCGTATAAATATGGTTATTTGCATCTGTTTTTATCAATGAGGGGCAAAATACCTTTTGACCCTTATATCATTATATAAGAAAACTATAATTAACGCAACTTATAAAACAAATTAAATATATTAATTATACTTATCATAACTAAAGTGTTATACTACAACCATAGTTTTAAAGTCCGATTGTGCAAAAAACCGGACTGTAACGAATAATTGGTTACATACTCTCGAATTGAAAGGAGAACATATGAGTAACGTACGTCGTGTATATGTAGAGAAAAAACCTGACTTTGCGGTAAAGGCAAAGGAATTAAAGCATGAGATTAAGCATTATCTGGGAATCACAACTGTGGAGGCAGTGCGCGTATTAATCAGATATGATGTGGAAAATATATCAGAGGAGACATACAAGAAAGCCTTGTATACAGTTTTCTCAGAGCCGCCTGTTGATGATATCTATGAGGAGACATTTGACTATGGTGATGCAAAAGTATTTACTGTAGAGTTTTTACCGGGACAGTTTGACCAGAGAGCAGATTCAGCCGAGCAGTGTGTGAAGCTTCTCAATGAGAATGAGGAGCCGATTATCAGAAGTGCTATCACATATGTGATTGAGGGTGCTATCACAGATGAGCAGTTTGCTGCTATTAAGAAGCACTGCATCAACCCTGTTGATTCGCGTGCTATCGGCATGGAAAAGCCTAAGACACTTGTGCAGGAGTTTGATGACCCTGCTGATGTCATCATATTTGACGGTTTCAAGGATATGGCAGAGGACAAGCTGAAGGAGCTTTATTCATCATTGAACCTTGCCATGACCTTCAAGGATTTTCTTCATATCCAGAATTATTTTAAGAATGAGGAAAAGCGTGATCCTTCAATGACAGAAATCCGTGTGCTCGATACATACTGGTCAGATCACTGCCGTCATACAACATTCTCTACAGAGCTTAAGAATGTCAAGTTTGACGATGGCTTCTACCGCACACCGATTGAAAATACCTACAAGGATTATCTCAATACATTTTCAAATATCTACAAGGACAGAAATGACAAATTTGTCTGCCTGATGGATCTTGCACTTCTTGCCATGAAGAGATTAAAGGCAGAGGGCAAGCTTGATGATCAGGAAGAGTCTGATGAGATCAACGCATGCTCTATCGTGGTACCTGTTGAGGTGGACGGAAAGACAGAGGAGTGGCTTGTAAACTTCAAGAACGAGACACACAACCATCCTACAGAGATTGAGCCTTTTGGTGGCGCTGCTACATGCCTTGGCGGAGCAATCCGAGATCCTCTCTCAGGACGTACATATGTATATCAGGCAATGCGTGTAACAGGTGCAGCAGATCCTACAGTACCGGTTTCACAGACAATTGAAGGAAAGCTTCCACAGAAGAAGCTTGTCAGAGAGGCTGCTCACGGATACAGCTCATATGGAAACCAGATCGGACTTGCAACAGGCTATGTCAAGGAGGTTTACCATCCAAATTATGTTGCAAAGCGTATGGAGATCGGTGCAGTTATGGGTGCGGCTCCAAGACGTGCTGTCCAGAGACTTAACTCAGATCCGGGAGATAAAATCATTCTCCTCGGTGGACGCACAGGACGTGACGGAATCGGTGGTGCTACAGGTTCATCAAAGGCACACAATACAAAGTCTACATCAGTATGCGGAGCTGAGGTACAAAAGGGTAATGCACCTACAGAGAGAAAGCTTCAGAGACTTTTCAGAAGAGAAGAGGTCAGCCATATCATCAAGAAATGTAACGATTTCGGTGCCGGCGGAGTTTCTGTTGCTATCGGAGAGCTTGCTGACGGACTTCGCATAGAGCTTGACAAGGTACCAAAGAAATACGCAGGTCTTGACGGAACAGAGATTGCTATCTCAGAGTCACAGGAGCGTATGGCAGTTGTAGTTGCGCCTTCTGATGTTGAACAGTTCCTTGCATACGCAAAGGAGGAAAATCTCGAGGCAACAGAGGTTGCGGTAGTTACAGAGGATCCAAGACTTGTGCTTGAGTGGAGAGGCAAAGAGGTAGTAAATATCTCTCGTGCATTCCTTGATACAAACGGTGCTCATCAGGAGACAAATGTTGAGGTTGAGATTCCTTCTAAGAAGGACAGCCTTTTTGTAAAGAAAGAAGTAGGAGATGTAAAAGAGACATGGCTTTCTATGCTCTCTGATCTCAATGTATGCTCTCAGAAAGGACTTGTTGAGATGTTCGACGGCTCTATCGGAGCAGGCAGTGTATATATGCCATATGGTGGACGTTACCAGCTCACAGAGACACAGTCAATGGTTGCAAAGCTTCCTGTATTAAAGGGTAAATGTGATACAGTAACAATGATGGCTTACGGCTTCGACCCATATCTTTCATCATGGAGCCCATACCACGGATCTATATATGCAGTGCTTGAGTCTATCTCAAGAATCGTTGCAGCAGGCGGAGATTACAGCAAAATCCGTATGACATATCAGGAGTACTTCCGCAGAATGAATGAGGATCCAAAGCGCTGGAGCCAGCCGTTTGCAGCACTCCTCGGAGCATATGATGCTCAGATTGGCTTCGGACTTCCTTCAATCGGTGGAAAGGATTCCATGTCAGGTACCTTCAATGATATTGATGTACCGCCTACACTCGTATCATTTGCAGTGGATGTGGCAAGGAAAAGGATATCATCACACCTGAGCTCAAGAAGGAGGGCAACCAGCTTGTTCTATTTACAATAGATAAGGATGAGTTTGATCTTCCAAAATATGATCAGGTTATGACACTTTATACAGCAATCAGAAATCTTATCCAGGATGGCGCAATCGTTTCAGCATATGCACTTGACGGAAAAGGCCTTGCCGCAGCAGTATCAAAGATGGCATTTGGTAACAAGCTTGGTGTAACAATCGAGGATGAGGTGACAAGCGATACACTCTTTGCACCTGGCTTTGGTAATATCGTAGCTGAGGTTTCTGTTGATGCACTTTCAAAGGTCAGAGAGGTAATTGATGCAGCAGGTATTTCAGATGCAGCCTCTGTAGTCGGCTATGTAAACGATAAGCAGACTATCGAGTGTGACGATATGGTGCTTCCTGTTGAGGAGGCTGTCAAGGTATGGACAGCAAAGCTTGAGGGCGTTTTCCATACAAAGGCAACAGACGATACAAGCAAGGTAAATAGCAGTCTTTACGATGCAAAGAATATCTATGTATGCAAGAATAAAGTGGCTAAGCCTACAGTATTTATTCCGGTATTCCCTGGAACAAACTGTGAGTATGATAGTGCTAAGGCATTTGAAAGAGCAGGCGCTGACACAATCGTAAAGGTATTCAAGAACCTCACAGCAGAGGATATCCGTGATTCGGTTGATGAGTTTGTAAAGGCAATCGACAAATCTCAGATTATCATGTTCCCTGGTGGATTCTCAGCAGGAGATGAGCCTGAGGGATCAGCTAAATTCTTTGCAACAGCATTTAGAAATGCAAAGATGACAGAGGCTGTTGAAAAGCTCATCAATGAGAGGGACGGACTTGCACTTGGTATCTGTAACGGTTTCCAGGCACTTATCAAGCTTGGACTTGTACCATATGGAGAGATCAGACAGCAGGATGCACAGTCACCTACACTCACATACAATACAATCAACCGCCATATCTCAAAGATGGTTTATACAAAGGTTGTTTCAAACAAGAGCCCATGGCTTGCACAGGCTAAGCTTGGTCAGACCTACTGCAACCCGGCATCACATGGCGAGGGACGTTTCGTAGCACCGAAGGAGTGGCTTGATAAGCTATTTGAAAACGGACAGGTTGCCACACAGTATGTTGACTTGGACGGAAATGTATCAATGGATGAGGAGTGGAACGTAAACGGCTCATATATGTCTATCGAGGGTATCACATCTCCTGACGGAAGAATCCTCGGCAAGATGGCTCACTCAGAGCGCCGCGGCGAGTCTGTAGCAATCAATATCTACGGCGAGCAGGATATGAAGATATTCGAGAGCGGAGTGAAATACTTTAAATAATTCATAACTGAATAATTACAATATCTTATATATTTATTGGGTTATTATCTCTGCAATATAAACAATTAAGTTTCCATGGAGGTCACGGTTAGTGGCTTTCATGGGAGTTTTTATTTTGGAACCAGTGAATATGCTGACGGAAAAGAAAATAAATTGAAGATAATTAAACATGTGAGTCTGCTTGATATTTGATAGTCGCAGTGGTAAAATCAAGACTAAAATTACCGGTAGTAAATGGTTTGAAAGAAAAGAGGACATAAAACAGATGAGATTGCCACAAATAATAAACAGCCTTCTTGAGACTGATATGTATAAATTCAGCATGGGACAGACGATTTTCCATCAGTTCACAAGCTATAAAACGACATGGACTTTCAAGTGCCGAAATAAAGACGTGCATTTTACTAGATGAGATGGTCGAGGAGATAAAGGAACAGGTGCAGGCCTTCTGTCAGCTTCGTTTTACGGTAGGAGGAGCTTGAATATCTTGATAACATCACCTGGATAAAGGGCACATATGTTGATTTTTTAAGACTCTGGCAGCCAAGATATGAGGAGTTTACCATCACAACAGATGCACCGTGTGGGCTGGCAATCGATGCAGCCGGCACGTGGCTTAATACTTCGATGTATGAGATTCCGGTGCTTGCTATTGTAAATGAAGTGTACTTCCGTATGGCATATGATTATGATGTGCTGCTTAAACAGTTTAAGCGTAGGCTTGATGAGAAGGTGCGTCTGCTCGAGGAGGATACCTACAGGCTTAGCGATTTCAGTGAATTTGGACTAAGACGCCGTCTGTCTGCTGAGGCGCAGGAGATGGCTGTAAAGGCAATCGCAGAGGTTGAGCTGCCAGCAGATTCACACTTTATTGGTACATCAAACGTATATCTTGCGAAGAAATTCAATTTAAAGCCGGTGGAACAATGGCTCATGAGTGGATTATGTGTACAGGACAGGGCAATCACAAGCATAATCCGGCATATTCAAACTGGTATGCACTCGATGCATGGGTTAAGGAGTATGGTATATTAAACGGTATTGCGCTTACTGACACCATAACAACAGACTGCTTCCTGCGTGATTTTCAGCTCACCTATGCGACACTTTTTTCGGGAGTGCGTCAGGATAGCGGAGATCCGTACGAGTGGGGAGACAAGATGATAGCCCACTACAACAGTCTGGGAATTAATCCAAGGACAAAGACACTTTTGTTCAGCGACAGCCTGGATTTCGAGCGTGCGACTGCGTTGTATGATTATTTCAAGGATAAAGCAAAGGTTGCATTCGGTATAGGAACCTTTATCAGTAACGACACTGATGAGGAAGCACTCAACATAGTTATGAAGACCACCAAGTGTAACGGCATGGATGTGGCAAAGATTTCCGACGTGGCAGGCAAGGGTATGTGCAAGAATCCGGATTATGTCGATTACCTGAACAGGTGTATTGATTACAGGATGAAGAATGATAAATGATAAATGATAAATGACGGCATTGGGGGGCAAAGGTATTTTGCCCCCTTTATTTATGATTAATCAGATTACTACATGCTACGCATTCCCGTAATCTGACTACACCTCGAAATCCGCTAATGCTACAGTTCGCATATGCGAACTGCAACCGAATATGCCTATTTAAAATCGCCTGTAGCGATAGGCATATTCGTCGGCATATTCACAGCTTCATACGAATCAAATCAGCAAGTGATTTGATTCTGTAAACGAATATAGTGAGTAATTTAACTTGTCGTCCACGCAGCAAATTGCTACTTTCTCGGTGTAGTGCGGGTCACTAAGGTATACATCGAATTGCATGCAAGCATGCATCGATGATACCTTTTGACCCTTTAATCACAAAATCGAAAAATTACTTTAGAAAATTTACACAGAACAGAAGAAATATGTTATTATATACTCTGTAAATCAAAATACGGAGGTTAGTTACATGGCAACGAGGAAGAAATCCTCAGCAAAAAGACAGACGAAAAAGGAGAGAATGGCTCAGATAGAGAGGCAGCAGGCCTTTAAAAAGGAGATATTTCTCTGGATAGTAGTAGCTGTTTCAATCCTTTTATTTATAAGCAATTTTGGAATAGGCGGTAATTTGGGAAACGCAGTAAGCGGTTTCCTTTTTGGTTTATTTGGAATGATGGCATATATTTTTCCGCTTGTGCTTCTGGTGGGCAGCTTTTTTTGCTGTGTCCAATAAGGGCAATTCATATGCTATCATGAAGCTTGTTATGACCATAGTTTTCATATGGTTTATATGTGTGTTTATGTACCTGGCAGTGTATGGTGAATTCGCGGTTTCGCCGGTGCAGTCATACATTGACAGTGTTGAAAGGCATTCAGGTGGTGGCTTTGTAGGTGCTCTTATAGGCTGCATTTTAGTTCCGGCGGTAGGAATTATAGGTGCATACGTGGTGACAATAGTTGTGATGATTATCTGTCTTGTGCTCATTACCGGTAAATCATTCATGAAGGGTATGAGAAACGGCGGCCGAAAGGTATATGAGTCAGCGCGTGAGAATAATGAGAGATATCAGGAGTATCGGCAGTATAAGTCAAGAGAGCGTCAGACAAGAGAGGGTTTAGCTTCAGATAATACAGACAGCGACATAAAGGAGACCGCAAAAGGTGGCAGAAGGAGTAAGCGTGCCGGTCGAAGGATGGACAATAAGATAACAGGCGTGTCACTTGATACAAAAATTGATGGCAGTGAAAACGCGCTAGATTCAGGCATGACAGGTAGTGATACAGCGCATGTGGGGATATTTGGACAAGGTGCAGCAGCTACAGATGCGCTTGGTGAGATAACTATAGAGAATTATCCGAGTTCACCTGCAATAAAGGAGAAAAAGACGACAAGCCTTACATCAGGGGATGCAGGGGAAATAGTGCAGACACCGGACTTTGGTGTGGCATCGGAGCCTGTTTCGGTTTTGGGTGGCACAGCTGCAAGCCATGTGTCGCAGATACCTATATCGGGCTGCGTGGAGCCTGATATATCTGATGATTTTGACATACAAAAAGATAATGAGCTGCAATCAAAATTATCAGCTCCGGCTGCAGATGCGGTAATGACAAAACCACCTGCAGCAGAGCCAGGTAAGAAAAAGGTCAAATCAGACAAGGATGAGCTTGCCAAAGAGGTTGAAAAAGTCAGTGAGCAGATAGCGATAAATGACGCAGAAAATGCAATCCAGCAGAAGCCGTATGTATTTCCGGCTGTTGATCTGCTTAAGGCTCCTGACAGGGGTAAAACCGGTGATTCGCAGGCTCATCTGCGTGAAACGGCGGCAAAGCTTGAACAGACTCTTAATGTGTTTGGGGTGAATGCGAAGGTGAATAATATAAGCTGCGGTCCTGCTGTTACAAGGTTTGAAATCACACCGGAGCTTGGAGTGAAGGTATCAAAGATTGTGAATCTGGCAGATGATATAAAGCTTAATCTGGCAGCCGCGGATATACGAATCGAGGCTCCTATTCCGGGAAAAGCCGCTGTGGGCATCGAAGTGCCAAACAGCCAGAGTGTTGCTGTTTCCTTCAGGGAGCTTGTGGAGTCTGAAGAATTTAAAAATGCCAAATCAAAGATTACATTTGCAGTGGGAAAAGATATTGCAGGCAAGGTTAAGGTTACGGATATCGCAAAAATGCCACATCTTTTAATTGCAGGTGCTACCGGCTCAGGTAAGTCGGTTTGTATCAATACAATTATCATGAGTATACTATACAAGGCAAAGCCGGATGAGGTAAAGCTGATTATGATTGACCCGAAGGTGGTTGAGCTTAGTGTATACAATGGCATACCTCATCTGATGATTCCGGTTGTTACAGATCCTAAAAAAGCTGCAGGAGCATTAAACTGGGCGGTTTCAGAGATGACAGACCGATACGAGAAGTTTGCAAACAGCGGTGTCAGGGAAATAAACGGTTACAATGCCATGATTGATGCAATGGATGGCAAGGATACAGAAAAACCGCCAAAGATGCCACAGATTGTCATTATAGTGGACGAGCTTGCAGATCTTATGATGGTTGCATCAAAGGATGTAGAGGAGGCAATATGCAGGCTGGCACAGCTTGCGAGAGCAGCCGGTATACATCTGATTATAGCTACACAGAGGCCTTCTGTTAATGTTATTACAGGTCTCATCAAGGCGAATATGCCAAGCCGTATCGCATTTGCGGTTACAAGCGGTGTTGACAGTCGTACCATACTTGATATGAATGGTGCGGAAAAGCTCCTTGGAAAGGGAGATATGTTATTTGACCCACAGGGTGTTCCGAAGCCCCTTCGAGTACAGGGCGCATTCGTTTCAGATAAAGAAGTTTCCGATATTGTGAAATTTATTATTGAAAATAATGAGAATGCACAGTACAGTAATGATGTGGCACAAAAGATGGAGAGCCTGTCGAATGATACGACAAATACAACCGTTACCATTTCAGATGTGGAAAACACGGATGATGGCAGGGACTCTTACTTTGCGGAGGCAGCGTCAATTATCACAGATAAGGAACGGGCTTCAATCGGAATGCTTCAAAGATACCTTAAAATTGGCTTCAACAGGGCGGCCCGCATCATGGATCAGCTCGAAGAGGCTGGTGTAGTGGGACCTGAGGAGGGGACAAAGCCCCGCAAGGTTCTGGTGACTAAAGAGGAATTAGATACTATATTAGAGAATAATTAACACAAAGGAGCAAATAAAAATGAAAACAGATATTCAGATCGCACAGGAAGCTACAATGCTTCCAATCAAGGATGTAGCAGCAACTATAGGGATTAAAGAGGATGACTTAGAGCTTTATGGAAAGTATAAGGCAAAGATTTCTGATGAGCTCCTCAATCGTACAAAGGAAAATCCTGACGGAAAGCTCATACTTGTTACAGCTATAAACCCGACTCCTGCAGGAGAGGGAAAGACAACCACAAGCGTCGGTCTTGGAGAGGCATTTGGACGCCTTGGGAAGAAAGCACTTATCGCACTTCGTGAGCCATCACTTGGACCTTGCTTTGGTATCAAGGGAGGCGCAGCCGGTGGCGGATACGCACAGGTTGTCCCAATGGAGGATTTGAATCTTCATTTTACGGGAGATTTTCATGCGATTACATCTGCGAACAATCTGCTTGCGGCACTTCTTGACAACCATATCCAGCAGGGAAACGAGCTTGGCATCGACCCGCGCCAGATTGTATGGAAGAGATGTATGGATATGAATGACCGTGTCCTTAGAAATATCGTTGTTGGTCTTGGAAGCAAGATGGACGGAATGGTCAGAGAGGATCATTTTGTCATCACTGTAGCATCTGAAATTATGGCTATACTCTGCCTGGCCGATGATATGGCAGATTTAAAGAAGCGCCTTGGCAGAATTATCGTGGCATACACCTTTGACGGAAAGCCTGTCACAGCCGATGATCTTCAGGCTACAGGCTCTATGGCAGCTCTCTTAAAAGATGCCTTAAAGCCTAACCTTATCCAGACACTTGAGCATACACCGGCAATAGTTCACGGTGGACCTTTTGCCAATATAGCACATGGCTGTAACAGTGTCCGTGCCACAAAGACAGCATTAAAGCTTGCAGACTATGTTATCACTGAGGCAGGCTTTGGCGCAGACCTTGGCGCAGAGAAGTTCTTTGATATCAAGTGCCGTATGGCAGGGCTTAAGCCGGATGCAGTTGTACTTGTTGCAACAATTAGAGCATTAAAATATAATGGCGGCGTGCCGAAGGATGAGCTTTCATCAGAGAATCTTGATGCACTTAAGGCTGGAATCGTAAATCTTGAGAAGCATATTGAGAATCTTCACAAGTTTGGTGTGCCTGTAGTTGTCACATTAAATTCATTTGTCACAGACACCAAGGCTGAGACTGATTTTGTAGAGCAGTTCTGTAAAGAAAGAGGCTGTGAATTTGCACTCTCAGAGGTATGGGAGAAGGGTGGCGAAGGCGGAATTGACCTTGCCAACAAGGTACTTGAAACAATCGAGCACAAGGAAAGCAATTTCAAAGTGCTCTATGATGATAGCCTGTCACTTAAGGAAAAGATTGAAACTGTTGCAAAAGAAATATATGGAGCAGATGGTGTTACATATTCTCCGGCAGCAGAGAGAGAGCTTAAGAGGATTACAGACCTTGGAATGGGAGATTTTCCAGTATGTATGGCAAAGACACAGTATTCGCTTTCTGATGATGCAAAGAAGCTTGGCAGACCGAGCGGCTTTAAAATCAACGTACGTGAGGTTTATGCGTCAGCAGGTGCAGGCTTTGTGGTAGCAGTAAACGGTTCTATCATGACTATGCCGGGACTTTCAAAGAAGCCGGCTGCATACGGCATTGATGTGGATGACAATGGTGTGATCACAGGATTATTCTAGGAGGAAATATGGCTAATCTAATAGACGGAAAATTGATTTCAACACAGATTAAGGATGAGCTTAAGGAAGAAGTGGCAGAGCTTAAGAAAAAAGGCATCGAGGGTTGCCTTGCGGTGATTCAGGTCGGAAATGACCCCGCATCATCAGTGTATGTGCGCAACAAGAAAAAGGCGTGTGAGTATGTCGGAATTAAATCGCTTTCATATGAACTTGCAGAGGAGACTACACAGGAGGAAATATTAGAGCTTATCGAAAAGCTCAATGCTGATGTTTCTGTAAATGGTATTCTCTGTCAGCTTCCGCTGCCAAAGCATATCGATGAGGACAAGGTTATTGATGCTATTGACCCGAAGAAGGATGTTGATGGCTTTAGTCCACAGAGTGTTGGAGCGATGGTTATAGGAAAGCCTGGTTTTTTGCCGTGTACTCCGGCCGGTATCATTCAGCTTTTAAAGAGAAGCAATATAGATATTGATGGTAAAAGTTGTGTTGTGGTTGGCAGAAGCAATATAGTTGGCAAGCCTATGTCACTTCTCATGCTTAGGGAGAATGCAACTGTTACGGTATGTCATTCACATACAAAGGATTTAAAAGATGTATGTAAAAATGCTGATATACTTATAGTGGCAATAGGAAAGCCTAAGTTTATAGATGCTTCATATGTGAAGGATGGTGCGGTTGTCATTGATGTTGGAATCCACAGAAATGCTGAAAATAAGCTGTGTGGTGATGTGGATTTTGATTCTGTTGTGTCTAAAGCGTCACATATCACACCTGTACCGGGCGGTGTAGGTCCTATGACAATTGCGATGCTCATGAGCAATTGTGTTGAGGCTATGAAGAGATAATTAGACAATAAGTAAGAGGATTAGATGTATGAGATGTGCCAATTGTGGTAATGAATTGAAGGCGGGCAGTCTGTACTGTGATGTCTGTGGGCATCCGGTTCAGATAGTGCCTGATTACAACGAATTTGATGATTATCTTGATAATCTGGTTGGAAATGATGACAGGCGAACTGATGGACAAAAGACTGTAAAGCCTGTGTCTGATAGGACAATCAGGTTTGATGAGCCGGTGAGGGAACAGCTTCATAGTGCCGGTCAGCGGAACGGACAAAAACCGGACAGAATGTCACAGTATGAAAATAAACAGGCTCAGACAGGCAAGCAGCAGTCTCAGACGAAACAACCGTGTGATGAGAAGCCGCAGTCTGACGGACAGAGGGCAAAGAGAGCGCAGCAGAAGAAGATAATTATTATCTCAGCTGTAGTGTGCGTTGTAGCAATTGTAATACTTATTGCAGCTATTACACGTAATGTAAGCAGATCACATGACAATTCATTTGATTATCAGGTGAGGCAGGCAAAGGCAGCTTATTCGGCGGGGAATATAAATTCCGCGGTTTCTTATTATGAGAAGGCTTTGTCGATTGATTCGGATAATACAGATGTCAGATTTGCTTTGGCTGATATATATATGTCGAAGAAGGATTATGATGCCGCTCTTGTGCTGTATCAGGAAATTATCAATATTGATCCAAAGAGCAAAGAGGCTTATAAGCAGCTTATCTCGATTTATGAATCAAAAAAGGATTATGATGCAATTGTTGCGTTGCGTGAGAGTGCTAAGGATACATCTGTTTTAAAGCTTTTTGCGGATTATACTGTATCTAAACCGCAGTTTAGCAAGAGCAGTGGCAAGTATGGAGAGACTATTGAGCTTTCTATAGATGCAGACAGCGATACCAAAATATACTATTCATATGATTCGGATAATCCTTTGACCAGAGGAGAAAGATATTATAGCCCGATCACCCTGGACAAGGAAGGCACATATGAGATAACAGCTGTTGCGGTTGATGACAGAGGAATCAAAAGCGAGGTGGCATCTGCCAAGTATGAAATCGAGTTTGAGGCGCCGGATGCACCGGAGATAGACCCTGACGGAGGTACATTTGGTGCACAGACAGACATTACAATCACAGTACCTGAAAATTGCAAGGTATACTATACCTGGGATTCGTCAGATCCGAGTGCTGCATCAACAGAGTATACAGCTCCAATACCTGTTCCTGAGGGAAATAATGTGCTTTCTGTTATTGCGATAGACCAGAATACCGGAAAGTGCAGTGATATATACAGATCAAGATTTGAATTTTATATGAATTAATAAAAACACGCATGAGTTGATTAATCATGCGTGTTCTTTTTAATGAAATTATCTGTTATGGCTGTAAAGCCTTTATTGTATCCGGATTCTGTGTGGATGTACAGTACTCTTTGTTCGTAGACAAAATACTGTGAAATACACATACTGTGATGTTACGTTTATGTTGCAAAACTCACCCTTAGCAAGCTCTTTAAAGCCGGTGCCGTCATTTTTTACAACACACAGTGCCGGATTATCACCACCGCGCTGATAGAATATCAGACTGCCATATACATTGTAATGCTCAATATTGGCCTCCGTTAAAACTACAGGATTTGGATTGTTGATATTGACATGGACAATCGCATTGTCACGATTTACATCCATGTAGTATACATTTGTGTCATCCAGCACAACCGGCTTGTAGCAGT
>ENA-OQJV01000033-OQJV01000033.1-human-gut-metagenome-genome-assembly--contig:-NODE-33-length-21527-cov-2.447710_pt1 | contig 21527 bp, 17 predicted proteins | sample MGYA00242616_ERZ504783 | MGnify/ENA primary metagenome ERZ504783 (study PRJEB26092, sample SAMD00036360) | human gut metagenome | host: Homo sapiens | study: EMG produced TPA metagenomics assembly of...
ACAGCCATAACTGCACAATTGTCCTCTGACTCTGCTGTAGATGACTCCAAGATGAGGTGTTACGATGCAGCCCTTTGCTCCAATAGTTGTGTTGTTAGGGAAATCTGAAACATACTTCTTAACCTTTCCCTTGGCAAGTGCATCTACCATAGCCTCTTCGTCAACGAGAAGATCTCTGGCAAAATTTAATACGATAGCGGTTGGCTTCATCATTGCAATAGCATCAGCGTTTATCATCTTCTTTGTTGAATCAAGAAGAGGTACATGGATTGTGATGACATCACAGTTCTTGTAGATGTCCTCAACATTGCTGATATGCTTAACGCTTCTTGAAAGGTTCCATGCGGCATTTACTGAGATGTATGGATCATATCCGTAGACATCCATGCCCATATGTACTGCAGCATTTGCAACAAGTACACCGATGGCTCCAAGTCCGATAACACCGAGCTTCTTGCCTGAAATCTCTGTTCCTGCAAAGTTCTTTTTCTGCTTCTCGGCTGTCTTTGCAATATTCTCATCGTTCTGGTTTGCAAGACACCAGTCGATACCTCCAACGATATCTCTTGATGCATAAAGCATTCCGGCAAACACAAGCTCCTTAACACCGTTTGCATTGGCTCCCGGTGTGTTGAATACAACGATTCCCTGCTCGGCACACTTGTCAAGCGGAATATTGTTTACTCCTGCTCCTGCTCTTGCCACAGCAAGCACCTTGTCACCAAGCTCCATGTCATGCATAGCGGCACTTCTTACAAGTGCTGCATCTGCATCCTTAATATCATCAACCTTTTTATAATCGTCAGAGAACAGGTCAAGGCCTACTCCTGCGATTGGGTTTAAGCATGTGTAATTGAACATTATGCATTCTCCTCCTCAAACTTCTTCATAAACTCTACAAGCTTCTCAACGCCCTCTTTTGGCATAGCATTGTAGATAGATGCTCTCATTCCGCCAACTGTACGGTGTCCTTTAAGGTTTACAAATCCGGCTGCAGTTGCCTCCTTTACAAACTTGGCATCAAGCTCTGCATCTCCTGTTACAAACGGAACATTCATGAGTGATCTGTCCTCTTTTCTTACTGTTCCCTTAAAGAGCTTGCTCTGATCAAGGAAATCGTAGAGAATCTTGGCCTTCTCCTCATTTCTCTCCTTCATAACTGAAAGACCGCCCATCTTCTTGAGCCATTTGAATACCTTGCCACAGATATAGATGCCGTAGCATGGTGGTGTATTGTAAAGAGAATCATTATCGGCCTGAGTCTTCCACTTGAGCATGGTTGGTGTGCCCGGTAGACAATCATCTGTGATAAGGTCCTCTCTGATAATTGCTATAACTACTCCGGCAGGTCCTACATTCTTCTGTACTCCGCCATAGATAACAGCATATTTTGATACATCTACAGGCTCTGATAAGAAGCATGAAGATACATCAGCTACAAGGTTCTTTCCCTTTGTGTTTGGAAGCTTCTTGTACTTTGTTCCGTAGATAGTATTGTTCTCGCAGATGTATACATAATCCATATCATCTGTGATTGGTAAATCTGAGCAGTCAGGTATGTATGAGAAGGTCTCATCTGCAGACGAAGCAAGCTCTACGGCGTCTCCGTAAATCTTAGCCTCGGCAAACGCCTTTTTAGCCCACTGACCTGTGATAATGTATCCTGCTTTTTTATTTTTCATAAGGTTCATCGGTACCTCAGCGAAGAACTGTGAAGCACCACCCTGAAGGAAAAGTACCTTGTAATTGTCAGGTATATTCATAAGCTCGCGGAGATCCTTCTCAGCATCCTTGATGATGTCATCAAACCATTTAGATCTGTGGCTCATCTCCATAACCGACATTCCGCTTCCCTTATAATCCATCATCTCTGCTGCTGCTTCCTGCAATACCTCCTCAGGTAAAACTGCAGGTCCTGCTGAAAAATTGTAAACTCTACTCACTCTAATTTCCTCCTTGTGTCGCATTGTAGTCCTCTTCATCGAAAGACTCGTTGATAGGCTTGCCCGGTGCAACCATAGGCCATACCTTGTCATCTGAATCAATGATACAATCGATGACAAACGGTGTCTTGCTCTTTAAGGCATCTGCAAATGCTTTTTCAAATTCTTCCTGGGTCTTAACGCGTCGTGCGGTGGCTCCCATTGCCTCTGAAAGCTTTACATAATCCACCCCATCATCGAGTACGGTTGCCGAGTAATGCTTCTCGTAAAAAAAAGTCTGCCACTGGCGTACCATTCCAAGTACATGGTTGTTTATTATAACCTCGATAAGAGGAAGCTTTTCTCTTGAAGCTGTTGCAAGCTCGTTCATGTTCATTCTAAAGCATCCGTCACCTGCAATATTGACTACAGTCCTGTCAGGATTAGCTGTCTGGGCACCGATTGCAGCACCGAGACCGTATCCCATTGTACCAAGACCTCCTGATGTAAGAAGAGTTCTCGGCTTGCTGTATTTGTAATACTGGGCTGCCCACATCTGATGCTGGCCGACCTCAGTAACCATTATAGCATTTCCTTTTGTCATTTCATAGATTTTTTCAATAACAAATGGTCCGCTAAGTCCCTCTTTGTGATATGTAAGAGGAAAAGTCTTTGCATATGCAAGCACATGCTCAACCCATGAATTGTGGTCAAGCTGTGTGAGCTTTTTGTTGATGCGTGTAAGGATTTCCTTCACATCGCCTATAACACTCGATGTAACACGGATATTTTTATTAATCTCTGCTGCGTCTACATCAAACTGTAATATCTTGGCCTGGTCTGCAAACTTTTTAGGATTGCCAAGCACTCTGTCCGAAAAACGTGTACCAATCGCAATCAAAAGGTCGCACTCTGAAACTCCAAGGTTTGATGTCTTTGTGCCATGCATACCAAGCATGCCTGTGTAGTTATCACTTGTGCCATCATATGCACCCTTGCCCATGAGCGTATCGCAAACAGGCGCATTCACCTTGTCTACAAATTCCTTAAGCTCTTTGCTTGCTCCGGAGAGAACCACTCCCCCTCCTACAAATATATATGGCTTTTTGGATGCTTTTATGAGTTCAATTGCATTATCAATGTCACTGTCTGTAATTGTTTCTGTCTCACGCTCAGGAGGCTTGATTTCCTGTTTGGTGTACTCTACCAGATCTGCCGTAACATTCTTTGGAATATCCACAAGTACAGGACCCGGTCTGCCTTTTCTTGCTATATTGAAAGCTCTGCGTATTGTATCTGCAAGCTTCTCTACATCCTTTACAATAAAGCTATATTTGGTTACAGGCGTTGTAATTCCGGCAATATCTATCTCCTGAAAGCTGTCCTTTCCAAGTAACGAGACTCCGACATTACATGTGATTGCAACGATTGGAATCGAATCCATGTATGCTGTCGAAATTCCTGTGACCAGATTTGTCGCCCCCGGTCCGCTTGTAGCCAGACAGACGCCAACTTTTCCGGTGCTTCTCGCATAGCCGTCGGCCGCATGGCTTGCTCCCTGCTCATGTGAGGTCAGCACATGCTTAATCTCCGGATGCTTGTAGAGCTCGTCATAGACATTAAGGATGGCTCCTCCCGGATAACCGAATACTGTGTCAACACCCTGTTCTTTTAAGCATTCTATAATAACCTGTGATCCTGTTAACTGCATCTTGTATTCCTCTTTTTCTTATACGAATCCTTTACGATAATAGGTAAAAACTTATTCGTACTGAATTTTCTATCAAAATATATACTACGCATTCTGCTCGCCCGGAAGTGCAAGGATGGCTCCTCTGTTTCCTGATGTAACAAGCGCTGCGTATCTCTTCAAATAGCCTGTTGTAACCTTCGGCTCCCTTGGCTGCCACTTTGCCTTACGCTCAGCAAGCACCTCGTCTGACACATCGAGCTCAAGCTTCATGTTTGGAATATCAATCTTTATGATATCTCCCTCTTCAACCAGGGCAATCGGTCCGCCTACTGCGGCCTCAGGTGAAACATGACCTATTGAAGCTCCTCTTGAAGCTCCTGAAAAACGTCCGTCTGTGATGAGTGCTACAGAGCTTCCAAGTCCCATTCCGGCAATAGCGGATGTAGGGTTAAGCATCTCTCTCATTCCAGGGCCGCCCTTTGGTCCCTCGTATCTGATGACAACCACATCACCCTCTACGATCTTGCCGCCCTTTATTGCTGCAATTGCATCCTCCTCACAGTCAAATACCCTTGCAGGTCCCTCATGAACCATCATCTCATCGACAACTGCTGAACGCTTTACTACAGAGCCGTCCGGAGCCAGATTTCCTTTAAGCACTGCAAGTCCTCCGGTCTTTGAATATGGATTGTCTACCGGTCTGATGACCTCAGGGTCCCTATTGACTGCATTCTTTATATTCTCTCCAACTGTCTTTCCTGTAACAGTCATACAGTCTGTATTTAAAAGTCCGATATCAGCAAGCTCTTTCATGACAGCCCACACACCGCCGGCCTCGTTTAAGTCCTCCATATATGTAGGGCCTGCCGGGGCAAGGTGGCAGAGATTTGGTGTTCTCTCACTGATTGGATTTGCAAAGCTGATATCAAAATCAAAGCCTATCTCATGAGCGATAGCCGGAAGATGAAGCATAGAGTTTGTAGAACAGCCGAGTGCCATATCAACTGTGAGTGCGTTCATTATTGCATCCTTTGTGATGATATCTCTTGCTTTGATGCCCTTGTTGTACATATCCATAACAGCCATTCCCGCATGCTTTGCAAGACGTATACGCTCTGAATATACAGCAGGGATTGTTCCGTTTCCACGAAGTCCCATACCGAGTGCCTCTGTAAGACAGTTCATAGAGTTGGCTGTGTACATTCCCGAGCATGAACCGCAGGTAGGACATACCTTGTTCTCATACTCACATACATCATCCTCAGTCATAGTACCAGCAGCGTATGAGCCGACAGCCTCAAACATCGATGAAAGACTTCTCTTTCTGCCCTTTACGTGGCCTGCGAGCATTGGTCCGCCTGATACAAATACTGTAGGCAGATTAAGACGTGCAGCCGCCATCAGAAGTCCCGGCACGTTCTTGTCACAGTTTGGAACCATTACAAGTGCATCAAACTGATGGGCGATTGCCATACACTCTGTAGAATCAGCAATCAGATCTCTTGTGACAAGGGAATATTTCATACCCACATGTCCCATTGCAATACCATCGCAGACTGCGATTGCAGGAAATACTACAGGCACTCCTCCTGCCTCTGCAACTCCAAGCTTTACAGCCTCAACGATTTTATCTATATTCATATGGCCCGGAACAATCTCATTGAATGAGCTTACGATTCCGACCATAGGCTTTTTCATTTCCTCCGGTGTAAAACCAAGAGCATTAAATAAACTTCTTGCCGGTGCCTGCTGCATTCCGGCTCTTGCGTTATCACTTATCATATTTTATCTCCTTATTTATCTCCGACTATTTCTTTGAGTACTTCATCATTACTACTGTATACACAACGATCTGCCTATCTATAACCTGTTAGCTGTCTATTATAAAGTCATGCAGCTACACACGTTCTGCGATGAGATCACCCATCTGTGCTGTGCCTACCTGTGTGATACCCTCTGTAGTCTCACCCGGCTGTGGCATGATGTCGATTGTCCTGTAGCCCTCCTTAAGCACCTGCTTTACAGCATCCTCGATTGCCTGTGCTTCCTTGTCCAGATCAAATGAATAGCGAAGCATCATGGCTGCTGAAAGGATTGTTGCGATAGGATTTGCAATGCCCTTTCCTGCGATATCAGGAGCAGATCCGCCACTTGGCTCGTAAAGTCCGAACTTTGTATCATTAAGGCTTGCTGATGAAAGCATACCGATCGAGCCTGTCACCATACTTGCTTCATCTGATAAAATATCGCCAAACATATTCTCTGTAAGGATAACATCAAACTGCTTAGGATCCTTTACAAGCTGCATTGCACAGTTATCAACAAGCATATGCTCGTATGTAACCTCCGGATAATCCTTAGCGACCTCCTCGACGATCTTTCTCCATAATCTGGAAGAATCAAGCACATTTGCCTTGTCTACAGATGTGACCTTTTTCCTTCTCTTCATGGCTATATCAAAGCCTCGCTTTGCGATTCTTCTGATTTCATTCTCATTGTATGTCAGTGTATCTGTGGCCGTAACAACTCCGTCCACCTCTTTTGTCTCTCTGGCTCCGAAGTAAAGACCTCCTGTAAGCTCACGCATAATCATCATATCAAATCCGTCTCCGATGATATCGGCACGGAGCGGGCATGCTGCAGCAAGCTCCTTGTACAGATATGCCGGTCTAAGATTTGCAAACAGATTGAGTGACTTTCTAAGCTTTAAAAGTCCTGCCTCCGGACGAAGCTCAGGGGCCAGCTTGTACCATGGTGATGTGGCTGTGTTGCCACCGATTGAACCCATCAGCACCGCATCTGAATCAAGCGCAGTCGCAATAGCCTCATCTGTAAGAGGAACACCTGTAGCATCAATTGAGCAACCACCCATAAGGATGTCTGTGTAGTTGAAGCTGTGTCCATACTTGTCTGCTATTTTGTCCAATACCTTCTTTGCCTCAGTGACTATCTCCGGTCCGATTCCGTCTCCGGAAATTACACCAACTTTATATTCCATAATTTCTTACCTCTTTTACATAAAAATACATATTCTTATATTAAAGCATTAAAGTAGTTATTTCAATATGCCGGGATATTTTACTTTTTCATGCAATTTATAACTGTAGCTTATAATAACTGCATACTATAATAACAGTTTTTTATTATTATTGCAAGAGATGCGGATAATAAGAAAACCGCCACTTATGTGACGGCTTTACAAATCTGCATTATTTAGCTGAATCCTCTGCTTTCTCAAGGTCAGCGATAGCTGACTTCTGCATTGGAATACGGCAGTTCTTGTTGTTACCAAACTCAACGATTACAGTATCGTCCTCGATATCGATAACTGTACCGTAAAATCCACTTGTTGTAAGAACTGTGTCTCCTGTTGCAACCTCTTTAAGCATTAGCTCCTTTTTCTTCTGCTCCTTCTTCTGTGGACGGATCATAAGAAAATACATAACTGCGAAAAGTACTACTAACCAGACAATCATTCCAACTGTTCCTGCTGCCTGACCGTTTGCTAAAATTGATGTCATCAATTGTTCCTCCTAAATATTCTATAATTGATGTGTTTTAAGCACTATTACCATAATACACGTTAAACGTGCTAACGGCAAGGATTTTTTATCATTTTCGAGATTTTTTATATTTATCTGCTAGCTCTGCTCTCCCTGTGTCATTCCATAGAGCTTTTCAGCCTTGTATGAGGCAAAACGGCCTGCATCAAGTGAATCCCTTATCTGCTCCATCATGTTGTTGTAGAAATACAAATTATGGAGCACGCACAGTCTCATTCCGAGCATCTCCTTTGCCTTTAAAAGATGCCTGATATATGCACGCGAATATGTGCGGCAGGCAGGACAGTTACAGCCCTCCTCAATAGGGCGCATATCCTTCTGATACTTCTGGTTGAACAGATTAAGCTTGCCGTGATTCGTGTATACATGTCCGTGACGGCCGTTTCTGCTTGGGTATACACAGTCAAAGAAGTCGATTCCTCTCTCTACACCCTCAAGTATATTGGCAGGAGTTCCTACTCCCATCAGGTATGTAGGTTTATTAACAGGCAGATGAGGCACTGTTTCATCAAGAATATGGTACATCTCCTCATGGCTCTCTCCTACCGCCAGTCCGCCGACAGCATAGCCGTCCAGCTCAAGCTCAGAAATGCGCTTTGCATGGTCAATTCTTATATCATCATAAATAGCTCCCTGATTGATACCGAATAAAAGCTGCTCCTTATTGATAGTATCCGGTAAGCTGTTTAAGCGTGCCATCTCCTTTTTGCACCTCTCAAGCCAGCGCGCGGTCCTGTTTACAGAGTTTGTCACATACTGTCTGTCTGCAACACTCGATGGGCACTCGTCAAATGCCATAGCTATCGTGGAGCCGAGGTTTGACTGTATCTGCATGCTCTCCTCAGGTCCCATAAAAATCTTGGCACCGTCAATATGCGAGTTGAAGTACACGCCCTCCTCCTTTATTTTGCGAAGACCTGCCAGTGAAAACACCTGGAATCCGCCGGAATCTGTAAGGATTGGTCTGTCCCACACCATGAATTTGTGCAGTCCTCCAAGCTCTTTAATGATTTTGTCTCCGGTTCTTACATGCAGGTGATATGTATTTGACAGCTCAACCTGACACTTTATCTCCTTTAAATCGTCCGTAGAGACAGCGCCCTTTATCGCACCTACTGTTCCTACATTCATAAATACAGGTGTCTGTATATCTCCATGCACAGTATGGAATGTACCTCTCTTGGCACGTCCCTCTTGTTTTAGTAACTCATATTTAGCCATATTTTCGTTTAATTCTCCTGTTTCTTTTACTTATCGCCATTGCCTACGATTTTTCTGATTAATATTCCGTTAGTCAGCAGTGTGGTATCTATGCAATGCCTCTACAAAAAGTACCTCGCCATCCTTTGGCACCTCAATATCCTCATCAGAGCAGTTGACTATAACCTCCACATATGTATCCACCCAGCCCATCTTTCTGAACTGGATTACCCTTGGATTGTCAGCAAAATCATCAGGGAATGGAAGTTTCTGCCCTTTAAAAGCGGCTCACTCGCCCTTAAATGAATGAGCTTTGATACCATCTCAATGCGCTCCTTAACCTGCCTGCCTCAATATCATCCCACGGCATACATCGTCTGCAGTCAGGGTCATAGCTGCCCGGCATGGCAATCTCAGTGCCGTAATATATACATGGGCTGCCCGGCATGGCAAAAAGCACTGCAAGCTGTGCAAAGTACTGGTCGAGATTCTTTGTATCAGAGCGAAGGCGCTTTGTATCATGTGAATCAAGCAGATTGAAAAGCACATCATTGGTCTGCTGCATGTAGTTGGTATAACATCTGTTTATGGTATACTCAAAATCCTGATTTGTCTGGCTCTTATCTATCCAGAAATCCTTTATGCTCTCTCCAAGCGGATAGTTCATAACCGCATCGAACTCATCTCCACGCAACCACGGAAGAGCATTATGCCATATTTCTCCCAAAATGTAAATATCCGGATTGATTTCCTTAAGCCTTGCCCTAAGCTCCTTGCAGAAGCGGTGTGACACCTCATTTGCCACATCAAGGCGCAGTCCGTCTATATGATAATTTTCTACCCAGTTGGCACAGATATCGATAAAGTATTTTCGCACCGCCGGATTATTTGTATTTAGCTTTGGCATATTGTCAAAAAATCCAAACGTATAAAACTGACCCTTTTTGGCCGCTCCATGCTTAAAGTCAAGAGGCCATTCATTGATCATAAACCAGTCGTAATATTCTGAATCTGTCCCCTTTGCTAAAACATCCTGCCACGGTGCAAAATAATAGCCACAGTGGTTGAACACTCCGTCAAGCATTATTCTCATATCACGCTTATGGGCTTCTAGCACAAGCCTCTTAAAGGTCTCTTCATCTCCAAAGCGCGGGTCTATCTTTGCATAATCCGTTGTATCATACTTATGATTGCTCGGTGACTCATTTATCGGTGTCAGGTAGATTCCGTTTATTCCAAGCTCCTTTAAGTAATCAAGCTTTTGAATGATTCCTGCGAGGTCTCCGCCGAAGCACTCCTCATTTGACCTTTCCCCTGTTTCTCCACGGAACAACATAATCAGGGTCTATCGAGTGGTCTCCATTGCAGAATCTATCCGGAAATATCTGATACCATATAGTGTCATTTACCCACTTCGGTGTGACCGGAATATCACACGGATTCATCCATGGGAACACAAAGCACTGGCGGCTTCTGCCCTCAAGTGCCATCTGCTCTGCACTCACGAAGCCATCCTCAAAGTAAAACCATCTCTCATCCTCTGTGATGAGCTCAAAATAATATTTAAGTCTCTTGAATGGTGGCTTTACCGTGGTTGTCCACCATATCTGGTGCTTTAATTTCTTTTTAAATATAATCGGCTGCTTATCGCCATTCCAGGTCTCCCCACCACCTAAGATACCGGCTGCGAATGGGTCACCGAGTATGATATTTACTTCCTTCACATCATAACCGGTCTTTATATTTATGATTAATTCATCCTCATTTAAAGGATAGCAGTAGTTGTCATATGCCTGGTGAAATACCCCGTTAAATTCCATGTTTTCTCCCTCTTTTGCTGTCTTATTGTAGTCGTTGTAGCATTGCTTCATTGTGGTCCTGAGGACGGCACGTAAATATAGTTACATATATACATAATTATATACAAACATAGTTCGAAAGTTATCTAATAAAATAATATCATAGTTTCTTGACTATTCAACTTGGTATTACTTATAATATAGCTATTATTGTAACTATAGGAGCCTTCCGTGAGAACAAGAAAGACCGTTGCTATTACCGTTCATCCTACCTAATAGTGTGTCCAGCAACGATTACAGCCCATTTAAAATGTCTTTTCGAGGCATGGGATGCAATCCCTCAATAATTAACACTATGGCGCATCGGCTTTTTTATTCTCTATGGTTCTAAATAGTTATATACTATATAAAAAGGAGACCATCATGGCAGGTTCATCATACGGAAATATTTTTAGGGTAACAACATGGGGAGAATCACACGGAAAGGGCTTAGGGGTCGTTGTGGACGGCGTTCCTGCAGGGCTTGAGCTGTGTGAGGAGGATATTCAGATATTCTTAAACAGAAGAAAGCCAGGACAGTCCAAGTTCACTACTCCGCGCAAGGAGGATGATGCGGTTGAGATTCTCTCCGGTGTGTTTGAGGGAAAGACTACAGGTACACCTGTTTCTATGGTTGTGTGGAATAAAAATCAGAAATCAAAGGATTACAGTGAGATTGCTTCATACTATCGTCCGGGGCATGCTGACTTTTGCTTTGATGAGAAATACGGCTTCAGAGACTACAGAGGCGGAGGTCGTTCTTCGGGACGCGAGACAATAGGCCGTGTTGCAGCAGGTGCTATCGCTGTAAAGATGCTCTCGAGCCTTGGCATAAAATTTCTTACATACACCAGATCAATAGGTCCTGTTACAATTAATGAGGTTAATTTTGATGCCCATGAGATTTACAACAATTCACTTTATATGCCTGATGCCGATGCAGCGCTAAAAGCTTCTGAATATCTGGAGGAATGCCTTAAATCACTCAATTCCTCAGGCGGTGTGTGTGAATGTGTCATCACAGGTCTTCCTGTCGGGCTCGGTGATCCTGTATTCGAGAAAATTGATGCCAATCTGGCAAAAGCTATTATGTCTATCGGAGCTGTAAAGGGCTTCGAAATCGGCGATGGCTTTGATGCAGCAAAGGCAACCGGACTTACAAACAATGATGCCTTTATTATGATGGATGGCGCTGTTTCAAAAGAGACAAATCACTCCGGTGGTACTCTCGGCGGCATGACAGACGGCTCACCGCTTATTTTCAGAGCTGCCATAAAGCCTACTCCTTCAATCGCAGCTACACAGCACACCGTAAATAAATCCGGTGAAGATATAGAGATTTCCATCAAGGGACGTCATGACCCGATTATCGTGCCACGTGCTGTTGTTGTTGTTGAAGCTATGGCTGCAATTACTATTGCGGATGCACTGCTTATGAATATGGGGGCACGCATGGACCGCATCACAGATTTTTATAAAAAATTATAACTTTGTCCTATATTAAAAAGCATCTATCCGGTTTTTACGGACAGATGCTTTTTATCTATTTCATTGGAACAATCTGTAATGTTTTTCCTAGTGAATTCAAAATATATTTTAGAATATATTTCCAAGAAGCAGCGGATTTAACAACATATACTGCGCATTCGTCACCCCAAAAGCCACAAGCGCCAGTGGCAGCACAATAAAAAGGACGCATGATATAATCACAGACATGCCGCTTCTTAAGTATTTAAACATTGCAAAAACAAACAGGCTGACCAGTAATCCCCCTATAAAGCGCATCAGCATTATGATAAGTATATACTGCCCTACCGATATATTCTGCGAAACACGCCACAGATGCTCCATACTTGCTGCCGGAGCATTAAGCCCCTGCGTGCCATATGCCGAAAGCTACATTGCACAGCCGCACAATATATACAAGTGCAAATGCTGTGACCGTGCCCAAAAAGCCAAGTATGCATTTGATTCCCATATGCTGCTTCCTGCCACGGCGGGTAGTCCTTAAAAGCCGGATTTCATGGTTTGCATAATCCGCTCCACATATACCGCAGGCTATTGCTATTAGGAGAATAACATACACAAAGGCCTGTGCTGTATCACGGTTTTTGAAGTCTGTTCTGTCGGTAAGGATATCATAGCCCTTTTCAAAAAACAGCCAGCCCTTTTTTAACGTCTTAAGATAATCCACATGTGCTGTAAGCTTGTTGAATGCCTCCTGTCTGCTCAGTTCATCCTTGTACTTTATATTGATATAGCTTTCACTCTTCCCCTGCTCCATATCGTAAGCAATGTTATCTGACAGTCTGTCGTATTTTGCTCTTTCTTCATCCAGAAGCTCATTGGTTTTGGCAGTTAAAGGCCCATAATATTTGTCCATATATTCCTTGTAATACACCTCATCAACCGAGTCATAGGAAAGCTTCTCTGCCGGATTCCACCATACCACAAAAAGAGCTGCCGCAATCAATATAAGTAACACTTTTCCCGTAACAAGTGCCTTATAGCATTCGTGCAAAAATAAAGATGTATGACAGCCTGTATTTTTACCGCAGGCAAAGCCGGGCAGTAAAAGCAGCTTCTTTTCATGCACCGAATTGAGATAATTTGTAACCGCAAAAATACATACAGCTATACACACAAGCCAGAACAAGCCATACAATACCCCGGTATTAAGCGGATATCCAAACAGATTGATATTGACATAATCAGAAAAAAGTCTGCCTGTCCTGACTCCGTACATGATATTTATGTACTTAAGGAAGGCTAGGAAGCTGGTTCCTGATATCGTTGTGTAGCAGATAGCCTCAATAACCACGGTCACTGCAGAAGCAACGAACACAAATATAATATTGTCAAGCGCTGCGCATATCAGCATAAAAAACATGCCAAGCAATATAAAGCTTATTATTTTCACAGGAAAATAGCATGCCAGAAATTGCCCTATACTAAGCTTAAACGGACTGCCATAGTACAGATAAACACTTTGAAGCGGACTTTTCAGATTTATCGGATTGTAAAAGCACATGCTTATGACTGCATTGATGCCATACAACAGTAAGGTGATAAGAATGACCGCCATAATCATCACAAATGACTTTGACGCCATAAGCTGCCTTCTGCCCCTTGCAGTTGTTCTAAGCAATGCAAGCTGGTTCTCGCTTTTTTCATAAAAAACAAGGTTGAGCGCAATGATAAAAAGCATAATCACAGCCACATAGTCGGTAAGCTCATTGTCTGTAATATTCAAAAGTCCCGATGCATCAATAACCTCAGGCACTGTACCTTTAAGCTTACTGTAGACTCTGCTCGTTTTAGCAGCATTTTTCTCTGCGAAGCCTCCATTGCCGGAAAACTTATTCATAATCGAAATCTCGTCAGCCTTTTCATTTACAGAGTCGAGATACTCATCATAAGACAGACATGCTCCTACTTCCTTGTATACCCTGCTGCACAGACTAATCCTGCCGTAAGTTTCTGCCGTCATCTGCCTTTGTTCAATTTCCGGCAAAACATCCTCACGACTGTAATTGCTTATTTCGCCATACAGCGCGCTGTAGTCCTTATCTGTATACCCATCATCATTTACGGTATTCATGGTATACAGTCCAAGAACAGGATTAAGAACAAGCAAAAACAAAAGAATAAGCACTGTTCTTTTAGTCAATAGTTTACATATTTCGTTTTTTACTATATCCATTTTCAGTCCCCATTAAGATACAAATACAAGTCCTCAAGATTTGGCCGCACAGCCTCCTTCTGCCATCTGCCATCATACGAATCGGCAATAATGCGGGCTATGACACCGTCTGCATCCCTTGAAATATTGCTCACCTTGTATCCGGTGTTTACCTCATCTATCTCATTATCCGATAAAAAGATATTCCATACCTTTCCATCCAGCTCCTTAAGCAGCTTTGACGGAGAACCACTCCTTATTATTTTACCGTTGCTTAACATAACTATCTCTTTGGCGATAAACTCTACATCCGTAACCACATGAGTCGCAATAATAACAATCTTGTCCTTTGCAACCTCTGATATCAGATTGCGGATTCTGATTCTCTCCTTTGGGTCAAGCCCCGCCGTTGGCTCATCCAGTATAAGGATGCCGGGATTGCCTATGAGTGCCTGTGCTATCAGTGCTCTCTGCTTCATTCCACCCGAAAAAGCGCCAAGCTTTTTTCCAAGAACATCATCAAGCTTTACCATGCGCACATAGTGCTCTATATCTTTACCGGCTTCACTCTTTTTAACCCTTTCAGGGATGCCATAAAGTAAAGAAAGCGCCTAAGACTAAGCTCCGGATATATATTCTGCTGCTGCGGCATATATCCGAGAAGCTTCCTGTATTCACTTCCAAGCTCGTCTATGCCCCTTCCGTCAAGCAGCACACGGCCTTTTGATGGAGTCAGATTGTCAGAAATGAGATTCATCATAGTTGATTTACCGGCTCCATTAGGTCCCAAAAGCCCATATATGCCGGGTGTAAATGAAAAAGACACATCATCCAGCGCAGTTTTATCCTTATAAACTTTTGTAAGCCCCTCCAATTCAAGTGTCATTGCTTATATTCCTCCCACTGACTTCTCACGCTTTCAAGATAGCTGTCCATTCCATCTGCTGTAAGCTTTTGTACGGCACCGTCTAAAGTATCATCTACAGTGGCACCATGCAGTCCTGTCATGAAATCATCTAAATCTGTTGAAATACTGCCCATATTCTTAGTATCCGGTTCGAAGCCGATAAACGGAGACAATGTGGCATTGTCATAAAAGTCAAAAAACTCCTTCTTACGATTGTCCACATATTTCTCGTTCTTTGTCGGATAAACATTCACGAAAAGATTAAGACTAAACTTCGTCAGATAGTCATCATCCAGACTGCCTCCATCACAAGCTTCTGCAATGCCATCTTTTAGCTTATAATCCTTATCTTTTTCACCGTACAAAAGGATATTGCCATACTTTTCATTTCCATATAACAGACTAAGGAAATCCATCGCAGCAGAAGCATCCTTTGCTTTCTTTGCTACACCGATGGAGCCGTTTATCCTTGATGAAAGGTAAGTCTTTATTCCTTTACCGTGATATTGTCCTTTTTGAAATTTTCATCCACGCTACCGACACATAAAGCAGCCGCAAACTTGCCTGCCTTGATATTTTTTAATATCTGAGCATCATTCAGCCCCGGATTGTTGAGATATGTTATCTCATTTGTCAAATCATCAGACATATAGCCGTCTTTCTTCATCCGGTCAAGCACCCTCAGATACCCGGTAAATTTCTGTGACTCTAAAGGATTTCCAACAGACATAGTATCATAGTCGAAGCAGAGCCCGTTTCTTATCTCACAGCCAAGCATATCATCAAATCTATATCCGTTTATGAGATACTCGAACCTTGGAGTATCACTTTTATCCCATTTAACACCCTGAAGTATCTGATATATTCCGTCTATGCTGCCATCCCATGCACTTATCGCATCGTCAGAAACGTAATCCCTGTTGAAGGCTGCATAAACTACTCCCTCATCACTTGCAAGTGCTGACGGAATCGAATAAATATGCTTATCGCATTTAACCATCTCCCAAAGATTCTTTGGAAAAGCCTCATAAAGTGTTTTTCCTTTATCGCCTGATAAGATATCATCAAGATTCAGGACCAGATCCGAGCGTACCAGATCATACACCGGATTATTTCCGGCAGCATCACCGAAACCCAGGAATGCTATATCTGTTTTACCGTTTTCCAAGGCTCCCTCAACAGCCTGTCCGTAATTGTCATAGGACAAGGTTTTGATTTCGAGCTCATAATCATGTCCGTCCGCAGCAAGTGCATCGTTGAACTTCTTTAGATTATTCTTATCAATCTTACAAATATCAGGTACAGCAAACGTTATAACCTGCGCATCTGAATTTCTTTTGTTCTCTGATTCTTCTTTATCAGCTTTATCCGACTTTTTGTTTTATCAGCCGACTCTGTCCGGCCTTCGCTGACAGCTCCGGCATTATCCGTTTTTCTGTTAAGGCAGACTGCCGCCACTGCTATAACAACAATGACTGCTACTGCAACCGCTATCAAAATACCCTTTTTCTTACTATTCTTCATCATCAAAACACCTCAATTCCTTTGGTTCAAATACTCCCTTGTTCAATTCATCAAGACTTATTACCCCAAGGCACAACTTTCCGTTATCATTTGTATATGTGACATATACCGACTGACCGCATATGTTTTCTAATACCAAATGCCTTTTCAGTAGACAGCTTCATCAGTTCTTCACTCTTATCATCCTTCAAGCGATAATATGTCACTTCATCACTTTTTTCTTCAGAAAGGGCATAATATAAAAAGTCTCCGCTCTTTTTTAATGGTCCATATTGTGTTTTTCCATCCGCATCTATCGGAAGCTGTCTTGTCTGTCTGCTTTCGGTGTCAAACACAAAATATCCATCCTTTGACGAATAATAACCATCGCCATCTAACAGCCTAAGATCGTTAATATGGTCTATTTCCGTCAGACATGTTGTCTTTTCATCTGCTATATCATATTGATATATTCCATTAAGCATATTATCATAAGCAAAAGACTCCGCATCATCTGACGCTCCCTCCTCTATCATCAGCTCTGTAACATCATCTCCAAACCGCACAGTCGAATAGTACACTACTTCGTCTTCATAATATATGTCCGTAATATTTGCCTGTTCGCTTGTTATCTTATCACTCATATACACCTTGTAATTATCGAGATCTATAACAAAAATACCGGCTTCAGGCTTATCATCATTTACAATCTGTCCTTCATCATTAAGCTCTATTCTGTTACTGTAAGCTCCTATAACATAATTATCCCTGTACAAAACAGCCGTAACATTCTGAACATTCTCTAATTTGGCTGCTTTTTTTACGATTCTCACCGTTTGAGTCCATAACATACAGATATTGAACTGTCATATCTTCATCCGACATATTTCCTACATAATAAAGATGGTCATTGTAAAGCACCGTTCCGGCTCCTTCTAAACCATAAAAAAGCTGCAGGACATGAGGGCTTCTCATTGGAGCCCGAGAATCCTTCATGTGTGCAGTTGGGCTTATCGCAATAGACCATGTCCTTGCCTGATGCCGTATCGATGAGATGCAGTATTCCGGAATCATCAAGATACAGTACATTGTCTTCTGAATAATTACATCGTACATCTCCAGAGCCATATGTGTACATTGTATTGGATGTACTGCGGTTTCTATTCTTTATTATAAAAACCGCAGTCACAATACAGATGATAAGTATGAAGATGATTGATGCGATTAATATGCGTTTTTTCTTCATAGTGCCCCTCCCTTTTTGATAATATTATACATAAAACAAATTACTCCGAATACAAAAGGCGAAATTAGTACTTTTCAAGGTGAATTTATTAAATTTTCATCAATATTTTCACGGTGAACCGTTCATCTGAACACTCAAAATCCAGTGTGCTTATATATTTATCAAGCACTTTCTTTACATTCTTTAATCCATAACCATGTTCTCTTACAGATTGTTTTGTCGTAATCGGCAATCCCCCTTTAAATATCACTTTTTGTAAACACCTGTTACTAATCTCAACAACAAGTGAATCCATTAAATAATTAATTTCCAAATCTATGCTTGGATTTTTTACATCTTTTTGTGCCTCTATCGCATTCTCCAAAAGGTTTCCAAAAATAATATTCATATCATATGCCGATAATTTTAAATCACTCGGAACCACAACTTTTACATTCAACTGAATTTTCTTATCCACCGCACGCTGAAGCATATAATTTAAAACTGTATCAAGCGCCGTATTTCCCGAATCAACCAGTCGCCTTGATTCTACAAGATTATTCTCCATAGCTGACACATAATTTTTTATCTGTTCTATTTCGCCTGTTGAAGCAAGCACCGAAATCTCTGCAAAATGACGTTTCATATCATGGCGAAACGATCTTAATGCCTCCATGTTTTCATTCTGAAGCATAATCTCTCTTTCATAAGAACTAACCTGATCTCTAAGTGCCTGATTTTCCAAAGCCTTCTGAGAAGACTTAACAAGATCATCCATCAGATATGAAATAATAATATTCACAAGCAGAAATGCTCCGCACACTAACGAAAGAGAAAATGATGACACGGTTTTATCCATAAATATTACTATTGATGTTATAATACATACTAATAACGACGCAATAATAAACAACCAATAGCGATTATTCAGCTCTATGCCTAAATCATTTTCAAAAAATCTTTCTGTAATCAACTGTGTAGCATGCAATAATAAAAGAGCAAATATACTTACAAAAGCTGAATATCCATCATATCCAAATGGTTTTATCAAAAATGCACTTACTACTAAATCTATGAGACAGCTTACTGCCAAAATATAAAAAACAAATATACATTTTCTTTTTATCGTACCATTATATGATAAAGCAATTGCTGACAGCCCTAAGAAAATACTAAGGAAATTAAATATCGGTTTATGAAAAAACAAGTTTACAAATATCGCTATAAAAACACTAAATAAATATGCAAATACCTTTCGCACTCTGTTTCCATCATTATCAAAAAAAGTATGAGTAAATCTTTCTGCAATAACAGTCTGAGCTACCTTTGTAAACAAAATAACCATTGCTCTTTCAAAAGTCATATCACTTCCTTACTCCTTCCATAGTTAAAAACTGCTTGCTTAAATGAAGCCCTTTTAGACTGTGCTATACTTATTTCCATACCATTTTTCAGTAAAACAGCATCACTTTTCCATGATTTAATACATTTTATATTGACTATATATGACTTGCTTATGCAGACAAACTGAAACGGAAGATTTGATACAATATCACTAAGTTTTCCATAATAAGATACACTTTCACCATCGGTTTTACATATAGTAATAGTTTTATTTCTGCTGGAAAACAACATAATTTCACCATACGGAATAGAATATCCTGTCTTATTATATGTATATCTGAATTCTTTTTTCTGCACATCTTCAAGTTGTAATATTTTAGTCATGGTATCACACAAAACATTATCATCTATCGGTTTTATAAGGAAATCATATGGATGAATTTGAAAAAGCTCCATAGCATAGCTTGTTTTATGAGAAATAAACACAATATTCATCCTGTCATTATGAAGCGTTTCCCTTATATATTTTCCTGCACAAACCCCATTATCACCCGGTAACTCAATATCAAGAAAAAGTATCTGCGGATTGAACTCTTTTATGTCTCTGCATAATGACATAGAATCATACCATACTTCAACCTCGCATTTTTCAGCTCTATTCTTAAAATATTCAATTATTACTTTTTCGAGTACAGCGCACTGATTAATCTCGTCATCACATATTGCCACTTTATAAATCATTTGTTATTTTTCCTTCTGTTATCTTACTCCAAAATTACTTTTTATAATTTTATCTAACATAATAGATAAAATCAACAATCCATGCACAAAACGACCATTTTTTGCAGAAAATGGACATAAATTGTGGTTACACCTCATAACATATTATAACGGGATAATTATAGAAAAACTAAATTCATTATCCTCATTTTTAATAACATATTCGCCATTGTATTTTTCTACAATTTGAATAATATTTTTTATGCCAATACCATGCATTTCCGGTTCATCTTTTTTACTTGTTTTTATTTCATTACCACTGTAAATAATTAGATTACTGCATGTATTTCTCACCGAAAGAACTATAAGATTTTCCTCTATCACAAACTTTAGTTTTATAGTTTTCTTTTTCTCACATTTTTCACATGCTTCAATAGCATTATTTAGCAGATTTGCTAAAATCACTACCAAATCCTCATCCTTTATTACAATTTTTGATAAATCATTTACCTTAAACACAAAAACAATATTCTTACTGATAGCCTCCTGATACTTTGTATTAAGAATGGCATTTATTATCACATGATTTGTATTGATTACATTTTTTTCTCCAATAAAAGTATTGCTGATATTTCTTACATATTTACTTGCCTTGTCATATTCATGAGCTTTCAATAAGGATTCTATACACAATATATGATTTTTAAATTCATGTGACTTTTTCTTCTGAATTTCATAATTTTCCGAAATAGAACGGTACATATCAATTTGGTTTTTAAACTGTAGTCCCAATATTTCCTTTTCATGCAATTTAGCTTCACTGGTTACAATATCGTTAATCAGGAAATATACAAATATATTCATCACAGCCAATCCCAAGGAGATAGAATATAAAACGTTCGCCTGCACTTCATTTTTTGTATATGGAAACGTCATAATCATTGCTATAATTGTAATTATTGTAAATACAAGGAAAAAACAAAAATCCTCCCCCATATTTTGTCAGGTAAAGTCTCTGTTGTATTTTTTTCCAAAGTTGTTTTTTTAGCAGTAAGATACAATAAAAATACGGTAATCTTGACTAAAAATAACAACCAAGCTTCCCTCTAACGCATATCCTTTTTGTACCTCACCCGCTTTTGAAATAATTGTGTTATTACTAATATAAGCTATATAATCAACTATGATTGATAATCCTTGATATAATAATGACAAAAATGACTGTATTTTTTTTATACTAATTTCAAAAATAAAAACTCATAATTATAACTGCAGCCAGTACAACCAACGTCATTTTCAATATAAGCATATCAGACAAAAATAATCCGCATAAATAATAGCAGCAAATCAATGATAGCATCAGCAAAACTTTTTGACTTTTTCTTAATCTCGAATTTTCTTTGCAAAAAACATCGTAAAATAAATTACAACATATCGCTTCAAATATAATAATTACTAAACTGAAAAAATAATGTAAACATATATCACAATTCTCCCTTATATGAAATGAATGCATCCTTCACATTCTTATATCTTGCTTTAGGTATGAGCAATTCCTGATTATTACATAACAGTACTTTATAACATTTAACACTCCTAATATATTTCAAATTAGTCAAATAGCTTTGATGGATTCTAATAAAATGGAAATCTTTTAGTTCATTTTCCAGCTCATTTAATGTGCCATATAAATTATAGATTTTGATTTTATCCTCCATGATATAGAATTGCAGTTTATGTAATTTGCTTTCAATATATAGTATATTGTCTATATTAATCTCCTTTTCTCCTTCATTGAACTTGTAATTTTTTCTTTTTACTACCAAATTCATCTTATGAAGAATGGCATCCATGCATTCGCTTATGGAAGCCTACCAAATTAGTATTTATTTTTCAACAGATATCTTATGGTCTTCGACCTTGTACGCCC
>ENA-OQJV01000034-OQJV01000034.1-human-gut-metagenome-genome-assembly--contig:-NODE-34-length-21064-cov-2.980226_pt1 | contig 21064 bp, 24 predicted proteins | sample MGYA00242616_ERZ504783 | MGnify/ENA primary metagenome ERZ504783 (study PRJEB26092, sample SAMD00036360) | human gut metagenome | host: Homo sapiens | study: EMG produced TPA metagenomics assembly of...
TTTTGATAAGGATGGCTTTGTGGTGGAGACATCCTCAGACACGGTGCCGGGTGTGCCATGTATAGATGGCATAAGCTGTGACAAGGTAGTGCTTTATGAGAAGCTGCCTATTAAGCAGGCTATGCTAAAAGATATCCTTGAGCTTACCCAGGGATTAAAAAGGCAGGACCTTGTGCCAGATTCTGTGGATTATGGTGCGCAAAATGCACCGGTAGTCAAGTATGGTAATGTGAGTGTGATAATTGGTGACACGACAAAGCTTACACGTAAAATAGAGAGGCTTAAGGCTATCATGCCATCGCTTGAGGGACAGTCCGGTACACTACATTTAGAGAGCTGGACGGAAGAAACAACAAATATTGTGTTTGACAAGTCAGAATAATGCAAAACTAAATAAAAAAAATCATATTTTATAGTTGATTATTTTGGAGAAAATTATATTATAGAATAAATGAGTTTAAGAATATTCGATATTTTTATATAGAAAATTAAATTTTAGGAAGAAAGAGGAGGAATCACCTTGCTTGAGATAAGAACTAACGAGGCTGATAACAGCGCAAAGATTAATTGTCATTGGAGTCGGAGGAGCCGGTAACAATGCAGTTAACAGAATGATTGATGAGAATATTGGTGGAGTAGAGTTTATCGGCATCAATACAGATAAGCAGGCTTTACAGCTTTGTAAGGCTCCTACACTTATACAGATTGGAGAGAAGCTTACAAAGGGACTCGGCGCAGGTGCGCAGCCTGAAATCGGTCAGAAGGCCGCTGAGGAGAGCGCAGAGGAGCTTCAGGCAGCAGTAAAGGGCGCTGATATGGTATTCGTCACATGCGGTATGGGAGGCGGAACCGGTACAGGTGCAGCTCCTGTTGTTGCAAAGATAGCAAAGGATCAGGGCATACTTACAGTTGGTGTTGTTACAAAACCATTCAAATTTGAGGCAAAGCAGCGAATGATTAATGCTGTTTCAGGAATAGAGAGACTTAAAGAGAGCGTTGATACACTTATTGTCATTCCAAATGATAAGCTTCTTGAGATAGTAGACCGTCGCACAACAATGCCGGATGCACTCAAGAAGGCAGATGAGGTATTGCAGCAGGCAGTTCAGGGAATCACTGATCTTATTAATCTTCCTGCACTTATCAACCTTGACTTTGCAGATGTACAGACTGTCATGAAGGACAAGGGTATGGCACATATCGGTATCGGTAGTGCACAGGGGGATGATAAGGCTATCGAAGCTGTTAAGCTTGCGGTTGCTTCACCTCTTCTTGAGACAAAGATAAATGGTGCAACACATGTAATTATCAATATCTCAGGCGATATCTCCCTTATGGATGCAAACGATGCAGCAAGTTACGTACAGGATCTGGCAGGAGAGGATGCCAATATTATCTTTGGTGCCAAGTTTGATGAGAGCATGACTGATCAGGCTTCTATCACTGTTATTGCTACAGGACTGGAGGATGTTTCAGAGAAGATAGATATGCCGGGCAAGCAGGCAGCGCCTGGTGCAGGAATGGCAGGCGGTATGCAAAACCGTATGGTATATCCGAATCAGACAGCTGCAAGACCTGTTTCAGGCATGGGAACACAGTCCACAGCAACAGCAGGACTTCATACAGCTGCCCAGCAACAGCAGACAGCACCTGCACATGCATATACAGGTATCCAGAAGCCACGCCAGCCTGAGAGCACGGTTAAGCCTGTAGAGATTAATATTCCGGATTTCCTTAAGAATTCAAGACGATAGTTTATAGGACATGCAGCTTTTGGGCTGCATGTCTTTTTTGCTTATTGTCGACATATTACGGCACTTAAAAACCTGCTTTTACGCTATTCTTGTCTGTGAAAGTGAGGTGAAAAATTATCTATGCATTTTATCTCGATATTTTTCTTCTTCGTACATTTATCACCAACTGTCTCATACTTATATTTGTCATATATATGCTAAAAATCCCATTGATCGGGAAGGTGGTACGTCTGATTGCTTCAGCGGTGGGTGCATCGGTATGTGAATGTGTACTGCTTCTTTTGGCAGGCAGCTATGCGTTTTTATAAATGGACCTCTGTTCTGGTGGTCGTACCGCTTGCGGCAAGGCTTGCAAGTAGGCGAGACAGGCTGGCAGAAAAATCCCGTTTCTAAGACTTTTTGCACTATGTATGTTTGTAACAGTGCTGACCGGAGGCATAGTAACAGCTCTGGACAGCTTTTTCAGCTCTGATGCGACAGTTATGGTATGCTTTGGTTTTGTCATATCATACATAGTGTTAAAGTGCTTCTGTGAACGAAGTAATGAGAGCAGAAGACTATATAGGGTCACACTTTTAAAGGATGGTAAAAGGGCTTGTGCCACAGCCTTGTATGATACGGGAAATCTGCTAAAAAAACAGCCACAGCAGATTCCGGTGCACATAGGCGGGAGTGCATTGTTTGATATTGTAGGAGAAGATGTCAGCTTTTTTGATGTGCCGTACAAGAGCCTGGGAAATGATGGTGGGAGCATTAAAGTGTGTGAATTTGATGAGATGACAGTTATGAAGGGAAATGGTAAGCTGATTTTACATAATGTGCTGGTGGGAAGAGCATCGGATAGTTTATTTGAGGACAATGCATATGATATGATTTTGAATGAAGCTGTTTTTAGTAATAAAACGGGTATGGAAAATACTCTGGGGAAGCAAGCCGCACACAAATGAGGTGTTTTACATAGGAGGGACGGAAGTGCTGCCGCCTCCGCTTGAGACAGATGAGGAGAAGTGCTGTCTGATTGCACTGGTGGATAAAAATGTGGCAATGTCAAAGGAACAGGACAAAAAAGCAGCTTATAGAGCACAATCTAAGGCTTGTGGTGTATCTGGCAAAAAAATTTGAAAACACGGGAGTATGCGTGGAGGACCTTATATCAATTGGCACAATCGGTCTCATAAAGGGGATAAACACATTCAATCCTGAGAAGAAAATAAAGCTTGCCACATATGCATCCAGATGCATAGAAAATGAGATCCTTATGTATCTGCGCCGCAACAACAGAGTGAAGCTTGAGGTATCCTTTGATGAGCCACTAAACACGGATTGGGACGGAAATGAGCTGCTTTTATCAGATATACTGGGGACGGATGAGGATGTCATATATAAGGATATCGAGACTGAGGTTGAGATTTCACTGCTAAAAAAAGCCATGCTGTCATTGAACGAGCGTGAAAGACAGATAATAGAGCTTCGATTTGGAGTAAACCGTGTGGAGAATAAGGAGCTGACGCAGAAGGAGGTGGCAGATATTCTGGGAATTTCACAGTCATACATATCAAGGCTCGAAAAAAAAATAATGGCAAGATTGAAGAAAGAAATACAGAAAATGGCATAAGTGTGGTATAATATTTTTATCATAAAACAGAATAGGAGATGGTAGTATGGTATTGGAATTTATCGGGGCTGACAGAGAGGTTACTGGAAGCTGTCACTATCTGACATTTGGGGACACACATATACTTATTGACTGTGGAATGGAGCAGGGAGCTGATTTGTACGTGAATCAGGAGATACCGGTCAATCCTTCGCTCATAGACTATGTGTTTGTCACACACGCACACATTGACCACTCAGGTCTTTTGCCGCTCATATACAATCACGGTTTCAGGGGCACCATTTTTGCGACAAAGGCGACAACAGATTTATGTAACATCATGCTAAAGGATTCTGCACATATTCAGGAATTTGAGGCGGAGTGGAAGAACAGAAAGGCAAGACGAGCCGGAAGACCGGAAGTGACTCCTATGTACAATGTGGAGGATGCACAGAATGTCATGCAGCACTTTACACCGTGTGATTACAACAGTGTGTATGAGATATGTCCGGGGCTTAAGGTGAGATTTGTGGATGCAGGTCATCTGCTTGGTTCATCATCCATTGAGATGTGGGTGACTGAGGAGAATGTGACCAAAAAGATTGTCTTTTCAGGCGATATCGGAAATCACAACAGGCCGCTCATCAAGGATCCGCAGTATGTGGACAGTGCTGATTATGTGGTTATGGAATCTACATATGGCAATCGTCTGCACGATACGCCGCCTGATTACGCGGTGGAGCTTGCAAAGGTCATCAATGCGACCTTTACAAGAGGCGGCAATCTGGTAATCCCGGCATTTTCAGTGGGCAGGACGCAGGAGATGCTCTACTTTATCAGGCGTATAAAGACGGAGAATCTGCTGCCGGAGCATCCGAATTTTGAGGTTTACATCGACAGCCCCCTTGCTGTTGAGGCAACAAATGTATTTCATGAGAATATATCGGACTGTTTTGATGAGGGAGCTATGGAGCTTATTCGGCAGGCATCAATCCAATCTAAGGTTTCCGGGACTTCGTGTGGCAGTATCATCGGATGAGTCAAAGATGATTAATTTCGATAAGAAGCCAAAGGTCATAATCTCTGCATCGGGTAGTGTGTGAGGCCGGACGTATCAGGCATCACTTAAAGCACAATCTTTGGAGAAGTGATTCAACAGTTTTGTTTGTAGGATATCAGGTTCCGGGAACGCTTGGCTATGCACTTTTAAACGGTGCTAAAAAGGTGAAACTTTTTGGTGAGGAAATAGAAGTAAGGGCAAGCATAGTAAATCTGCCGGGTATCAGTGGACATGCAGACAAAAATCAGCTTACCGAGTGGCTTGGCGCAATAAAAAACAAGCCGGAGCATGTATTTATAGTCCATGGAGAGGAATCCACAGCAGAGTACTTTGCAAACCATGTGCATGAGACCTTCGGCTATGATGCAGTGGCACCGTACAGTGGTGATGCCTATGACCTTATCACGAATCAGAAGGTGGCTGATGGCTCCCGCAAGCTTGTGGAGAAAAAGGCTGCATATGGCATGGCAAGCAGAGAGAAGACTATATTTGACCGTCTTGTGGCAGCAGGCCAGAGGCTTGTATCTGTTATCCAGAAGTGTCAGGGTATGGCTAATAAGGACTTGAGCAAGTTTGCAGACCAGATAAATGCGCTGTGTGATAAGTGGGATAGATAGAATGTGATCACAGCATAATAAAGTAAAAAGCTCTGTGCATACATATAAGTGTATGACACAGAGCTTTTTTATTTTATGACGCGCAGCTTATTGAAAGTGCTATGTATGTAACTACGCCTCGTCCTGCTTGAAAATTACATTTCTGTATTTCGAAAGTATTCCCTTTAACAGGCTTCCAAGTACACATATTGATATGATCTCACCGATTCCGACTGTAACTGCATTGAAAACAAGAGAGATATCAACACCCTTGTATACAGTCGTAAAAACCGTATCCGTATCTGAGCACGAGTGGCACGATAATTATGTTGGCGATGACCGGTGGCAGGGTGTATACAAACTTCTTCTTTCGAAGGAAGTAAGTGCCGAGTGCGCCGAGCAGTGTAGCGATGCTTCCGAAGATGATATCCCAGATGATGCCACCTGTGATAAGGTTGGAAATCAGACATCCGATAAAAAGCCCAGGAATGGCTGCCGGTGTGAAAACCGGAAGGATGCAAAGCGCTTCAGAAAAGCGTACCTGAATGGTGCCTGATGCGAGACCAAGCAGATTGGTGATATACGTGAGCACAACGTAGAGTGCTGCAATCATAGCTGCCTGTACTGCAAATAATACTTTTTTGTTTCTCATATTTAGTTCTCCTTTAGTTTTGTTTTACGTCAGGAAGGTTTCGAACTGACGTATTTATTTTCGCCTTGCTATGTTAACAAAAAAATAGCTTTGAATGTCAAGAAGTACATAAAGCTAACAAAGGAAGAGTTTGACGGCTCAGGATATCCGTTTGGATATAAAAATAGCGGCAGTGCTGTAGAATTATATACGCGGATTAATTGAATAAAATTACTGTAAATGGGAATGCTTTAGATAAAGAAATTTATCCGGAGGATTCCCATGTCTGTATATAAGGTTGATATATGTGGAGTGGCCACATCAAAACTGCCGGTACTTAAGGATGATGAAAAAGAAGAACTGTTTGAGAAAATAAAAAAGGGAGATAAGGCTGCAAGAGAAAAGTATATTCGTGGAAATTTAAGGCTGGTGCTTTCGGTAATCAGAAGGTTTTCAAACCATAATGAAAATATGGATGATTTATTTCAGATAGGATGCATCGGACTTATGAAATCAATTGATAATTTTGATCCGACTATAGGTGTTAAGTTTTCCACTTATGCTGTTCCGATGATTATCGGTGAGGTGAGACGGTATCTGCGTGACAACAGTGCATACCGCATTCCACGTTCCCTCAGGGATACAGCTTATCAGGCTATTAAATCAAAGGAAAAGCTATCGAGAAAGCTGGTGCATGATCCGTCCTTAGCGGAAATATCAAAGGATTGCGGTATCCCCGAAAACGATATACTATACGCACTTGATGCAATCCAGACACCGCTATCCCTCTTTGATCCTGTATATACTGACGGTGGTGATACACTTTATGTGATGGATCAGATATCGGACAAGAAAAACAAAGAGGAAGCATGGGTAAAAAATCTGGTTCTCGACGATGCCTTAAAGCTGCTTGATGACAGAGCGAGACAGATTATTAAGCTGCGTTTTTTCGAAGGCAAGACACAGATAGAGGTGGCAGAGGAGATAAATATCTCTCAAGCACAGGTATCAAGGCTTGAGAAAAATGCGCTTAAAAATATGCACGGATATCTGGAAGCATAAGCAGATAATTGAATATTTAGTCTGCCTGTGCTAAAGAAGTTTTTTTAAGCACAGCTGCAATTATGACTGCATATACACCTCCGATAACAGCGGTGATAAGCTGTGTCACTGAAAACTGAAGCTGTAATACCGGCAGCATCTTGTGCATCGGAGCAGGCAGAAATGCCGGTAGAATGATAAGTGCAATGGCTATTCCCATGAAAACGGCCTTTAGTATGGCACCTATTGCAATTGATACAGGAAAACCGGCAGCTTTACCGCATTTTTTGCGAAGCAGTCCCACACATACCACGAGAATGATATTTCCTATCATGATACATGGAAACATCGCAGGGATAGCCGCCATAACAGGACTTCCTGTGATGAAAAATGATGTGACAGGTGTGATAATGCTTAGGATAATGCCACATGCCATTCCGGCATAGAGCACGGTAAGTATTAAAGCTGCATTAATGATTGGACCTGTGATGTATACACTTAAGTTCTTAAAGAACTGGCTGACAAGACAGATTGCAAGCATAATTGCAGTAACGGTTATTTGTTTAGTTTTTATCTTCATTGATAAGACCTCCTTTAAATTTTCATATGAAATCATACTCCTTTGGGGGTGCAAATGCAAGGTTACGTTAACGGTTAATATTTACTCAGAAGGCAAAAATGACGGTTGATATTGAAAGCAATTCATTTGTGTGCTAATATAAATATATTCGCTGTTTGACGCAAAACAGCTATATATCAGGAGGAATACAATGAAAAAACTGATTAATTTGATATCAGAGGAAGTTACAAAGGCATTCGTCAGTGCAGGATATGACGAGAAGTACGGAAAGGTTACACTTTCAAACAGACCGGACCTTTGTGAGTTCCAGTGTAACGGAGCAATGGCAGCGGCAAAAGAGTATAAGTGTGCACCATTTATGATCTCGGACAAGGTAGCGGAGCTCCTTGAGTCAGATGAGATGTTTGAGTCAGTAGAATCAGTAAAGCCGGGATTTCTTAATATCAAAATGGATACCGCTTTTCTGGCAAAATATATGAACGATATGAAGGATGACGAGGGCAGATACGGCTTGGAGAAGGACCAAAAAGCCACTCACTATAGTAGTGGATTACGGCGGACCAAACGTCGACAAAGCCTCTTCATGTAGGTCATCTTCGCTCAGCAGTAATCGGAGAGAGCGTTAAGCGTATCGCAAAGTTCATGGGACACAATGTGATTGGTGATGTGCATCTCGGTGACTGGGGACTTCAGATGGGACTTATCATCACAGAGCTTCGCGAGAGAAAGCCTGACCTCGTTTATTTGATGAGAGCTATACAGGAGAGTACCCGAAGGAGGCACCGTTTACCATATCTGAGCTTGAGGATATATATCCGACAGCCAGCGGCAAGTCAAAATCAGATGAGAGCTTCAAGGAAGCAGCTCTTCTTGCCACAAAGGAGCTTCAGGGAGGCAGGAGAGGCTATCAGGCACTGCTTTCACACATTATGAATGTATCTGTAACAGATCTTAAGAGAAATTATGAGAATCTGAATGTTCATTTTGAGCTGTGGAAGGGAGAGTCGGATGCACAGCCATATGTACCTGGGATGGTTGAAATGATGAAGGAAAAGGGCTTTGCACATATGAGTGAGGGCGCTTTGGTTGTGGATGTGAAGGAGGATACAGATACAAAGGAGATTCCGCCATGTATCATCCTAAAGTCTGACGGAGCCTCACTTTACAGTACTACAGACCTTGCAACACTTGTTATGCGTATGAAGGAGAACAACCCTGACCGTGTGATTTATCTGGCAGACGCACGTCAGTCAATGCACTTTATCCAGGTGTTCCGCTGCGCAAGAAAGACAGGCATAGTACCTGATACTACAGAGCTTGTACATATCGGCTTTGGAACCATGAACGGTAAGGACGGCAAGCCTTTCAAGACAAGAGACGGTGGAGTAATGCGTCTTGAGTACCTCCTCAAGGAAATTGACGATGAGATGCTCAATAAGATTAAGGAAAACCAGAAGGAAAAAGAGAATTTAAATATTGACGAGGCGGAGGCTAAGCAGACAGCCAAAACTGTAGCGCTTGCAGCAGTCAAGTATGGTGATTTGTCTAATCAGGCGAGCAAGGATTACATCTTTGATATCGACAGATTCACATCCTTTGAGGGTAACACAGGTCCATATATCCTTTATACAATCGTGCGTATCAAGTCAATCCTCTCAAAGTATGAGGCAAAGGGTGGCGACATCAGCGCACTGAAGGATGCGATCATGCCGGCAGTCAATGCAGGACAGAAGAATCTCATGCTCTCTCTGGCAAAGTTCAATGCTACAATTGAGAGTGCATACGAGGAGTCTGCACCACACAAGATATGTGCATACATCTACGAGCTTGCCAACGCATTCAACGGCTTCTACCATGACACAAAGATTCTTTCTGAGGAGAATGAAGAACTTAAGAAGTCATATATTTCGCTGCTTGTGCTCACAAAGGAGATACTTGAGGCTTGTATCGATATGCTTGGATTCTCAGCTCCTGACAGGATGTAAAAAATAATAATTTTCACGTTCTAAAACAATTGGACATGTAATATAAATAGGACATAGATGATTTATCAGAATCGTCTGTGTCCTTTTTTAATTTGAATAACTGTCGGTGGCGATAAGGGGTGAAAAATATGGATATAATTGATTATCTGCCACAAAAGATGAAGGCTGAGGCAGAAGCGTACATGCCGTGTGGTCTGGAGGAAATCAGGGTGCGCGCCGGAAAGCAGGTGCAGTATATGTTTGCGGGAGGATGTAGAGCCGGAGTGTATATCTCACATAGCGATATTGAGGAGATGATAAATTATCTGAGCGGATATTCATTCCATGCGATAGCACCGCAGCTTGCAGCAGGCTATTTTACAGTGGAGGGAGGTCATCGTGTGGGAATTGCAGGGCAGATGGGCTGCGATGGAGGAAAGGTTACAGCAGTCAGTGAGATAGCGTCCTTAAATATCAGAATTGCCCATCAGATAAGGGACGTTGCAATGCCACTGATGCCTTATATCCGGGATGAAAACAGCATTTACAATACATTGGTTATATCACGGCCGGGAGAAGGAAAAACAACATTTTTAAGAGACTGCATAAGGATACTTTCAGATGGCTGTGACGGAAAAAACGCTCTTAAGGTGTCGGTGGTCGATGAGCGTTCGGAGATAGCAGCGTGCTACTTGGGAGTGGCTCAAAACGATATAGGCAATTCCAGTGATGTGCTGGATAACTGTCCGAAGTCACTTGGCATGAGGATGCTTTTGCGCTCTATGTCACCGGATGTGATTGCAGTGGATGAGCTGGGAGGAGAAAGCGATATCGAGGCACTAAACCAGCTTGTGAGTTGCGGAATAAGGATACTTGGCAGTGTACATGGCACCAATGCAGATGATCTGCGAAGAAAAATTCTGCCACATGCCATAGAACGGTTTGTGTTTATAGACCATGATGAAAAAGGGGTGAGGCGCTATAGCATTTATGATGAAGCTTACAGGCTTTTGTATAGTACTGTTTGCGGTATCGGGGCTGATAAATGATTACAGCAAAAGAAAAAAGGCAGATATAGCGATGCTGTATGATTTTATGCTTTTGCTTGAAAAGGGGGCATTTTATCTGGCAGGAGAAAGAATGAAGGCGCCGCAGTTTTTTAACAGCATAAGAGGAAAGAGCGAGGTGTTTAATGAGGGATGCAGGAGAATGGGAGAAGTGCTTTCAAACAGGAGCTGTAAAAGCGGGGAGGAGGGCTGGAAGGCTGTGTGGGAGAAGGTGCTTTGTGGCAGGGTATCTGATGAAAAAATAAAGAAAATGATAGTTGAAATGGGAGGTGCATTCTTTGAAAAAAATGCAGCTGCGATGGAGCAGCGGCTTAAGGAATGTGCTTTGGACATACATAAACAGATAGATTTTTACAGGAAAGATTATGTTGAAAAAATGAAGGTGATTTGTCCTGTGGGTATTTTGGGAGGGATTATGATATCGATAATGCTTATATAAAAATGTTTGTATAAAAATGTGGTAATCCGATTAAACATATTGTTGTATGCGATGAAAGGACTTGATGATGGAGATTTCGATTATTTTTAAGATAGCAGCACTTGGAATAGTGATTACGGTGCTTGGACAGGTCTTAAAACACAGTGGAAGGGAGGAAATGACTTTCCTGCTTAGTCTGGCCGGGCTTGTTATTGTATTGTTTTGGATTGTGCCATATATAAGTGAGCTGTTTAAGGCAATGCAGGATATGTTTTCTTTGTAATATGTTGAAGATTGGGATAATAGGAATTGCGGCAGTATTTTTTGCAGTGCTTTTAAAGCGTGACAGGCCTGAGCTTTCAATGCTTCTTTCAGTGGCCTGCGGCACTATAATTTTTGCTTTTGCATTGGAGCGGCTCGGCACAACAATTGAGTTTTTTAAAGGACTTCTTTCAAAGCTTCCTGTGGAACCGGAATTTTTTGTCACTATGGTAAAGATGCTTGGGATTGCATATATTGCGGAGTTTTCATCCTCAATCTGTAAGGACTGCGGTCATAGCGCAATTGCATCGCAGATAGAGCTTTTTGCGAAGGGAGCAATTGTTGTGATGTCAATTCCGGTGATGTCTTGTCTGATAGAGCTGATTGGAGAGCTGTTTTGATTTGTAAAAAAATATATTTTGATAATAATCATATTGGCTGTAGTGTTTTTGCCGCAGTGTTTTGTGTATGCGTCTGACACCGAAATTACAGATAAAATTGAGCAGCAGATGCTTGAAAAAATAGATATGTCAGAGATTGAAAAATATTCAAAGGATTATCTGCCGGACAGACTATCGTTTTCGGATATAATGGATGCAATTCTGGCAGGAGATCAAAAGGCCGGTGAAAAAATCTGTGAGTATATTTATGAGCTGTTTTTTTATGAGATAGCGGCGGTGAAGCCTGTTATTATAAATGTGCTGTGCTATACGATACTTTTTATGGTGTTTTCAAGGCTTATTTTCTGGCGGCAGGATTATGTATACAATGTAAGCTTTCTGTTTATGTATGCATCGGTTATATCAATGCTTATGGCATCTTTTTTTGTATTGTCTGATGTGGCAAAGGGCTGTATTGATGTGCTTTTGACTTATCTTACAGCGCTTGTGCCGGCATATGCGACAGTACTTCTTGCGTCCGGAAAAGGATTTTCGGCATCAGGCTTTTACATGCTGGCATTTGTGCTTATTTATGTAGTGGAGTGGCTTATAAAGCTGGTGCTCATACCGGGAATTCATCTGTTTCTGGTGCTTGAGGTGCTTAATCACGTATCAAGTGAAAAGAAGCTTGAAAAGCTTGCCGAGTTTATTGAATCAGCAGTTACAAAAATAATGAAGGCATCCATAAAGATAGTGGCAGGCATAGGCATAGTCCAGGCCATGATTGCTCCCGCAAAGGACAAAAATATCGGAAAGCCTTATCTTAAAAAGTTTTCAGGCGATACCGGGTGTGGGGAGGCTTGGGCAGGGTGCAGGTGAAATTATGCTTGGCTGTGCGATGCTCATAAAAAACAGTGTTGGTATGGCTGCGATTATCGTGCTTTTTTTCATTGTACTGACCCCTCTTGTAAAAACACTAATCTTTTCGCTGATGTACAGATTGCTTTCCGCTGCGTTGCAGCCGGTTTCAGATAACAGGATTGTGGAGGGCATAGAAGCCGTTGCCAGGGCAGGAAATCTGTATTATATCGTGATAAGAGATGCATCTATATTGTTTTTTATAGTGATTGCGATAGTATGTGCATCTACAAGCTTTATGGGAGGTTGATAGGGCATGAAGAGTTATTTGTATCTGGCATTTTTTTCTATGGTAATGACATATTTAACGCCAAAGGAGCAGTACAGGAGGTACTTTAGGTTTATGCTTGGGGTGTTTTTGGCGGTCATTATTCTAAAACCTCTTGCGGCAGGGTATGAATATGACATGAGATTTGCTGAGCTTACAAAGAAAATAGAGGGGATTTCGTATGAATATGACGAGGATACGACAGATTTGTTTACGGCTTTCGAAGCTGAAGAAAACTGACTACATAGTGATTTTACTTGTCGGAGTACTGCTTCTTATTGTGGTGCTTCCGGTAAAAGAGGATAAAAAGATCTGTAGTAATTCACAAAAGAAAGCTAAAGCCAAGTCAGTAAGTGAAAGAACCTACGATGATGAAGAATATGAGAAGCTGCTTGAAAAAAAGCTTGAGGGTATTCTTGAAAGGATGGACGGTGTGGGTGAGGTATCTGTGATGATTACGCTGTCAGACGATGGCACAAGGATAGTGGATAAGGATACTAAGGAGACCTCGGAGAGCATTGAAAAGACTACGGTCATATACGATGACGAGGATGCAAGCGTACCTTATGTCACAAGCACGGACAAACCGACTGTTTCAGGAGTGCTTGTGGTAGCGCAGGGCGGAGGAAACCCACAGGTAAACAACGATATTTCTAATGCGGTTTCTGCATTATTTGATGTGCCCATGCATAAAATAAAAATAGCAAAAATGATATCCAGGGAGGAATAAAAGTGAAGAAAGGCAGCCATAAAAATCAGATAATTATTACGACACTTGCACTTCTTTTGGCAGTGGTCGGTTACATAAGCTACGATAACAGGGATACCTTTATGAATGCAAAGGATGTGCTTTCCACTGAAATCGAAGCTGTAAATGGAAAGGCAGATACAAAGGAGTCTAAGGAATGTGAGGATACACAGGCATCAGATGAGGTTGCGCTTGAGACAGACTCGACAGAGGAAATATTAAATGCCGGCGAAACGGTACTGACAAGTGCATCCACAGAGAGCGAGGAATGTGTGGCACAGGTGAAGCTGGGACGCGAGCAGGTGCGCTCAAAGAACAAGGAGGCTCTGCAGAAGATTATCGATGATGCAGGAGTGTCAGAGGCCGAGAAGAAGAGTGCGGTCGATGCCATGGTGAAGCTGACGGAAAATGCACAGATGGAGGAGGATGCCCAGATGATGCTGGAGGCAAAGGGCTTTAAGAATGCTGTGGTAAGTCTCAGTGATGAATGCTGTGATGTGATTGTGGGAAAGGAAGATGTGACTGATGAAAAGAGAGCTCAGATAGAGGATATAATCAAGCGCAAGACAAATATCGGGGCATCAAATATTGTCATATCGACGATGGACTGATACATAAATTTTTAGTGTCTTGAAATGGAAACCGTTTTAAGCTATACTATACTCTGATTTTGTTTGGAGGAAATATCAGTGGATAACTTAAGACAGGAAATAGAAAAAAGAAGAACATTTGCAATAATTTCCCATCCGGATGCAGGAAAGACTACTCTGACAGAGAAGTTTCTTTTGTACGGAGGGGCAATAAACCAGGCCGGTTCAGTAAAGGGAAAGGCTACGGCAAAGCATGCTGTTTCAGACTGGATGGAAATAGAAAAGCAGAGAGGTATTTCGGTTACTTCATCTGTATTACAGTTTAATTATGACGGATATTGCATCAATATCCTTGATACACCGGGACACCAGGATTTCTCAGAGGACACATACCGTACACTCATGGCAGCCGATTCGGCCGTCATGGTAATTGATGCGAGCAAGGGTGTTGAGGCACAGACCAGAAAGCTCTTTAAGGTCTGTGTCATGAGACATATTCCGATTTTTACATTCATAAACAAGATGGACCGTGATGCCAACGATACGTTTGAGCTTCTCGATGACATCGAAAAAGAGCTGGGCATCGCGACATGTCCTATCAACTGGCCGATAGGCTCAGGAAAGCAGTTTAAGGGTGTGTATGACAGAAACAGCAAGGAGGTCATGACCTTTGCAGATACCTTAAAGGGTACAAAAGAGGGCTCGGAGAAGATTATTCATATAGATGATCCGGCTCTTTCCGATGAGATCGGAGAGGAATTTAAAAGTCAGCTCATGGATGAGATTGAGCTGCTGGATGGCGCCAGTGCCGATTTTGATATGGAGCTTGTCACAAAGGGAGAGCTTTCACCTGTATTTTTCGGCTCTGCTCTTACAAACTTTGGTGTTGAGACATTTTTACAGCATTTCCTTAAGATGACATATGCACCGACAGCAAGACAATCTGACATCGGAATGATTGATCCTTTTTCAGAGGATTTTTCTGCATTTGTATTCAAAATTCAGGCCAATATGAATAAAAATCACAGGGACAGAATAGCATTTATGCGAATCTGCTCCGGGCAGTTTACAGCCGGCATGGAGGTATACCATGTGCAGGGAGGCAAGAGCCTAAAGCTTTCACAGCCGCAGCAGATGATGGCAGATGAGAGAAAAATAGTGGACAAGGCATATGCGGGCGACATCATAGGTGTGTTTGACCCGGGCGTATACTCTATAGGAGATACACTCACGACAGCAAAGGATAAATTTGAGTTTGAGGGCATCCCGACATTTGCACCTGAGCATTTTGCGAGGGTATCACTTGTTGATTCCATGAAGAGAAAGCAGTTTGTGAAGGGCGTCACACAGATAGCGCAGGAGGGTGCTATCCAGATGTTCCAGGAGTACAAGGGCGGCATGGAAGAAATCATAGTCGGCGTGGTCGGTGTGCTTCAGTTTGACGTGCTTAAATTCAGACTTGAAAATGAGTACAATGTGCAGATCAGACTTGAGAATCTGCCATATGAGCATATCAGATGGATTGAGAACAAGGATGAGGTCAATGTAGATACAATTAACGGAACAAGCGATATGAAGAAGGTTGTCGACATGAAGGGAAATCCGCTTCTTCTGTTCATCAATGAGTGGAGCATCGGCATGACACTCGATAGAAATGACGGACTTGTGCTTACTGAGTTTGGAAGAAACTAGGTAAGGATTTCAAGGTTGAATTTGGACTTGACGTTAGTGAGAGATTATGTGTATAATGAAGACAGTTGTGAAAGCAACTGTCTTTTTAATTATGTTTTATTTATATATTTTTGAGTATTTTAGCTATAGCTGTTTTAGAGTATAGCGTGAGGCACAAACAGCAGCACGTGCAGCTATCTGATTCTGTAATTATTCCAATTTATTTGTTGACAATTGAATAGAAGTGTATTATTATAATAACAGAACGAACGTTTGTTCGCGAGAGGATAGGAGATTATTATGGCAAAGGAAGATAAATTAAAAGCATTAGACGCTGCCATCGCGCAGATTGAGAAACAATACGGAAAGGGCTCTGTCATGAAGCTTGGTGACAATTCAGCCAATATGAATGTAGAGACAGTACCTACAGGCTCATTAAGCCTTGATATTGCATTAGGACTCGGAGGCCTTCCAAAGGGCAGGATTATTGAGGTGTACGGACCGGAGTCATCAGGTAAGACAACGGTTGCACTCCACTGTGTTGCAGAGGTACAGAAGCGAGGCGGCATAGCAGGCTTTATAGATGCAGAGCATGCGCTTGACCCTGTATATGCCAGAAATATAGGTGTTGATATTGACAATCTCTATATTTCACAGCCGGACTGCGGTGAGCAGGCACTTGAGATAACAGAGACAATGGTACGTTCCGGCGCTGTGGATATCGTGGTTGTAGATTCTGTTGCGGCACTCGTACCAAAGGCCGAGATTGACGGAGATATGGGTGATTCCCATGTCGGACTTCAGGCCAGGCTTATGAGCCAGGCGCTCCGTAAGCTCACGGCAGTTATCAGCAAGTCAAATTGTATCGTTATATTCATCAATCAGCTTCGTGAGAAGGTCGGTGTGATGTTTGGAAATCCTGAGACTACCACAGGTGGAAGGGCATTAAAGTTCTATTCATCAGTGCGTCTTGATGTCAGAAGAACTGAGTCACTCAAGCAGGCCGGTGAGATAGTCGGCAACCATGTCCGCGTAAAGGTTGTTAAGAATAAAATAGCTCCTCCTTTCAGGGAGGCAGAGTTTGATATCATGTTTGGCCAGGGGATCTCAAGAGAAGGAGATGTGCTTGATCTTGCAGTAAATGCAGGCATTGTCAACAAATCCGGTGCATGGTACGCATACGAGGGAGACAAGATAGGACAGGGTCGTGAGAATGCAAAGACTTATATCCATGAGAATCCGGCATTTTTTGATATGCTTGAGGCAAAGGTAAGGGATTTTTACTTTACACAGCCTGAGGACGAAGATGCTGCAGTACAGGAAGACTCTGAAAAGCCTGAAGCAGAAGAATAATAAGTGAGCAGGGTTATATATGATAGAGATTACCGGATATGAGAATATTGGTAAAGGCAAATACCGCACGACCTTTGATAATGGCACGACATGTGTGCTGTACCGTACAGAGGCCGTGCGGTACTCTATTATGGATGGAGCCTTTATCAGTGAAGCGGATTACGAAAAGCTGATAACTGAGGTGGTAGGAAAGAGAGCCAAAAAGAGAGCACTGCATCTGCTTGAACAGATGGACAGGAGTGAAAGAAAGCTTAGGGAAAAGCTCACACAGGGCGGATATCCGGATTGCTGTGTGGATGCAGCAATAGATTATGTCAAGAGCTTTCATTATCTTGATGATTACAGATTTGCTTCCACATATGTCAGGTATCATCAGGACAGCTTAAGCCGCAGGCAGCTTGAGCAGAAGCTTATGGCAAAGGGCATAGGCAGAGATGATATAAATTGTGCCATAGACAGCGAATACACTGCTGATGAAGAGAAACATATAGCAAAGCTGCTTGAAAAGAAACACTATGATCCTGATAACTGTGATGAAAAGGAGTTTCGCAGGATATACCAGTTTCTTATGCGCAGGGGCTTTAAGAGCAGCCAGATTCTTTCAGCAATGAGATCACAATTACCTTGACAATTTGCACCAAAAAGTATAGAATTTAATTGTTGTAATTTGTGAAATACAATGAAAATTTAATAAAGGAGGTGCTCCTGTAATGCTACCGTATATCATTACTGCTGTAGTTTCTATTATTATTACTGCATTGATTGTATGGTTTGCAGCCGCTTTATACCAGAAGAAATCTGCTAACTCCAAGATCGGAAATGCTGAGGAGAAGGCAAGAGGAATCATTGATGAGGCTGTAAAGACTGCGGAGGAAAAGAAGCGCGAGTCTATGCTTGAGATCAAGGAAGAGTCTATAAAGGCTAAGAATGATCTGGATAAGGAAATCAAAGAGCGTAGAAACGAGATTTCCCGTAATGAGCGTCGTATCGTTCAGAAGGAAGAAAATGTCGACAAGAAGCTCGAAGCTATCGAGAAGCGTGAAGCCGGATTTGTAGTTAAGGAAGAGGAACTCAAGAAGCAGAAGATTGAAATATCAAAGCTTAACGAGCAGCGTTTACAGGAACTTGAAAGAATCTCTGGATTAACCTCCGAGCAAGCTAAAGAATATCTCTTAAAGACCATTGAAGAAGATGTAAAACTTGATACTGCAAAAATGATTAAGGAAATGGAAAACAAAGCAAAGGAAGAGGCAACCGTAAGGCTAAGGATTACGTGGTTACAGCTATTCAGAAATGTGCAGCAGACCATGTGTCTGAGACTACTATTTCAGTAGTATCGCTTCCGAATGATGAGATGAAGGGACGTATCATAGGAAGAGAGGGACGTAATATCCGTACTCTCGAGACTATGACAGGTGTAGATCTGATTATAGATGACACACCTGAGGCAGTTATTTTGTCAAGCTTTGATCCAATTAGAAGAGAGGTTGCAAGAATAGCTCTTGAGAAGCTTATTGTTGACGGAAGAATCCATCCGGCCCGTATAGAGGAGATGGTTGAGAAGGCTCAAAAAGAAGTCGATAATATGATTCGTGAAGAGGGTGAAGCTGCCACACTTGAGGTGGGCATACATGGTATTCACCCGGAGCTTGTGCGTCTTCTTGGAAAGATGAAGTTTAGAACAAGCTACGGTCAGAATGCGTTAAAGCATTCTATCGAGGTTGCACAGCTGGCAGGTTTACTGGCTGCTGAAATTGGTGAGGATGTCAGAATGGCAAAGCGTGCAGGCTTATTACATGATATAGGTAAGGCAGTAGATCACGAGATGGAGGGTTCACACATCCAGCTCGGTGCCGAATTATGTAAGAAATACAAAGAGTCACCACTTGTGATTAATGCAGTAGAATCACATCACGGTGATGTTGAACCGGAGTCACTTATTGCATGTCTCGTACAGGCAGCTGATACAATCAGTGCGGCACGTCCGGGTGCAAGAAGAGAGACTTTGGAGACATATTCAAATCGTCTTCAGCAGTTAGAGGACATTACAAATGGTTATAAAGGGGTAGAGAAATCTTTTGCTATTCAGGCAGGTAGAGAGATTCGTATTATGGTAGTTCCTGAGCAGGTCAGTGATGCCGACATGGTTATCATGGCCAGAGATATATCTAAGCAGATTGAGTCTGAGTTAGAGTATCCGGGTCAGATAAAGGTTAATGTAATACGTGAGTCACGTATAGTGGATTACGCAAAGTAGAGCATTAGCGTATTGTCGGTTTGACATAATAACATGTACATTTGAAAAGGCTTCGTATGAAGCCTTTTCTTTTTTTGCAAAAAATAAAAAACGTAAATGCAGCCGATTTTTACAATGTAGTGCTTATTGGTATGAAATAAATTATCGGTAACTGTTTATTACTACTGAAGATAATTGTATATATTGCATAAAAATATATGTATAAAATATCTTGTATTCACAAAAATAGATAATGGTACGTGACAAAATTAGTAAAATGTTATAAAATAATAAATGTAATATTTAGTAACTATTCAGTGTTGATGGCTGCGATTTTTATAAATATTACAAGGGAGAAACTATATAATTAAAATATCATATGGAGGGTTTTACAATGCAGAGATTTACATTACCAAGAGATTTATATCACGGAAAGGGTGCGCTTGAGGCATTAAAGAGCTTTGAGGGAAAGAAGGCTATTATCTGTGTGGGCGGAGGCTCAATGAAGAGATTTGGCTTTTTAGACAAAGCCGAGGCTTATTTGAAGGAAGCAGGTATGGAAGTAAAGCTTTTTGAGGGAATTGAGCCGGATCCGTCAGTTGAGACAGTCATGAAAGGTGCGGCTGCCATGGCTGAGTTTGAACCGGACTGGATTGTAGCAATTGGTGGTGGCTCACCTATAGATGCAGCAAAGGCTATGTGGATTAAGTATGAGTATCCGGATATCACATTTGAGGATATGTGCAAGGTATTTGGTATTCCAAAGCTTAGAAAGAAGGCACATTTCTGTGCTATTTCATCTACATCTGGCACAGCAACAGAGGTTACTGCGTTCTCAATCATCACAGATTATGAGAAGGGTATCAAATATCCAATCGCAGACTTTGAGATAACACCTGATGTTGCAATCGTAGACCCTGAGCTTGCAGAGACAATGCCACAGAAGCTTGTTGCACACACAGGAATGGATGCCATGACACATGCCATCGAGGCATATGTATCAACAGCCAACAGCGACTTTACAGATCCGCTTGCACTCCATGCAATAGAGATGATACAGCATGACCTGATTGATTCATACAATGGTGATATGGCAAAGAGAGATGCGATGCACAATGCGCAGTGTCTGGCAGGAATGGCATTCTCCAACGCACTACTTGGAATAGTTCATTCCAGTGGCACACGGAAGACGAGGCGCAGCTTTTGCAGATTATGGTGCACATATCATCCACGGAGCAGCCAATGCCATGTATCTGCCAAAGGTTATTGCTTTTAATGCAAAGGATGAGACAGCGAAGGAACGCTATGGCGTAATAGCAGATTTCATGAAACTGGGTGGAGAGACACTTGATGAGAAGGTTGAGCTTCTTATCAAATACTTACGTGGCATGAATGATGATCTGAATATCCCACACTGCATCAAGAATTACGGAGCAGACAGCTATCCAACAGAGCAGGGCTTTGTACCGGAGGAAGTATTCCTTGAGAGACTTCCTGAGATTGCTGCAAATGCTATCCTTGATGCTTGTACAGGCTCAAATCCTCGCCAGCCAAGCCAGGAGGAGATGGAGAAGCTTCTCAAATGCTGCTATTATGACACAGAGGTGGATTTCTAATAAAAACGGTACTCTGAATTTAAATTATTTAGAAGGTAACAGGAAAAATGATTGATGAAATGAAACGGCAAAAAAGAGAGCTTGTATATAAGGGTTCAATACTCGATATATACAAGGATACAATGCAGTTTGCAAACGGTAAGACTGAGGAATGGGATTTTGTCTCACACAGAAAGGGCGCTGCGGCAGTGCTTCCGGTGCTTGATGACGGCAGGATAATCATGGTGCGTCAGTATAGAAATGCTCTCGAGAGAGAGACAATAGAGATTCCGGCCGGCTGCAGAGACTTTGGTGGGAGAAGATACCAGACTGTGTGCA